>JGI24021J15306_10001423_pt1 | contig 23361 bp, 16 predicted proteins | sample Ectturendosymbi1_FD_15306 | JGI IMG/M metagenome (IMG submission 15306) | reverse complement strand
AAAGAATGTTTCATCATGCTCGGCGATCTGTCAATGGAACTTCCATTCCGTCGTGGTTGAAACCAGGCCCTATTTATGTAAAACGCCACGTTCGAAACAAGGACGAACCCTTGGTTGACGAAGCAGAACTACTGGAAATCAATCCCAGCTATGCCCACGTTCGTTTGAAGGATGGACGAGGAACAACCGTCTCGATTCGTGATCTTTCACCTCGAAGTATTCGTGATGCCTCTCCACCAAGTGTTCCCGTTCTCTCACCCCGTTATGACGGTCGACCTCCTGACGACAGCTGTACATCAAATGAAGAAGACAAGGAAGATACCCTTTCTACAGACAATTCGTCTGCAGACTACGAAAGTCAGTCTCCTGTAAGAAACGATGGACATCACAGCATTGTTGAAACATCAGAGAACACTGATCCTACAACTGCTCCGTTGCGACGCTCGACACGCGTGCGCAAACCTGTCGATGGATATGGGGTCGTCCCATATAACTAAGGTTTGCTACTGCGTGTGTCCTGTTACTTAATAAGATGTAATTTTGCTTGTGTCGAGTTACATACTAAGATGTGCTATTGCGTGTGTCGAGTTTCATGTAGAGGGGGAGAATGTCCTATTTGGCATTATTTTGTTTTCTTGTGTCACGCGCGCGAGTGCATATTTGTTGCGCGCCGTTAATTGTCTCGCTTGCGTTGATTGTTTGCGACATGGCGTTGATTGTTTGCGACGTGGCTTTGGTTCTTTGCGCCTCCAGCCTTGTTCAGAAGTCGTTGTTCGGTTGACATCGCTCATGTTGATTCATTCACTATATGTCGCTTGATCGTTCGCTGCAGACTCGACGAATAACTTTAATAAAGCCTTTCTACGAAGGCTCTCAGCCATTTATGTTATTGGCTATACGCCACAATGAAAGGACGATTTTTTAATGTTATGAAAAGTTAAAGTCCTAAAATACACAATCTCATCTCAAGACAAACCCACAACCTTTGTTGCTAAACACTTGTCTTCTGGAAAACATCCGAGCAAGATGGAAAACACACAGTTGTAGAGGCAACGACGTGTGCGTAATACAGTATTAATCAAGCATGTAAGCGTCAGCGCCAAGACAGCTCAGCGCCAAAGAGTCGTCGCCAAAACGGCGGCGCCAAATAGACCCATTCCGTCTCTAAACGTTGGTATAAACACCTCTACATGGGCACATGTTTTCGATATTATTCGTTTTAAGTACAATAAAAAGGCGCATTTTACATAAACAAATCATCTTATACAGGAAATTTTGCTTGTTTTCCGTGAGCTGAAAAGAGCTGGACCCCGTGTGGAAACCGTTGTTTTCAAATGAGATTGTTTGAGAGAATGAAGCTCAAAAAGAAACAGAATGCATCTAATTGTTCCGTCATCCGCATCACTTTCAGCGGATTTGCGCTACCTGAAAAACAAACGTTACAACCATAACTTTACAAAAATTAACCCCATTTTCTAAGTTGTCCTGGTGAACGATGTTTTCCTGTGAAAAACAAACGGTCACGGTTTAAAGAACTGAGCTCCACTTTCTAAGGTAAGGTGGCGTGGTTGATAGTTGATGTTACGTGGATACCTTAATTACACCTTGAATACTTCACCAGATATCCTCGTGGGAACCAGCACACCTAATTGTCACCGCCTCCATCCCAGATGGTTTCTCAACCGATTTAACAATGGTACGAGAAAATTCAAACTTGAGTTGAAATTTCTTATCGGGAAGAAATTGTGTTTGTTAAAGGGAAAAAAAAGCAGCTGGATGAGCGGCTTCCAACGTAAATCATCAGTCAAAATATTCCAAGCTACCTTTGCTTTCCATACAAGCTGCAGAGCAACCCTAGATATAAAAGCTGATAGCAAGAAGTAATTTTAATAAATTAAACGTTAGGTCGGTTGGAAGTTTGTCGTATAAGCTTAAAATTTCTTTCAAAGAAACAGGGAATGAATCTGACTGCTATAAGTTACGATATTGAAACAAAGAAACGTATAAATAAATCGCTGCCGAAGCTTCTTCCCAACATTTGTTGAAAAAGCTGGGAAGCTGCATTTACCGTTACGTATGGTTGTTTACAAAAATAGCATCGTTTGTACGAGGATCAAGAAAACCTGAGTTGATTCCTTTAACATTGACAGGTAGTCTATTTCATGATTTTATGATTATAAACTACCAGAAAGTGTCTAGGTGAGACTATTGAGATGATCTCCGGTCAGGTGCCAATTAGTCGGTAACACTCCGTAGTCAATTACTGCCTGCAGTATGATACGGTGTTTCACCCACTGGGATATGGAATAATGACCTTCATAAAATGTACTGACACCAACAAATATAAAGTACCCGAGCTGACACAAAGTTAGTTACATAACCTTTGTGCGTCGTCAGACCTTTCTAACATGAAAAGATGTGGTGGTCTTCGGTTCGTTCTACATAAGCCAGGGCTTCTCAAACTTTTTTGTTCTGCTGCCCCATTTTGAAAAAAGTTTTTCTATGGCACCCCTTCATGGACAGCCTAGATGTTAATGATACGTGTAAACGTCCCATTACAAATCACAAGAGGCATTTTTGTCTGTGGCGAAACCATACAAATGCACATGATCCCCGAAAGTAACCATACAGTAATAAAAGAACCACGTAATGGAAACAGTAAAAAATTAACTTATCATGCACAACTGATGGATGGATGCACTTGATGATGTTTACGCAGATCATCCATGCGTGGATTGATACAAGACAACGGAGGAAAAAAAATTCTCAACTCTTTTCAAAAAGGATTGGTTTTTGCACCTGATGATTACCAATTTTGAGAATGCCTCTTCACACAAATATTTTGTGCAAAAGGCTAATAGTTTATGAATGGCTAGATCAGAAATGACTGTGTAATCATTTCTTGTTCTTATCACAAAATCAAAAAATCTGTTTTGAAAATTCCAGTTGCAAACTTTTGTCGTTTAATAATTTCGCAAACTCATGCTGGTTATGGCAGGTGTGTGACCTCCTGAAATTTCAATTGTGTATGGTTTGCAGATTCAACTTTTTTTAAATCAAATTCCAAAGTACTGTACTTCTGAAACTGTGTATGAAGCTCTTGACTTTATACTAAAACTCCTCAGTGCGTTCTCAAAACAGTTAGCCTGTAGCCCCCAGACAAGAGCTAAAAATCTAGACAATGTCGGAATGAACGCAACAAGGTCAGGGGCGGATCCAGCCAGTAAGGTTAAGGGGGGCGGTTTCAGTAATATATAATTGGTGGTCAAGGCTCATAACAGATTTGCTACTGTAAGAGATATGAAGCATACTTCACAACACTGCTATGGCAAACGACAGTGTACGACAAAATGGCCGTATATCGCCAATGTTGTTTTCCGAATTGTAGAAAATCATGGTGAATAAAGTTACTTTCTCAGGTTTTAGGGGGGCGATCGCCCCAATCGCCCCCACTGGATCCGTCCCTGAACAAGGTCAATATTGGTCAGTACGCTAAAACAATCATGACGTAACAACGCATAAATTGTTGTGCTTAGTTGATCATTATTATTTGATAACTCAGGCAGACATCGTAGTAGGCTAAATAACTGAAAGCATTAAACATGGCATTGCCCCTAAATATGCAGTAGAAATTCATTCACTGCAGGTCTACTTTCAAATTTCTTGTAAAGTTTGCAAAAACTTTTATATCTTATTTGTCAAGCCAATTTGTTTCGCGATCCCAAAATTGCATTTCGCGACCCATAGTTTGAGAAGCCCTGATATAAGCTACACACGTACACAAAACACACAGCAAGAAAGAAGTAGCTGCATTGTAATAATGTGTTTTGTCACATCCCATATTTCTTATTAATTTGAAAAGCATGCTTTTCGAAATTTAACTTTTTATTTTGAAATGGAATTTTCTATGTATTACAGTTAAACTGCAATCAACTTCTTATTACCAAATATAACAAATTTACATTAGCCTAAGCGTGAGGTATCTTTTACTTTCCGACTAAGCAACTGAACATGCTTCTTTGTTTCGGTACAGTTAGCATAGAAAAGCTCAAAGGAATGCCACGGATGATATCATTTTTAAAAAAACGTGCTGCCATTCAAGTATCTCTAATGTTGTTGCTCTGATATGATCTCCCCGAAACAAAACAGTTTATGGCTTGCGGTAGTTTACTGTTAAGCGTATTCTTCACTTTCGAAAAGTTGGGTGATCAATCCGCTATCACTGAGTTGATTGCAGTATAGAGTTCTTTGAGAAAGAAGGTTAACCTCAGCGGCACCGACAAGAAGCACGATTCGAAATTCAGTCTCATGCCAACTGCCGTCGCCAACGGATTAGATAACCAGGATATAGGCCTGTGGGAACGCTTTATTCAGGGGGGACGGAAAACATTTTCCCGGAAGCTTTTCTCATTTTCTCAATTTTTGGCGCGTTCTCTGATTGAGGTTCCTTGGTGGAAATACAAACATATCATCTGAAATTTGACGGAAATAAATTTTGTGATTCCTCCATAAAAATAAAGTAAAGTGCAATAAATTACAGGTACGTCAATTCTTTTGTGAACCGGACATTCAAAAAATATCCAGTTTCAAAAAATCACCTCCCAAAGTAACCATGTTGGAATTGTAAGTTTTATATTGAAGCTGTCTCTATCGTGTTTGCCCCAGTTTATGTTACTAAGCCGTTGTAAATACGTTTTTTGCCTCAAATTTGACAAGCGTTTCCCTCATTAAACTGATGTCGACACGTTTTTTATGGGAGGGAGCGATTGCCATCAAGACTAAAAATATCATACATCTACGGTGGTGCCAGGAAATCACTCAAGATGTAGAGACTTCGTACCAAAGGTTTCAAAACTACTGCCTTTATTTTTGCATTTGAACAATGTGCATTAACTTCACACAGCTCGCAGAGTGTTAATTAAGCAATTTTAGGTAATCATAACACGTAAGATCGTGAGTAGCCATCGCTACTGTATATACAGGGCAATGCTTATATAGTGCATTAAATTTTCCATTAAACGTTAGGCTTTGAACGTACTTCACTTTTTTCGTTTGAAAAACGTACGTCAGCGCAAAACAATCAGTACCTTCAGGTTTTTTTAAGGTTTGACCTTGCTGACCGCAAAGACATTTTGAGAAACCGCAACTATTTTATCTGATTACCGACAAGGTTGATAATGCAATGTTTTGGTGTATTTTGATGATGGTAGTAAAGCGAGTTTGTACTGTATTTTGTATTTTGAGAGACCGCTGGAAAAATTTGATAGACCGTTTCAGTCTCTCAAAACACCTTCGAAAAGCACTGATTACTTTTATCAACGTATTTTGATCCGCATACTTCATTTTTATTTACCGGTACGTATTTGTTTGTTCCATGATAAATACATAAATAAAAAATGAATGAAATAAATAAATACACCAAAAGAACAGAAGTTATTAAAACCATACTACACATGTGGAGCTCATAGATTGAAAATACGTGACTCGCCAGTATACAGTACGAGGTACAATCATAGATTCTCTCGCGAAAAGATAATCAGCTTGGGTTTGTGATGAGGTCAATACTATTCCGTTTCTGTTCAACCCACTAAACAGCTAAACACTAAAACAAGTGAATACGTAATAAACGCAACTTTCAATACGCTGGATTATATTTAGACTTTTTTACAAACGTTTTTTGAATGTGGCAATTACAAGGGTTATTCAAAAGCATCTTAATTGAACATAGAAGTATCGTGTTGTGGAATCGCCCTTGGTTCTCCTGTCATGTTTTTCCACTGTGCTATTTTGTCAATTTTGCAGCAATGCTATGCCTAACAATGGCTGACGAATTAAGAAGAGACATTTCCATTGCCAAAACTGCAAACATTTTCTTACATCCGCTTGCCATCAGTCGAGTGCAATAACACAATTAGAGCTGCATTTCAGTAAATCAACTTTTCCCACTAGTGCACTGTTGTTGAAGTGCATAGGAAAGCTGGTTTCGAATTCTACAGTAAATAACTGTGCATGTTTCTGGCAGTGGTTAATCCAGGGAGCATTTTTGTGCAATTGACCACCTCAAAAGACGCCAAATTTCCTGGAAGTGACGGCCTTTTTAAGTAATATTACCTCCGAGGCAATGCCAATATTCTGTTTCGGAGTGGTTTAGCCTGGAAATTGAGTAAGCTATCATAAAATTACGGTAGTAATAACACCGCTCAACTATGGTGATGTATTTTTAACACCCTTTCTTTCAACTGCCCATCCCCAACGCCAAGTCTACATCAGCCGGTGGTTCTGGTAATACAGCAGTATACTGTTTATACAAAACAAAAAATTCAATAGTAGCGAAGCTTCTGTCTTGTATGTAACACGAGATGAAAATTTTGAAGATACTGCTAATAAAAAATGCCAATAAGATTCTCTATTTAATGAGTTCGAACATTCATTTTGGATTAGACTCAAAATAGGGCACGTCTTCGCTGATGAGTCTAACCTTCAGACAGCAAACAAAAGGAGTTTTTTCTTTAACCGTGTATAGCCTCATTTGCATTGTTTTGTACGACTACATAATTTTCGATTGATGAGTGCATAACTATATTCTTAAGTCTGCTGACGAACCGATGAGATACGTTACAGTGTTAGCTGCATACGACAGTTTTGGTTCAATCGGCACTTTAATCTGTTCCCCTTGAAAAGGACCCAGCCGACACACCCAAAAGGTTTTAAGCCAAAAGGATTTTATAATAGGGTTTTGTGCAAACAGATGTTAAATTATTTCACTCGATTTCTAAAGTAGAAATATGAGACCATTGTGTAGTTTAATATTTTTTTTGATTTTTCACATTGCTCAAACATTGAGGTTGTCGATATTTATCGCCAAATTCAAACATGCCATAAATTCTAAACTTTTAAGTACATTTTTATGAGTTTAAGCAAACTGATAAGTTCTCAACCGTGGAGACGCAGCAACATTAGAGCAGAGCTAGGTGCAATGGTGTAGGAGGCAGGGATGCAGAGGGTGAAAGCGCACCTGCAAAACTTTTAATATGTCAAAAATACGGAAACATAGTTAGGCAACATCCCCGAAAATCTGGACAAAATCCCTGAAAATCCGTGCAATCTGGGCAAAATCTCTGAAAATCCGTCCCTGAGAATTTGAGCAAAATCCCTGAAAATCCGCGCAAAAATGTCGTGCTTGCAGAAAAACAAATGAAGACCTGTCCTGGAGGTCACACCACTAAAGGTATTCATGATATTTGAGGGAGAATGTTTGTGGACAAAAGTCGCACAACAACTTTTCGGGCAAGTCTGGGGAAATTTGGGCAAAAATCCTTCGCATGCACCCCAAAAAGTTTGCTTGCTCCTACACACATGGCTCGGCGCATAACAACACGACAAAAATTATGAAAAAACAATTCAAATTATTCTTGATGTTAGCAAATGTAAAACCGATTCAAAATTAAGGAAAAAAAATCAAGAGTTATTTAATAGAAACGTGTGAGTGTATTTACAGTAGAAACAGAAACAGTAGAAGTTCACACGTATGCATGTTTACCCTTCGCGGAGGTGTGAATCCAACTGGAGAATTCAGATATTCTTGTGTAGATTCCAGGCTTTCGGGGGAGAGCGCATCCGAATCCAAAACTCGTTACTCCTTGCAAGACATACTTCGAAATATCGTTTTGAAAGCAAACCAAAGGACCGCCACTATCTCCTTGACATGCGTCCGTTCCTCCATTTTCGTACCTGTGGCAAGTAACGTGGTGTTTTTATCTACAGTTTTCTTGTTAATCTACGGTTTCACTACCGGCACCAGAACAACGCTGCCTTCAACTACTTTCAACATAACTTTGCAATCAAAGTGCTTTGCGATCAACGTGTTTAATGTTGATCGACAAACACAAGGCACTCTTGTTAAAATTGGCCACGAACAAGCTTGATGAAAGAAACAGAGTGAAGGTCTTATCGTTGTTGTAACTAAAAAAATTGAAAATCTTCTGTTGTATTAATTTCAGGTTTTCAAAAATTGAAAATCTTCTGTTATATAATTTCTTACATAGGCAATAGAGAAGTCAATGAAAACGATGAACCTCGGGTTCAACTATTTCATGCAACAGAGCAGCAGCGAAAGGTCAGTTTCAGGCACAAACCACAGAAAAACCTTTGACTCAGACACCTTTGCAAAACAAACTACCATTGAAACAAGAAAAAAAACTCGATGTTAAAAATTCCCAAGCAGAGCAGTTTGTTTCACAGTTTGAAGCGTTTTTAATTTTCATCTAGATTCTGTGTTACTTTGGAACATAGCTACTGACCAAATTAAAAAAGTCATCCTTTGCAACAAAATTTTATCTACAGTATTTCTCTCATCTGTTTCAAAGATGTTATGTCAATTGATATATACACTCTTAAGCAGATAAATTTTCAGTTGACGTTGGCCCACAATAGATTAATTCAACTGCACTTCAGCATAAATAGATTTTAATCAGTGCTTGTTTGATCGCTTTAACTTCAGCTCCTTTTATTCTTGACTTGAAAATGTTCATGCATGCGTGCTCTGTAATGCTATAAACCATAACTTCTTAAAATCATAGATGAAACAAGAGTACATCGGAAAGATTTGGATATATCTTAGTGAATTCCTCAAACTAGTGTTTGAGGGCTGCGTGCTGATAATCGAGGGTGTAAAAATTTTTTTTCTGTCAAAATCTAATTCAAAATCATATTTACAAAAACGAGGAAAGTAACTAAATATAAAATTAGTACAAATAAAAAAATATAAACAATGCTGCAAACAAAAACTTGAAAACTTCTAAGAATGAACGTGATTTCCATTGCTTTTTTCCACAGATGTTTTCAGGAACATTTGCTGATATTTTTACTGCCTCTTGTTTTCGTATACTTCAGCAAAAAAATGTTGAATAAGTACAAAAAATTATTTGAACCTGATACCCTAGTGATGAATCAGTCAGCCTGCAGGCTCTTCCGTCAATACACTTTGACGAAACAAATCAGGCAGTGAGATAACAAAGAAAATGCTTTGTTTACTAGCGAATAACCGCAGTCAATTAACTACATACCCAGCGCACAATTGGCGTGAATCCAGTTTGATGGTTGGGTACCACGATGCACATAAAGCATTTCCTATTGTGGGAACTTGAGCCTCTTTCAGAACATCGTTGGTAGCGCTGCTATGACCTGAGAATTTATTATAAAACCTGATGTGACACATGGTGGTGACAGCAGATATATTACTGTAGATAGATGGTGATGGCAAACGTGAACAGTAGCGGAGCTAATAAAAAATGTCAAACCTGTATAAAAGTGATAAGTTTATAAGAATTCCTCAGGGATATCTAGGAAGTGTAGATACCCTTAGTTTTTCTGTGCATGCGCATGGATTTGCAAATCTTTGTGAAAGGCTTTTTTAAGCCTGCTCAGGTAACCTTAAAATAAAAACACCATTGTTGTCCTTGCCCAAAATGGGCAGATTTTGTTTAATCGCTTATACTGGACTAACTGACAGGTTTAGACGCGGGCGCGGGTTTTTGTACAACTTAGCAAGTCTTCTCAAGCCCATCCGATCAGACAAAAACAACGTGTTAATTTTATGAAATTTTTTATATGATGAAGAACAAAAACAATTTTCCAAACAAAAATGTGGGAAGTGCTCTTATCAAATGAACGAAAAAGTAAAGAAAAATCCACAAATTCCGCCAGTAGGCGTCATTGGTGGTCGGTTTGAGGTTTATACAGAACCTCATTTCAAGCTTGAGGTTTTATCTGCAATGAAAGTAAATTAGGTTGTGACATGAAATTTTTCTATTTTCATTGCAATTTTCAGCCATATTAATCAACCTTGCCCAAATATTTTACGAAACTCAGGCACATAAGGTAAACTTGCCCAAAATGGACAAACGCTTTACGACAATTGTTGGGCAATCAGATTGATCGCGGCACTGCTATTGACTTTCAAGTCTCATATACGGCCAGTCCCGTCACCACAGGGAGGATTTGGTGGGCTAAGCCCACCCGAACAATGCACCAAGCCCCCTCAAATTGAAATATGAAAACTATAAATTAGTAGAGTTTTGTCAATTTGTACAATGTCAAGGCAGTAACAGGGAAACCAAAAACTCACTCTAACCATAACGTCGGGTGATTTTCACCACAAACTCACACTAACCACGACGTGGGGTGATTTTCACCCGAACTCACACTAACCATAACGTGGGGTGATTTTCACCTGAACTCACACTAACCATAACGTAGGGTGATTTTCACCCGAACTCACAATCAACCATAACGTCGGGTGATTTTCACCAAGGGACCACGTGGCCATCTCTCCTGTCTGGGTGGAAATCAACCGGGGTTAGTATTCCAGGGGTGTGAGTAATCTTTGTAGAAAACTTGAAAGTGATAATGCAGACAAGTGCTCCCCATCATTGGCAGTTGGCACGTGAACCCCGTTTTGATGGTGGACAGGTGCCACAAGCGTCGTCTGGTCTCAAAGTTCATGTCCTCAATAAATGCTTTGGCCTTTTACTACAAGTGCACGCACAAGGAGCAAGCCTTTTTTGGCTAAGCCAGAGTTCTAGAAACTTCAATTAGGTAAAGAGAAGCACAAGGTTCATCATGTCCTCTATAAATGCTTTGATCTTTCACTGTAAGTGCACACGGTGCAGGCCCTTTCTGGCTCCATTTTCTTTTTCTGAATGAGAAGGCGTCATACATTCTCCTACCTGTTTCTCAATGAAAACCACGAGCTGAGCAGGAGCCATTGGCGCCAAATTGATTTGTGTCGTCAGGGCTTGCACTCCTGTGATCTACTCCCGTGCTGGCTTTGGTCAAAGGTTGCTGGCGTGACTTACTAGTGACGCTACATGCACCAACTCCTTTTGCCCAAATTGGTCAAGGTTACCTTAGGAGGGATCTTTGTGAAGGAATTTTGAAACACCTCAGGTAACCATGAGTCAATTTGGGCAAATTTTTGTTCCCCATCGAAAACTACAAAACTTGTGCAGATTTCGATAAGACTGCCCGAAAGAGCGTCTTGAAAATGCAGCTACTGAAAGAACAAGCTTTCTCCGTGAACGTTAACTAATTTTTAATGTAAGTAGAAGAACCGTTTGCCCAAATTGGGCAGAGGTTACCTGAGCAGGGCTAATGAAGAAAGTTTTGTTACAATTCCCAGTTTTTACTTAAAAGCACCTGAAGAGAGAAATAGTAAGAGTTCAGCTCTTGCTCCAAGAAGCAACGTAACAATAAATGCCGGTTGCATTATATTTTAAAATATTTTCAGGCCTACAAGTTATCTTCTCAACATCCTATGGTTGCTTTATCTATTACAAACGCTTACCAGCTATTGAACCCCAACCGGTGATCCAGCAAGATATATTGACCAGAACATCGATGCCTTGTGTGGGCAATGCCACCGGTTGAACATAATTACTTAACGCCACCGTTTGAGAAGTCATAAGCAAGCTGATGTCGTTTTTGAGCGTGGATTTATCATAATCTGGAAGAGAGAAAAACAGGAGTGAAAACTTTGAAAATGAAAATATTTGATTTTGAACATGTGTCCGCAAAAAAGTTGATCCTTTGCTGGTACAAAAATTTCTCGTGCAATATTCGAAATTGAATTATTCGTGAAATGTTTGCATCTATCACCTTCCATATTTCGTATACTCCCACAGTTGAAACGTGCCCCATGCACCAGCATGCTTAAATGTGACGCCGATGTGTTTTTTCCAATCTGAGTTCGTTGCAAATCACCAATAACCATCACGTTCGCAGGAGTGGGTTTTGTCAAATTAGCTGCAACCTCACCTCGAGACGTGCTGCAAGAATGACGCAATGATAACTGGCAAGTTCGCCAGCAAGCACAGAGCAATGTAGACCGCAATCAAAACCTTTGAATCAAAATTAAATAACCTGGGTGTTCGACTTTCTTCACAATGTTGTATTCTCTTGCACTAGGTTCGGGATTGGACAGCGTGAACACGCCAAATCGAACAAGCATTTTGGCTGCCTTTGTCCTGTAGAAAAAAGAATAGGAATATTACAAGCTGTTCGGCCGTCAGCTGCTTTTGCTACCAACAATGTTTTTCAAATTTTCTGTACTTTATGCGAACTCAAACGATTCTGCTCTCTTGAAGTTTTACTGCGTAACATCAGCTATTCTTCACATAATATTGTTTTCTTGCAGGAACAACTTTTAAGATCTTTTTGGTAATCTGCAAATCGAAAAGAGCAAAATGACTAATTTTTATTTATTTATTTGTTTGTTTGGCTCAGACACATGGTCCACATCACAATGGCAACCAAAACAACATAAAGGCACAGCGCATCACAGGATAGATGTTGGTTGGTAGACGCATTCAATACTGAAGAGGAGCAAACACTGAAACAAAGCACCAACAGCATCTATTACATTCGGACATCGTCATACGTTAGGGTTAGATAGTGGTAGAAAAATGTGCATTTATACTATAAAAAGCATCAGAATAGTGCTGATAGCATCGTTAATATCACTAATTTTTCTTCTGTTGCTAATACGAAAGTGTGTTAGAGATGAAAAATTGCTCATATTTTTACCATGCTTGCCTTCACAGTGTGAAAGCTTTTGGCTCAGTACAACATGTTTCTATAGTTTACAATTGCTATTTGCTAACGGTGCAGCTGCTACGCTTGCGTTACACTTATATCAGCGACATTAGTATAGGAGAGGATCCAGGGGGGGATCGCCCACCCTAAACCTACGAAAGTAACTTTATTCACCATAATTTTGTACAATTCGGAAAACAACATTCGCAATATAAGGCCATTTTGTCGTCCATTGTGTTGTCACAGCAGTGTTGCGAAGTATACTTCACCTCTCTTGCAGTAGCCAAGCCGTTGTGTGACTTGAGTGCCAAATATTACTGAAATCGCCACCCCTAACGTGACAGGCTGGATCCGCCCCTGTATCAGTATGGTGTTAGTGAGTGATGCTTCCGATGTTAGCAATGGTAGTGATGTTGATGATGTTCGTGGAACTGGTGACAATGGTGATGTTAGCAATATTAGTGATATATTTTCCACCAGTGCCCAATTCTGCTAACATTCGCATTCATACATTGACTTCTAGACAGCTGCGAAACATTATGTATTTATGATCTTCGTCGCAAATTGGGTATAACATTTTTGTGTATGTGTTATCAAACAAATATAAGTCAACAAGTGGTTTTTATTTGCAAGTCTTATTGCCACTATGAAGATGTACCTCGAAGCAACAAATAGTTCTGGAGCAAAAGAAATGTACATTGCGGTTTTGTTCAAAAAAAGTTTATGGCACTCTAGGAAAATGTGTAAGACACAATTACCATAAAAAATACTGAGTGGAAATGGTTTGATCGAACAATCTATCTCATGGTTCCTAACATCTACTTCATCTCAAGCATTAGGTTTAAACAAGTACAAGAAAAACGGAAAAGTAGGCGTAAAAATGCGGTCGGGGAAGCTCGCAAATCCAAAACAGTGTAAAGGTTTCTTGAACACATTCTGCGGAAAGCGTTTTTCGTTCTCATGCTGGTTGCGAAAATATTCTTAGTTATTACGCCATATAAATATGTACAAGGAATTTTCTGTTAAGATGTTTTCCACTTCTGCTAAAAATCGATTTTTCTAAATATATTTAATCTTCACAGGAACTTGGTTTCAACCATTTATTTTTCTGTTTAAGTTGCAGTCCCACTGAAGTATGAGCAAATGACCCTGTTTTATAAAGTTGAAATAAATGAAGACCGAGCAACGTTTTCACTGACTCGTGTGTACAATGTGCGGCAATGACAACCCATCTGGTGTTCATCAATGAACAGCCGCAGGCAAAAGAGACTGCAGTCGAAGAACGTCGTTTGAAGTACATTCCTTGCCATGGCCATCTTCCCAGAACAGAATTCCAACCACCAACAATTCTTGGCTTTAGAGAGTCTGCGACAAACGTAAAAGCGCTGACCTGTTGTTCTGCGGCTTGTTAAACAAAACTGCCTCAAATGTTATTCAAAACCAGAAGTCCTTTCCTGTGAGAATATTAGGAAGAAAATATTTGAATTGTGAGAATGTTATGAATTAAACTGTGAAAACACTATATATCTGTGGGTGAGATTGTTATTTCCTCCCGAAAGGACATCATCGGAAAAAATTGTAAACTACACGCAAAACAGTGTTGCTTCTTCTTTACCACAACAAACAGCAGTTCTTAAATAAAGGTTGGTAAAACTAAAATACGTTCCTTTCTTTTCTATTAATCTTAAGATTTCCTGCCCCTTTCAATAACATGTAAATCTGGTCGCAAACAAGTCCATCAGATTCTTTTCCACAATGGCAGAAAGTTTGACCCATGAAGTTCTGCAATTAACCATGCCCCGTTCAAAAGGTATATTACTTTTCCCATTTTAGTTTTTCTGCAATGTCTCACCGTGTTCCAGATTTGTCTGGCCAGTTTTTGGAATTTCCAGCTGAATACAGAATGAAATCGGAGCTACTGCAATCAATGAAATAGCTAAAAATAAAAACTGCGTCATTCCACTGAATTTCAACGACACACTGAGCAGATTTATTCCTTCTCAAATAAGATCAGTCACTGTGATTCACGTCATTTGCAGGCGCTGTCCGTCACTTGGCCACTTATGCTTTTGAGATCGGCAAAAGCTCTTTGTCGATCGGGTAGACAGGTCATTGTGAACCTGGTTTTGTTGACAATGACATTTTGTGTTTGATAATAACAATAGACCTCAGGCCATTGAGGGTGGTTTTGTTTGGTTTAGTGAACATTGACATCCACAGGCGGAGTTCAGAGACCGCTGAAGGCACCCAACTATTTTTTTAGTTTCGGGCAAAAATCATTTTAATCATGGGAAAACCTGCATCGAAATTGCAATCATTTTTTGTAAAAAAATCAATCCAACTCTTTTTTTGGTATTAGTGGGGGTGAAAAATTGCATCAGATTTGTCTTTTGTACTTGAGAAATTGTAACGAAGCTCTTCCCAGATTAACGACGCTTTCCCAGATAAAGGTGCTTCAAAAATTATTACGAGAATTGCAAAATTTNAAACGTGTTCACTCTGGGCNACGGGGCGGATTTTATAGTGAAGAGTCCGGGGAACCCAATCTAATTCTACGACCTATGTAATTGTTGATTGATTGTGTGGCGTCATTGGTGATCACATGCCCTTTCTGCACAATTTCTAAAACAATTGAAATGCGAATATGCACCTACGCTCGCTGTGGTTTTACCGCAAATATTTTGTCTAATACCACGAGACCTTCTGTTCAGCCTTATGGCGTAGGCCTCGATTGTATGGAGCAACGTAATTGGAAACGAGTCTGCGAATTGCCAGCTCGTGTCGCACGTAATCAGCGGCGTTTTCGAATCGCAGTAGTCTTCGTGTGGCTGTTGGGTTGGTTTGCTGCCTTGGCGCTTAAGCACTCGCGCTTGCTCACATTGATATCATCATTCTAAGTAAACCGTAAGTTTGATCACGTTACATTGTATCCAAGTCTGTTACGAATTTCATTCATGAGATTTTACAGTAACAGGACATATACTCGCATTCTTTATTAACGTCCGATCGCATCGATTTCGTGTCATCTAATTTCACGTCAAGATTCAATTTCAAATGGGCTTTGTAAGATTTCTGCAGTTTTAGTAACTGCACAGTTGATAAACGCACGGTAATGGAGATGCAAGGGATGTGCAATATCTCTGTTTATTAGCTGATTCACATGAAACAATAAATTAATCAATCAATATGATTGCATCCACAAAGCTTAAAAATTGGCGAATATTCGGGAAAGTGTTTCAGTACTTGGGCATTTATTTTTTTGATACATGAAGATGAAAATAGAACAATTTCTTTAAATTCGGATAAAACCAGAAACATTGGAATAAATTACAAGAGCTTCAACCAAATTTGGACAAATTAAAACAGCTTCATTCAAATGTGGGTAAATTAGAACAGTTTCATACATACATATTTGGGTAAAATCACAGTGCAACAGCTCGATTCATATTTCGGTAAAATTAGAAGGCATTGTACTGTAGATCATAGAATACGTTAGTGTTTTGTTGTAAAGATACAATTATCCACCGTTCCGACCAACCATCTTTTTCCTGAACATCAAATTGCTTCGTTTCAGACATGCATAAATAAAGTGTCGTGTTCGAGATAATCACGAGCAGAAGTGGTGCGTTTAAGGGTAGGCGAGCGAAGCACTTGCGTCGGGCCCCCTTTTCAGGGGCCCCCCTCGAGGTGTTTCGCACGTGAATGTTCCTCATTTTTGGTGAAAACTTATTATCCACTCATATAATACAATACGGGGCAGATCANAAGTAAGTACTCTGCTTTCAAAGGGGCTACCAACAGCAACTGTAATGTGTAGTAGGTACTCTGCTTTCTAAGGAGCCTTCAACAGCAGCTGTAATGTGTAACTACTCTGCTTTCAAAGTGGTCCCCAACAGCAAATGTAATGTGCAAGTACCTTGATTTCAAAGTGGCCCAACACCAACTGTAAAACTAGAGAAGTGACGGGCCCCTTTTATGTGTTGCTAACTTTGTCTTCCCAACACCAATGTTTTTAAAGTTCTAAATCATGAATACCCTTTTGCATTTTCTTTTATGTCAGTCATGCCGTAGTCTCAGGAACGTATCCTTGCGTGGCCCGCATATCCTCTTCCTAGGATTGATCAAAAGGTATTATCACGGTTGGCTGAGTACGATGACGTTATCAGATGGTCCCCTTTTCATCCTTGCCTCAGCCCCCCAACCCTGACTCCACCACTGATGAACAGCAGCAGAAAATGATCTTACCACGCCAAAGCGAAGTGTGTATTATGTAATAAAACATTTCTCTCTAATTATATCTTACTTGTAATTACAACTAAGACAATCTTTAAAAATGCATGCAGGTGTTGCCAATGTTGAAATAGTTACTGTTGAAGATCCAAAACAAAATATTGAGTTTTTTATACTCTAAAGACGCACAAAGCTTAAAATAAAGATGCTGCCTTGTGTACAGGAAAAATTGAATGTGACCGACTCACATTTATGTATTTAATTTAATTTTTTTATATGTTTGGCTCATACACAATGCCAAATCACGTTTCGACTTATTTCAAATGGCAGGATTTTGCGTTCAAAGATCTGTGATGTTCTTTTTCAAAACTGAGGTAAGCTGCAACTACTATTTATTGCGGCTTAGCATAGTGTCCCATTTCCTAACCGGCCTCAACGTCCTCTGTTGGAGGAGTAAAGGACAACTTTACTGAAACTCCTTGTGTTTATCACCGCGAGCCAACAAAGGTTTTGGAAAGATTGAATCATCAGTGTGCAGTGAAATAACAGTGTATAAAAATGTACTTCACAAGTTTGTAGTCGATAGAGCTTGCCATGGCCTGCTGAATGGAATACTTCAGTGGGCACTACTAACTTTCCTTGCATTTTCACGATGGTCTGGCGTCTCTTGAAATTTTTGGACGAAAGGTTGATAACGAACAAAATAGCAGTGCATGCGTTCGAGGATTTCAGCTACAATTTGCAGTAAAGTTCAGGCAAGGAAGGGCATATGTGGAATTTGAGTTTTATAAACTGTTTGCCTGTTTAGCAAGGTTTTAGTAAGACAGTATTTTGGATTTCGTGTGGTGTGAGTAGCGTACGTAGAAAATTTTTTGAACAGCTGACGCTTTTCACTCATCAATTTTGCTGATTGACTAAAACGAGAAAGTAAATTTGATGGCGTTGAAAAGATCATCGCGCTTTACAAGAACACAAAAAGTGTTACTTAAGCAATTAACTATGCTTACGTTAAAATTCATTTAAAAACTCCACCTTTGGACAGAAGAAATAATGAATTGACTGATTTAGTGAATAAAATCTTAACCACGCTATAAAAGAGATTTTTGGAAACTTTTTATACTGTTACCTGAATAAATNATGATTAAGTGCTATTTAACGACTTTGTGAAAGTATACGTTATCGCCCCGATGAATGGCACATCATGGTAACAAACACTAGTGGCACATTTGAGCACACGAAACAGAATAAGCAATGATGAAGATTTATTAATTTATTTGCGTGTTTCATTCAAACTCATGGTCCATATCACAAGGGCAATTGAAAAACAAAAGAACACAAAAATAGATAGTCATAACACAGAGGTGATCAATGTGGGAAACAACTTGCATCCGATAACATACCTTTGAGATTACAATTTACAGTTTGTATAAAATTTGCAATGTAGATGTCCCGACTTCTGCAACAGTATAATCTTCCTCCTTGAAATAATCTCCCTGATGATGCTGAGATATTGCTGTGCAAATATTACTGCTAACTTGATTAAACTCAATTAACTTCGCAGCATTTTTTAATTAAGAGGAAAACAGAACAGTTGACCTCCATTTCAATATATAAATTTGATCGGAACATGTGTAACAATATTTGATATAACCCTTGACACTATTATTAGTATATTTTGTGAGTTATTGATAGATGAACGTGATGTCTTCGGCTCAAAATTAAATTTGGAATAAAACTTTATTTGCATAGCAGGGGCGTAGCGTCCATATATGCAAGGCATGCAGTGCATGCCTTACTTTCAGTGAACAAAAGTTGATTACCTGAAACTTTTAATTGAATTTTAAATCACAAACCGGAGGAAAAATAAAAAAAACAAGAATTTCTCGTANATCTGCTTATAGTTAAAGCTTTCTTACAGTTTGAGTTAGTTTTCATAAAAGAGCTTTTCAACCTTGTTTGGCTTTNCTATTGATTTCAGTAAAAAAAATTGGGTAAACACGCATACGGAACGCGAAACACGCATGCAAAATCTGCGATTGAATGCATGTTTCCACAAAAGTTAAGTTTTTGGAAGAAATGCGCAAAACGTGTCAAGCTGGCCAACTTTTTTTGCAAGTGTGTTGTAGTGTGAAATTTATTATATTCAAAAGTGTGTGTTTATCAGCGAAATATCATGTGTTTTGATAACNGCAGATATACTTTTCGTAAACACTGCAACCATGGGCGTCCGCAAGGGGGGCAAAACGGGCATTTTCCACCCCTGGAAATTGGGACTAAGAAGCATAAATTTCTGGAAAACGTGAAATCAGGAATTTAATTCTGATCATTTGGTTAATCCTTGCAATGACAGTTTGTTTGCCGATATGACACTCACACTGCACAAGTGTCAGGTTCACTGTTTTGGTAACATGCAGTTATGCGAGCTTGCAGTTTAATAAATCCGCTTCTTTGCCTGCAAAGGCAGGTTGCGAAACTTGGGAACGAATTGTTCTACTATTGGTCTTTGTTGCGTAACAATGACATGGAAACAAATCTTCGAAGATGCACTTCAAGTTACGGTGGTAGGCGTTTTGCCGCATGCAACTATTGAATGCAGATATCTTGGCAGGTAATGCAGTGAGACAGAGACTGCTCATAGTGGTAACGCACGTAGATTCAAACCAATGTTGGGCGAATTGCGGGTCGCCGACATAATTTGTGCAGCTCTTCTAGATGAATAGCAATACCTCAAACTGATAGAGTTGTTGCATCAAACTTAACGTTTGTTTCATTTATCAATTTATTTACACAAGTTCGTGAAGTTAGTCACCAACAATGTTCCCTGTAAGAAAATTTTGCATTGAGCAAATAATTGCGTCAGTGCGCATGCAATTTCACAACGATGTAGACACACAGCTAGTGAAACGTTTCGACAGGGCTATGCGATTTCAATTTTGGAACATTGCAAGTGCGCAAGAATGAGATTTCACTTCGTAAATGCTCTGATAGTTCTGCGCATTTGCGCACCTCCAGTGTTCCCTCTGAGGTGCGCAAATGCTGGTGACCAGTGTTGGTCACCTGGTGACCAGTGTTCTGGTCACCTGGTGACCAGTGTTCCCTCTGAGGTGCGCAAATGCTCTGGTGGTTCTGCGCACCTCAGAGGGGACACTGATCACCAGGGAGTCGGCGCGATTTGATAGCAACGACAGTGAACCTAAATCGTTTAATGTAAAACTTGCATTCTTCACCGTATTTGCATTGACACAACTAACTGGTTTTGCGGCTCGTTGGTGTTTTTTATTTTCTGCCAATGACTCTTCCATTGAACAAGATTGCCCACCCCTGGTTTATATTATGTGTAAAGAAGCATGAGTGAAAAAGAAGCGTTGCTGCCAACAAAGCGCATTTTCTGCAACAGTGCAACCAAAGCTCCCTCTAGAGGCGCGCAAATGCGCAGAACCACCAGACCATTTGCGCAGTGAAATCTAATCTCGCGCACTTGCAACATTCCAAAACATTGGAAAAGCGCGAAAACAAGAAGTTATTTGAATTAAAAGATTCATACCAAATTGCTACTTGTGTTGACTCCGGGTAATACCTTGGCCGATAAAGCAAACTTAAGATTTTGTGATAACTGACCCTTGGTGAAAAGTGTCGAACCCATTAGCTAACACTGCACCAAAAAGACTTTTTATAAGTCTGGATAAATTATAGTGGCCAAGACCTTCGGAATGTAGGGGCAAAGTGCGAAAACCATGTCGCAAAACACACTGAAAATGTGTAGAGCGTTTGTTCGTGATAGTGATCAGTTGAAAAGAACTTTTGCACAGTTGCAGCTTGCACTGCAGAGCTAGGCAGTTGCACTGCAGAGCTAGGCTACAGAGATTCAACTGCATTTACAAGATCCTTCGACTAAATTCAACCTGAAATGCGAATATCATGTCATATTTAAATGTGCACAATTCCAAACGCACTCGAAGCCAGTACGAAGTAGCGTTGTGTGGACGATTTTACTACGCTTGTAATTTTTGGTTTGTGCCCCGATGGCGTCATGGTGCTCACTCAGCTAACGGCGGCATGGTCTTTTTGCAAAAGCTTCCAAGCAGTTGTGATTCAAACACGATGCTTTAACTCGTATCATTTCAGCTCTTGCACGTTCGTCTTTCGAACTTTCCGATCGCAGTACATGCCTGCATTAGGTTCTTTTGACAGGGCAGTGCCATGAAGTTCACATGGACTTAAAAAGGTGTTTTTATGTCATTCGCTGTGACAAACACATTTAACCAGCAGATTATTAACCATATTTTTAACTCTTGTTCTTGAGGTTCAGTGAATCACTACAAGGTGTTAAGTGTATTATGGCTAAATCTCGGTGCACCATGGCACTGACACGACCACACCGATACAGCCAAAATAGAGGTTATGTTGAGTTCGTCTTGGCTCCTCAACATAGACCATCTTGTGATCCTGAAACAACAACAAAAGAAGACTTCGATTACTGAAGAAAAAAAAATTGAAGGGAACAAACTAGAAGACACCGATGAGTTCACGACAAGCCAAACGAAGTTGGAAATTAAACAAAGGATAAAGACATTAACTCTTTTAGAACATTTCCATGTGCGTCTATTTGATGTATTGTAAAATTGTATTTTGCGTATTTATTGTAAGTCATACCCAGGAAGAGAGTAGCCCACAATAGTAAAGAAATCATTTACAATAATATTCCCTAGGAAATATTCAAAATATTTCCGATGAAAATGATATTTCACTAAAGCGTAAATCTTGACTTCGGAATTAACGCAATCACGCGTCGATCGCGTGACCACCAGAGTTGCGCGAGCACCGCGCACCGTGCGATACGCTGCCACGTGACCACAACGCGAGCTGTTGTGTTTTCCTCGCGACCTAAAATTCACTTCTCAAATCAGTCTTGTTCACGGATGTCCTCGGAGTAGCATCTCACCTACAGGTAGTCTGATAGGTGAGATCAAGACTTAATAGAACTAGTTAGCGAACGAGTGGGGTCTGGCGAAGTCGTGAACCAGGACACGCTTGTAGCTAACTAATAGATTAGCCCGATAGAAAAGCTCACTCTCTTCCTCCATTTGAGAATTGAATTCGTATTTAACCCTTGTTGTTACCCCTGATGTTTGCAGTAACTTCTATTACATGCTTTGAGTAATGATTGTTGATGTAAACCCCTGTTGTGATGAATATCGCAGTGCTTAAAGCTATACTAATAAAACCATGAGTGAATACAATTTTGTTGCGATAAACTGAGCGGGTCGAACGAAACCGGCGGATCTAAGTTTCTTAATTGTTAACTTGGGCGTGCCATGGACATTTCCTATTCACCAGTGCTCTCGCGGAACTGTCCTAAATGTGTAGTGGTCTTCTTCTTTAGAAGGGGACTGCCACAGTTACTAAGTTTGTAGCAGAACAGCAAGTTACCAGGAAGTAACTGCTACAACACACAATGAGCTTGCTAAATTGCATAAATGTAAGGGGAAATGAACATTTTTCTAAGCCAAACTGTTCACACAGCAACATTTACCATTAGGAAATCAGAACATGAGAAGTCAACAAAACACAGAAACACCACAAGCAATGCGGATTTATGCACAAATGACAGGCTCACAGAACAAATAACAGTACTTATCAACTTTAATTTGCACACCATTGAAGGTGTTTAGGCCAAAGGTCGAAGGACTTCTTAATTACTGCAATACATGACATTTGTCTCAGAAAATACTGGAACCACTGCAGTACTCAGTTCAGAACATTGAACAAAACTTAGGAAGTGAAAGATGAAAAATTACATATTTTTCATAACAATGACGTACATCTGTGGTAATACCAACCGACTGTCAATTCTCAAAGCTTGCACATAACAAAACGCATACCTTGGTAAGCAAATTTTCAAACAATACCCAAGTTAGGAACATAGATTTAGGACATTTCCTATAAAAAAATACATTTTTCAAAGATGTTGTTCAAAACCTAGTAAATGTACTTTTTTGAATGTCCAGCAGCAGCACATTAATGCTGGTTTGACTAAGTGTGTTGTGAGCTACAAAAAATGTCACGTGTGAACTTGAAGCAATCTTATCGATGTAACCAGCACCTGTAGCGTACTATGCAAGTTATTTACATTTTCATATCCGCATTGTCATGATCTCTAGACTGAATTGCCCTTTTCAGAAAAAATAGACACCACCAGCAACACAGCCTATTTGTTGAACTGCTTCCATATAACCAGTTGAACGTTTCCTAGAAGTTTGAGTTGAAATTTCTTAAAAAACTTTCGTTGTCTTCAGCCTGCTACAAGCTTCAAGTCTGGTGTTGGCCAACCTGCATCGAGTACATTTCTCTTCTGTTCATAAGAAAATGAAGTAAAAGATGTTGCTTGTAGCCCAATTACAGGGTGACCCAAAAAGATGCGTACCCATATTTTGTTCGATAATAAACCCATTTTTTAACGAATGTCTTTTCTGTTGCAGGACGTGATAGGTGAATCTATGGATGATCGTTTGCAGCTATAGTTGCCCCAAAAATGTCTTG
>JGI24021J15306_10001421_pt1 | contig 23380 bp, 8 predicted proteins | sample Ectturendosymbi1_FD_15306 | JGI IMG/M metagenome (IMG submission 15306) | reverse complement strand
GGATTTTTGAGGAACTTGCGCTTGCTCTGAAAACAGAGTTTTCCCTGAAAATTTTCACTGTATTGAATATAGTTTTTACATTCAGGATTTTTGAGCAACTTGTGCTTTCCCTGAAAAACATAGTGTGCCCTGAATTCACTGTATTGAATATATATTTTTTATCATTCAGAATTTTGAACAACCTGCGCTTGCCCTGAAATTTTTCACTGTATTGAAATATTTTTTATCCTTCAGGATTTTTGAGCAACTTGAGCTTGCCCTGAAAACAGATTTTGCCTTGAATTTTTCAAGCCGGGGGGGCGGCCGCCCCCCCGCCTCGTACGCCACTGGAAATTGAAATTAATAGGAAAAATATTAACCCTTCTGCAGCAAACCCGAAATAGTGCATTACCTTTATTTTCTTACAAACTGCATAATCGTGCGTTTCATTCACTTTCATCATGTTGATTCCCTTTTTTGGTGTACGTTCGTCACTCTCTGAACCACACAATTGTATTTTTGGCGCCCCCTACGGCCCAGTGCCCTAATCAGCCTCCTATAGTTCGCCTAATGCTAGCGCCGGCACTGCAAAGCAGTTTATGCATTGATGTCATGCTATGCATTGTGATGATTTTTGATGTAAAACTTTGTAAGACTAACAAAAAATCTGTCCGCTCGTTAAACACAAAAGAGGAAAAACAGCGTAGTCTGTGGTTGTTTCAAAAACGGTGGAGAATGAATGCAATATTTTTCGACGGTACGTTCAATGATGTTGCTTGGTCAAAGAGTCGAAAACCGCTTTACTGTAAGTGTTGCAACAATGTTCAAACAGCTGAAAATTATCATGTTGAAATGTTGAAAACAGTTTAAACTGTTGCAGCCATGTTCACAGTGTTCAAACGTTGTTACACACACAAAATGAAGTTCAAAAGAATCGCAAAAGGAGAACAAAACCTACTTTCTGGTCCCGGCCTATTTTTTGGTTGGACTGGCCGGGGGTTCGGTCATTTCTTCTTTCAAACCTAATTCAACAAAGCAAAGACCCTCAAAGTCTGCCAAACAGGTCTACAGTCCAATCTTCAAGATGAAAGGATAGAGGTCACCTTCTTGAAAGATTTTAACAGTATGTGAAAAACGTGCAGACATCCGAAGAAGTGATGGGTATGATTGATTGATTGTTTCATATGATTCAGCTAATAAACAGAAACAATACAAAGATCCTTCACGCAAAAAGGAAACCAATTGTCACTGAACATTAGAATAAATGAAAAGACAGTGGCAAAATAACTGATAAATGTAAACAAACAGTGTTACTGTATCACATAGGACTGGGTAAGGACCATGTCGGTCATCCAGTCAACCAACCGCATTTATTACTCTTTGAAAAGTGTTGAAAAAGGCAGTTGGAAGTCAAATAAGTACAGTTAAAAAAACAAACAAACAAACACAGAACATGGTGAAGCAAATTTACAGATGACGAAAGAATGCCTATGTACACAAAGGAGTGGATCAAATTCATTTGAGGAAAGTCGGTACAGTTAAAAAAGTGTTGAAACAAAGTGTAAAAATAAAAAAGTAAAATAAAAATTGTAATTGATGACGTACAAAAGAGGAACAAAACAAAGCAAAAAAACTATGGAGCGTAATTTCATGACGCAAAAATGGGATGTGTACAGAAAAGAACGAAAGACAAAAAAATTAAGATACACATAAAACAAACAAAATTACACTATCCAAATTACTGAAACTCTTGGCGTTTTGTTTTTGATAAGTAAATTCCACTTAAAAGGCGTTTCTTAAGTTTCCATCTGAAGGTAAAATTGCGGAAGACTTAATACAGTCTCGTATTGAAGACCACACTTTTGGGCCAAGAAATGTGACGGAACATTTACCTTTAAAGTCTAGGTAAAAACAAGTTGTTAAAAGTGGATAGTCTTACTGGGTAAGAATGAATTGAACTGGTTGGAATATATAATCATCAAAATGGTTTGGAAGCAGTACTGGGGCTTACTGCAAAACAGAATACTGATTCGTTTGATGAAACCAGCCAAAACCTATATCGAAAAAAGAGCTTTATCAGACTCTCTCAGCTCGTGAGACGGAACATAACCCACAAGCTCGTTTAAATGAATAGCTGGAAATGCTTTACTATAACTGCTTAAGCTAAAGGAGTTTCTGCTGCACATCTATTAGTTACCGGACAGTTCTGCAAAAATGACAAAACATCAGTGGTGTGTTACATATGCCAAATGTTATGAAACAAGGGGACAGAAAAAAATGTTGCAACACACAAAATATGTTTTTGTAAACAGAACAAACACCCGTTCTCGGAAAAACGTGGTAAAATTACTCTATTTGCTGTTGCGGTAGCAAACGCATCTTTCTTTTCAGTAGGAATGTGCTCGTCATAACTTCTGCCTTTTCACCACTTACTATGCACATTGTTGATTATATCCTCGCCATTTGCCAAAATTTGAGCAGCGCTGGGTGCAAAGTTCGCGGTCTGTTAAAGTCGCTTGCATTGAACTCCTTCGCTGCAATAGCAGCTAATGAAAGTTTTTTGTTGCTGTTCTTAATTCCATGTATTGCAATCACATGTGTCATGTTGGATAGAAAGCCGTTTAGCCATATCAGCAAATCGATTGTCACGTCATTAAAACACGTTATGAACGAATCGCGACGCTGCAAGGCCTGCCGCGCAGATCAATAAACTGACGGCCGGACGGGAAGGTTACTTTAGGTGATTCACTCACTGTGTGCAAGCAATCACGGTTCATCGCGCAGTTCATTCTTCTGTTGCTGTTGTGAACGAAGACTACTTCGTGAGCGTCGTCGGTGAAACTGAACAGGCTTAACTTCAAGCAATAGCGTTGCACTGTTACGCAGCTTGTTCGAGAAGGGGACGAAGAGCACATGATCAAACTGCAGGTAAACTGAAACAACTAGTGCATGCTGTATGAGGTTAGCTATTTCCGAGTTTACAATCTTTAAACGTTAGTAATGCCTAGTTATTTGTGGATTAGATCAAACGTATTTACTGCTATGCGGCATCGACTGTTGCCAAGGCTAGGATTGCAGCAAAATGGTTATATAATAATATTTTGTGTTCATTTGTTTGTTTTTTTGATTTAAAGTCGATGTCACATGGACTTAGTATTAGCACCCAGGGGTGTAGTGGGACGGGAACGCGTGGGAACGGTGTTCCCACACCTTTTTCACGTTTTGCTTTAAAAGTAGTTTAAAGCTGTTTTAAAAAGGCTATTGTTTGCGTGCGTTCCCACACCTTTCTTTGTTAGCACTACATCCCTGTTAGCACCCAAAAACACGTTATGTTTTTTTATACATAGCTCTGATAGATCGCTTTGCCGGTACAGAACGTAAACAGCCAGGACAGCTCTGATAGATCGTTTGCCAGTACAGAACGCAAAAAGCCAGGACAGCTGAGCTCACAGACTGGCGAACATCGGACTGTAACGTTTAATTTCATGATACGAAAACTAAGAAATGTTGTTGTGGTTTACTTCATATATATGCTGACCCAAGTCAAAGACCAGATCTGACATTATCGAGTTGAACCTCGCTATTACAAAGCTTCTAAGGTAGGGATATCGGTCAAAATTTGCTTCCAACATATAAATCGCTTCCTGATAGATTTTCTCAGTTCGTATTAGACTTTATTGAAACAAGTTTGAAGTTGTATCAGTACCTTCTCTTAACTACTAACACGTGGTAAAACATTTCTCCAGAATCCCAGCCAAACGTTGAATGTAACTCTGCTACTAAGTTCTAGATCTTGATTTGCCTACCTCCAAAAAAACAAATTGCTGCCAGTAATTTCAGTGCCAGCATAGATTGGACTTCTTTAGCTCGAATTTTTGGGAATCTTGATCTTTTTAAGGATGTGGGCCCCGTGAAAACTCTAAGACTTTTGTACTTGCGCATCTGGACTGTTAAAAATCAGCAATGAAGGAAAGCATTGGCACACTAGTCACACGGCCGAACGATCGTAGATCAGGTCTCTCTATTCGGAGAAGTGGCGCAACAAGGCTTTACGAATTTCGCAGTAACGCACTTTGTTGTGAGCGTCACGCCGTGAACTCAGTAAAAATGCCATCTCTGCCCATTGAACTTGAGAAAGCAGTCTCTCAGCCATTACCCAAGATTCATGACCATAGGTGAGAATCGGAACAAAGCCCAATTTATACTGTTAGCTTTGCGATGCTAGGAAGTTCCCATCGTGTGACCACAGAGCGATAAAACTCACGCAGAAATGTGTTTGCCTTGCCAATCCGTGTATCAGACCCTTGCTCTACTTTCTGTCTTTCGTGAATACCGCACCCTGCGGAACTTGAACTTCTCGACTTGTTGCAGTGTATTGCCGCTGCCTTGCACGTACACTGCCTTTGTTTTGCGGAGAGACATCATACCTCGTTTTTTGTCTTTTTTGCCCAGTAAATTAAAACGAAATATCGGTGGTCTAACGCAGTGATGCCAAAACGTGCCAGGCTAATTCAAAACTCTGTGGAAACAAACAAGTGATTTACTGCGATGAGGAACCGCACAACACCAATTCTCCGAATGCGTGGGATATCAAAGCAAACAAACACCACAGCGAAAGCCGTGATTTGTTCCCTGTCCGTCATCTACTTCCCGCGCGAAAGCTCGCCACGAGCATATGTGTCGTCATAAAAGATATTAGATGTGGCCAAAATTTATTGTCTTATAGTAACACTTCTATAATTTCAGCTTAGCATTAGCTGCTGTGCTATAACAGTTGCAATGATATGCCGTAGTAATTCTCGTATATACAGCTTTATCTTCATCTAGTTTCGAGAGGGAAAATGAAATTTCTCCACTTTTGACCCCCTCTGGAGAAATCTTCTTGGCTACCACTGGAAAAATCCACTATTATCCCCCCCTGGAAAAAATACTTCTGACGCCCATGGCCATGGCCATGGCCAACCGGTTGAAAAACGCTGGTGTAAAACAATAGAGTAGTGATTTTCATGAGCAAATATTACCGATATACATTTGGGAAATATAATAAATCGGTATTTTATGCGCCAGCGTCATACTTATATCGGCATGATATGTATCTATCTAGCTCTAGTTGCTGTCAAATATTGCTTGTTTGCAGGTTCTTAAGTTTATGGGAATACTGACCATCATGAAACTGAGCGTATTTGCAGTTTCAGCTTTATCGCTTCTGATTGCCTTGTCGTGGATTTTGATCTATTGCCCAGCCAGTAAGTAAAGCTGTTTTTTGAAGTGAAAATCAGGTTCAGCTCGTCGATTCACGCACAATGCCGATCAGCTTCATAAAATGTAGAGCAAGGCTTGTTGCCTGCATTATCAGCAATAAGTTCCTTGAAATTTCGCTAATTACAAACTATGATATTTGATGTGTTTCCAAAAATGCATGACGTGTGACTTATTCTACTCTTAACCGCTGCATTTATGTCACGGAGTGCGCGCTATTAGGACCGCTTTCGGTATTTGGAAATACAGTCAACAGCTCAAGCAAACGAGATTTAGTTTTTTTGTTAGTATCAAGCTATTAGGTTTTGTATGCGACCATGTTGTCTCGCAGTAATAATGCGCTCATGAGGCTGTTAATAATTAATTTTTTTATTCGATCTCTGACCTACTTCTAGAAGACGTGTCCTGGAAACTCTACTCACAAGCATCGCGCACTTCAATCAGCGTTTGCAATTCAACAGTTCTAGGAGCGATTAAAGAATTGATATCCGACCTCTTGTTAACACTGAATTGCACAGTTGTCAGTATTTTGACGGCAACTGCACGGACAGTGTAACAATCCTTTGGCGTGATGACCTTCTTAAAATTGACCGTTTCAAATATGCAAAATGTTGTTGTTCACCAAGAAAAAACAATGATGCTATTTAAGCCTGCGTGTAACAAAACGGCCAAGAAGCACGCTCATACGTATAGTTCAAAATTTTGCGCAGCCTAGGCGGAGTTGGATTTTAAATTTTTGAAATTTGTGGGTCCGGAGCGGATTGATTGATATTTCATAAACGAGGATATGGATTAGGCCATAAGAACTTGGAGGCTTGCGTGCACCTGACACCAACACACCGTTGCGGCGTTGCTTCACAAGACGAAAGTGATCGCCGTCACATTCAGTTTTTGTATACCATGCAGTTATAACCAGATCTGGTTGGCCGGACGCGCGCTGACGTCGGCAAGTCGGGTCGTCACAACAGAAACCTGAAAGCTATTGGCATCGATCGGTTCCCGTCAGCGCAATGTAAGCTTACTTAGTGGTGTTGGCGAGAAAGGAGCGTTGCGCCAATGCTTAGGTAGCATATTTTACTAGAAAAATGCGCCGATGCACAGTCTTTATAAAGTCACTGTTCAAACGTCCTGTCACAATAGTTGAAAAAACGACTTTGCTGTGAGACTAATTCCGATGATTAATTGAAGACCCTCTAACGAAAAGTGCTCAAGTCACAAAATACCAGTTTTGAGAAAACAGCTGTTAAAGTTTTCAATTTGCAAATAAAACACCTAAACATTCGAATTTCCAGATCATATTAGGTCTGCAGTAGTGGGATAACGTTGTGTTTCTTTGCATCACAGAACAAAATGTTTTCCTGTTACCATCGACAATATAATTAACAAGCAAAGAAATGGACTTGAGTACTTTGCACCGAAATTGACAGTCTAGGGGTCTTTGCTCCTCCTGGAGTTGGAAACGCGACATTTTTCTATTACATTTTTGGTAAAAAATGGTTGCTTTCTAACTTTTGAGAGATAAAAATGAAATTTCCCACTTCTGGCCTCCTCCTGGAAAAATCTTTTTGACTACCTTCAGAAACGCTCACTATTCCCCCCCTTCAAAAACTTCTTCTGGCGCCCATGCCTGTAGCCAGGTTTAAATATTTGGGGGCAAATACATATTTAGGAGGGGAGAAAATTTGTGGGCAAAAAATTTGGGGGGCATTGCTCCCGAATTCCCCCCGTGGCCAACGACCTGCCTGCAGTGCAGCTTTGCAGTCACCCTCAACACATTTCACACACACATTCACAAAACTTGTATTTACAAGACAGCATCACACAAAAACTATTTTCACGGGTGCGGTGCCAGTGAATAATTCCAGAGACGAAGAAAACATCGAAAGGAGTCAAACCTTATGCCTGTATTAAGATCTGCTAAACGCGAAGTGGCAGACATGATTATTTTAAATGAGGGGTCTGAGTCAATGGGTCTCTCTGCTGGCAACGCTGATGGTGTTTCTGCACCGAAACACCTTATGGTTTATGAAACTGTGTCCATGCGTACATAAGCTACTCCACGTCCTCTTCATCTGAGTTATTGCTGTATCATCTTTGCCGATGTCAAGTGAAATTTCTGACCACTCCATGTGCGCATGCACAGAGTAATATTCTACATATCAAATACGCTGAGAAAACTGATGATTAGGGCTTAGGGTTAAATGTTTACATAATTGTGTCGCGTTCGGGTTTGGGTTAGGGTTAGAAAAAGAAAAATAATTGAGGTTTAAGACTAGGTCCAATATCTTTCAGTGGTTATACTTATTCCCGTACTGTAGTTTGTTGTGGGTATCTGACATCTAATCAAAAAGTTTTGAATTACACAACACACATCAAAAAAGTAATCGCCAAACTTTGTTCCTTTACTCTGAGAAGCAAAATAACTGACAATCAATAATAGGTCATAAATTTCGCTTGACACCGGAAACCGTCATACAGCAAGATTCCTCTTCACTCTTGTTCGTCGAGCTTGCTTTAATCTTCTTCTGAACCAGTGGTTCCTAACCTGGGGTTCTCAGATTTTTCGGAGGTCCGAAATGCGATTTTCGAGGGTGAGAGTTTGTATGTTCTTGGATGTACTTTTTTCAAAGCATCCGAGATTTATGAAAGCTTACAAGTGTTATTGCTCGAAAGAACATTATCCGGCTTAATTCTTCCAAGTAACAATATTAAATTAACGATTGAAATTGCTAAATGCGTGCATTGGTATTTCTGCTTCACGTTGCGGTTACCATGCTGAAGATGGCCGGTGATGCGACTGTAAGCGCATTGTGATATTTAAACGTTTATGGCGCAAGTATGGCGAGATGTTGTTTGATGCAACATAACTCGAAAGTTTCTGGTGTTCAACCATGCAAAGTTACCAGAAATTGAGTACAAAAGCCCTATCTATTCTAGTGCCCTTTGCAACAACATGAATCTGGATTTTCCTCTGTACTTCATTTGAAAAGCAAGTATCGGAATCTTTTGAATGCCTCGAACGATTTGCGGATAGCTCTGAGTAACTGTGTGCCAAGGCATGAGCGGATAATTTCAAATAACAGCAACAAAAAAGTCATTAATTTTTGTTTCTAATGACCATTAAGATATGAAAGTTAAACAGTACGACTGAGTCTTTTCTGTTGTGTTGTCAGTAGGCCTAGGTATTACGAGTACAAATTAAAAAATGAAGATTCTGCAAAATCAGACTGTTTTTGAATTTATACGCTTTCTTTTGAAACGATGGGGTACGAACAACCCCTTATTTTTATGAAAGGGGTGCCAACTTCAAAAAAGACTGGGAACCTATGCAAACACTAAAGCATCAGTCCAAAAAGATTGAACCATTGTTTTTTTTTGGAAAGTTGGTAGTATGCGCTCCTGCGCATAGTGCAGTCGCTGGTGCATGCTTAGCAGTCGTGCATTCCACGTGATGCATCCTTGCGTCGGTGCACAATTGACCTCAAGACTTGTTTACAGGTGTTGTGAAACGGAAAGCGGCTCTCGATCACGGCAACGTTCACGCCAGTAGCAACAGGTACTCGTTCATTCATTTATTTTCGCACCCGCTTTTTCCTCTAGGGAGGGTCGCGGGGGCAGCAGCCTTAGGAGAACTCGAAATACCTCACGGTAGTCTGTAATTATTTATTCTTGTATTGACTTATGCATGGTGAATATCGAAGCGTTTGACATGATATTGGGAAGACCTGTTCTACTGGAAGTCGTTTCTTGTTGGCAGACATCATGCTAGTCTTGATGATTATTTCAACAACTACGAAGCTCTTCTTGATGCGGAGGACAACCAAGAAAGTGGACCAGAAACAATGGAAAAAGATGCAAACAAACAAAAGAATTCTGAGGTTGCTAATTGAGAATTTTCATGCATGGTCACCAATCGGCTTTAAAATCTGACTAAGCTGAAGTTTTGCATTTATTTAGGAGTCTAAATTTGTGTTGTTTGCAATGGTTACTTTTTCCAAAATATTTAAATCTAAGTAGAAGTTTCAGCACACTTACTGATGCGATCATTGCATTTGCATGAATGAAAACATCTTTTACAGTACCGTAGATTACCGTAATCTTCTGGTTTTGTTAATTGTACTTCAGTGATTGATTTATGTAGGCTACAGTTAGGTAATCAATAGTTTCATAACAGTAAATCAATACCTTTATAAATTGTGACACATGAAAAGTTTTTTTCTCTGAATTTCTTTTTTACTTTAAACGCGTGTTTGCAACAAGAATCAAACAAATTTTTGAAGCAAAGCGTCGTCGTTGTAAACAAATAATCAACCTAACAAGGCAACGAATTCTATCCTCAGCTTTTTATAAAACATTTGTTTGAGTTGGTTCTTTGTAGCTAGCCGTAATTCGGTCCATGCTTTTCGTAATTTGGATTTTTCTAATTAGGCCCATAATACAACAAAATTTTGTTCATTTGTTAAACGAAGGCCAGCCAATGCAATAAAATTGTGTGCTTCATCTCACGAAACGATTACATTGCACCAATATGGTTCAGTGTAGCAATATGGATCAGGTAGGATTATACCACTTTCAAGTAATTGCTACCAAGACACAATTTAGAACTCTAAATATTCAACCAACTTTAGTGAATTCTGAATAACGTCTAGTGATATCGTATTGAAAAAACTACTGGGATTTTTATGTGATGTCTTGCGTCTTATAGTCGTTGTTTTTCGTGCTTTAAATGTGTGTAAGGCTCTACAGCAGGAGTTTCCAACAGTTTTTACTCCTGAAACCCTAAATAAATTTTGTTTTGACCTCGTACCACCTACAAATTATGATCAAGAACTAGCTTTCAAATGCTTAGAAAGGAATTTAAATTTTTTAATATGTGAAGATGATCAAGCATATCGTCAAGAAAGGATGATACAGATCAACACTTATGTATGCTCAGCAAAAAATAATCGATTACTTGAAATATGTACGAAATAATAAAATGAGAAGGCTGACTTCCAAAAGCTTGTTAATGTATTTCAATTCAATAACACTTTTGTTCCTGTTTCTGGCCTAAGTTTTTCAAAATGTGGAACTATGTTGCTCATGGTAATACGTATGTCTGCTTGTGCAATGTGCATTCAAGCGATTTCTAGATTTCGTCTTACTTAACAGAGTGCTAAAGCCTGGCTCCCATAGCCATAGATGTGTTGTCGCAAAGAGAATGAGCGTAGCCAGTGCAGTTTCACAGTCTTGTAAGCATAACCACAGCAGAGCACCAATACTCTTCCAAATTTTTAGTCTCAAATTGCGTTTCGAGAGCAAGATTTGAACGCAGCTTACTGTAGTATAAGATCGTCTTTCAATCTTCTTTCAAATCTCTGTCATCTGACATTTTATTCAAATTGAAGGAGCATGGATTCATAATCCGTTCGTCCGATGTTTCCACCTTCCCAACGTCAAAATACCTATCAAATGACGTCGACAGCACTTCCAAATGAGCCACAATTTCTTCACAACCACTAGGAATCTTGTCATTAAGACGGACAATTCTCGCACCACTTACAATGATGTCCCACACCCCTGGTTGGGAACCATTGTTCTATATCGATAAGATGTACTTAGTGTTGCCGATGCTTGTAGCATTCCCAAACCTTTTTGATTGTGTTGCAACGCTAGATGCACTAACGAAAAGGATTTTTCTAAAAGATTCGAACACTCCTTCAATTTTACTGTGTCCAAGCTGGCATAGCCTCACTTGTGGATCAATTGTGTGAAGTTTATCAGTGTACTCCCAAAACGACAAAGGCGCTCCCTAAAATGTCACATTCTTTTCAAAATGCTGAACCTGAAAAATTTTAAGGAACTATTTGCTGCACTTCACCTTGTTTTTATTGTATTTGGCGCCCCCTTTTGCAACTGCCTCCTCAAACAGCAGGTCTGTATCAGGCATTGCACAGTAGCGTAGCTAGTCCAAAATGTCGCGAGGGGCCAAATATTTTGACTTTTCCGAGCAACAGTATTTTGTTTGAGACCCCGTCTCTCAAAGCACAAAACGACAAGGTATGCTATACATGTGGGGGCCAAGACCCTTTTGGCCACCCCTAACTACGCCTATGCCACTGCATGGCCTTCTATATTTCTTTAAAATAAATAAAAAAGATCGTAAAATCCTGTGTTTTGTTTTTCCGATTTAACTTCTGGATACCGCTTGCTTCCTGAGCGAGGTGCAACAATAAAAGGATTCATTTATGGTCTATAAATAGGACGGCCAGCGCTTTTTCAGTGTCACGACGAATGAAGAGTTAATAGGAGGTTGATGTTTTTCTACAGTATGCGAAATACTTGACAATTGCAGGTTGCGATTCCACTGGAGCTGTTCAAGGACGAAACATTTCAATCAATGATTGACCAGCTCAGCTCTCAACAATTGCAAGGCTTCGAATTTTTAGCGGAATCCATGAATGTTACAATTTACCGCACGCCTAAAGGGGTTGGTCAAATAATATTGCAACTGCTTATATAATTTTGTAAATTTTAATGTTGTTCGCTCAAAAAGAAACCGTGTTACCAAAAGTCTTTTACTGAGTTCAGATATGCTGCTGAAGTTGTCTGCGATATACAAATTGTGATCTGCAACATAATTATTGTTAACTTTCACATATTGGGTCGCTTCAAGAAGTACTGAATACTCCATGGGTTAGCAAAATATTTCTTGTAAATGCTTTTATTCGTAGAACGCGGGTCTCTACGAGTACAAATTGTACGCGTACCTTCCCGATGCCACTCCAGATAAGATCGCAGCCGTTTTTCTCGACAACGAGTACCGCGTCGTGTGGGATGAATACGTTACAGGTGTGGTGAATTTGCTTTGCGGTTTTATTTGAACGAACACTTCTGATATTGCTTGAGCTTTTGGGATTGTTCATAAAACATGCTCTTTGAATTCTACGAAAACTGGCTTTGTCGTTCTGCATTTTGTAAATATGCGCAGCGCTTTGTGTCTTATGAGTTGGTGACCAATCCTACAGGATAGCGTTGTTTGCCACCTGACTTACAATGTTTACCATTATACTGGGCTTACTAAGCACATCGTTTGAAACTGAGGGTCATCTTCATATGCTTGACCTATTTCAAAATTCTTGCCTCGGCAAATTACTGGTCGGTCATCGATCGCTCTGTCGCAACATTCATTCAATTCAGGCAACTCCGCGTGTTTGCAATTGTTCCAGACGCGTTAGACTTTGCCCTGTAACGAAATCGAGCGCTTGGATCGCGTCATTCTTCATGCAAGCAAGCCAAGTTACTGACCGTATCGTGTTTCCTCACGCTTGTGAGGGGATGCCCATTTCCGCTCTCTTACTAGTCGCGAAAGTTTCACGTCTGTAATATCTCTCCGAGATCCTTTCTAAAAACTCTAGTGAGATAAACTGGTATTTGACGCATCACGTGGCAGCGGCAACACCTTTCATTAATCAAATTATTTTTTACTGTAGAACTGTACGTCGTGCAGAAAAATGAGAAGGGTCCGGACGTCATTTATTTCAACGTTGACTTCCCCTGGCCTCTTGCCAACAGAGATGTATCCTTTGAATTTTTGATCAGTTTGTTAGTGTGTCATGCGTACTTTGTGGGTCTTTCGCGGAAAATTAACAAAAGGTTTCGTTTTGTAATTGGGTTGCGTTCACCAGTACACTTCACGTTTGTTGGTCGCGTTTCGCTTCAAGCGTTTATCTACCCTTGACTCAAGTGTCCTTGTGCAGTACGTGTATGCTCGTGAAACAAGACGTGTCCACCAAAACAACAAGGATTATATCGTGATTGTGATGCATAGTGTTTTAAAACACAACATACCAGAGATCAGCGGTGTCATCCGCGTAGACGATTACCATCAATCACTTGCTCTGGAACTTTGGAATAACAAAGGAACGAAAGGTATTGCAGTATATTAATTTTTACTTTTTGTCCGTTCTTGTTTTTCTGCCGATGCTTTTTCTCAGCGATCCGATTTTGAATTGGAAGTTAGAGGTGATGATGACCCTGGATTTCCATTAAAATCCAAATAGTGCTGAAAACACATGCTTGAAATACCAATTGTATTTGCAATATTTTAGTGTAACTTCGTTAAGTGTGGTTGAAGCATCAAACAAAACCTTCGCTTAGCATTGACAGTGCAGAACTGCATGGATGGCAGGTGCCCCAAACAATGCTTTCATTGTATTTTTTCAAAACGTAAATATCTTACTAAGCGCGGTTAAATGGAATGGAATGCTTCTTCCGTGATTGTTGAAAGGTTCGAAAGAAAAGCTGTCAGATGGTAGCAGTGTCTCACGAAATACCAATGTGCAGGTTGCGCTGCTCAGCGCAGTGCATGGGTTGTGAATGCAAACTGTCTGTTTTCCGAAGCGTAAAAAATGCAGAAATCCAAAATTCGATATTCTTCATTATAATAACTTGACTTTTTCATCGCAATATTTGTACTGGGAAGAAATAGCATACTGCATGAAAATAAAGACAAGTGAAACAGAATGTTTAGGTTTGATGAAGTAATGGATCAGCCACAGCGGTGTACCCAGCCCAAAACTTTGTGGGGACAAAAAGTTTGATTCTAGGCGAACAACAGTATTTTGTTTTGGATACCGCCTCACAAAGCACAAAATAACTAGATGTGCTAAAAATTTTGGAGGGAGATGGCACCCTTCCCCCCTGGCTACACCTATGATCAGCCACCGATAAACTGGTGCTTGGTGGGTTGGATTTGATTGCTATTCATGTGAACTTTTTGAACACGTAAAATATTTCTGTACAAGGTATATGTTTCTAGAATCTAGATAAACGCTGGGAATCAAATAAAGAAGCATACAGTTTACAAAGATATGATGTAATATATCTGATAACTCTGCTGTTTTTAGTTATCATGCAGTGGCAGGGATGTTTTATAAATCGGTTGGGCCTTGACATTTAGGAATGTGATTGTTTCATTTTTCTCAGCCAGCATGCGCAGGAATATCACATTGCTCTGACGGCACAAAACGTTTCACAGAAACACAGGCTTAGAGCCAATTCACCGCTTTTATCGTTTTTGTAGAGGATATTGATGTTATTACAGCGTTATGTACCTTCCATCCTTCAGTGATAAGTGCGTCTTTTGTTTGTTGTTTTTCCATGGCATATTCCAAAAGGTGCGTTCGACGCAAATCTGCTCAAGTTCCAGCTTTTCAGTCGAAGAAAACGTAGTTCTAGTCTATTCGAACGGGCTGTGGTTCTTGACTGTCGAAGTAGAACATCTCTAAAATGTGTAACCCACACCGAATTAAGATTGATTGAAGTCAAGGAAATTTCTGTCACTACTTCATTTTTGGAAAAATGGAGATGTAAATTCTTCGAAAATATCAAAAACGTGGCAAGCTGTATGTTTTACAAATGTTTATACAAGCTGGGTTTGTTTCAAATTGTTATCCGGTATGAACAATTCGAACTTTTAGAAAAAGCCCTATGACTTTTCTAAAAGCAGTGTTGAATAACTCTATTTAGTCGAAGCGTTCTCAGATACTCTTCGTATCATCAGAACGTTTGTGTGCGCATCCATAGATGAACAACTGTGCGTTCAAAAACGTAAAACATTTTTTTCATTACTACCAGTTTAGAAGCAACTCTCAAACCCACCTTACGGCATCATAACTTTATGGTCNAGGAAAAGGTGAGCAAATAGGTGGTGGCGTCGGGTCGTACGATAATCTGTTTGATTACGCGTAAATGCCAACACAANGCAACCAACTCGCAACCTTGTGGCGCCAGGACGTTGACCCCAAAGTAAGAAATCCACTCAAAACGGCTGCAGCTGGTCGTAATCGTCTGAGCAATTGCGAAACCGCCACTTTTCAAGCTGCCCACACATGCTGACATGGCGCCAACAAATTTCCTTTTGTAAACCGTGCGTGCCGCGCAGTTTCGTTCGTCTGTGGTTAAGTATTTAAAGCTGGATTACTGGTGCATCACTGCAATCGAGAGTTTTGCTCATACAGTTTGTTTTTCACTGAGTAAGCATTAGCTTTATTGTCATTTAGGAGGTGTTTTGGTTACAAATAAAAATCACATTTTTGAGGGGGCATAATTTGTACTAATGATAATAATAATGATGATAATACTAATAGTAATAATAGTGATATTAATAACTTACTGTGTGAGGTTGTGAAAACATACGTTTTGATTTTAGATAAAAAAGTTAGAAACAGTTCATCGGCCAAAGAACAATTCCGGTTGGTGTGACTAAAACGGATCTCCTTTACACTGTCGAAAGTCACTCTGATTACTTCCGCGATTTCTAGGCAGTTTGGCGCAATGAATAAGGTTCAACCGTTTTGCTCAAGGGCACAGCCAGCCGAACATACTAAGTGCACTGCTTGCTTCTTTTCTGTTGCGAGTTCATCACTATACCCTGTTTTGATCACACACCAAAATACCACAGTACCCCGAGATACCAAGGTTGTCGTAAAATGTTTTGAAACAATATGCGTGTTTCCATGGTTACAGATAATACGTGCGTGATGGCCACAACTTGCGACTGCGACATCGTGTTCTGGTTAGTGGTTACGGTAGTGCAAACGAGAAGCACAGAACAAAAATGATTATTTGTACGGGTGTACTGTAAAAGCAAACTTACGAGTGCCACTGGACAAAAAATCTTTGACGGCCACTGTGCAGCATTCGGTCACATAGCAGCGTTCAACTAATTTTTTCTGGTGCCCTCTTTTAAGTCCCGCGCAGGCCACTGCAGTGGCCTCAGAAATTATGATTGGCCATACCTTCGGAACGGATTGAGCTAGAGAGCCCGTGAAGGCATAATCGGATCCGGAAGACAGCACCACATCTTTTGAAGTAGGTTGCATGCACCTGTGCCGTCGTTTCAGGGGAAAAACCGGTTTTCGCGCAGGCTTGGAAAACCAGTTGCGTCTGTTCAAACAGCCGTAGAGCTCAAACCAAACACGTTTGAAATAAAGTTTCTACATAAAAAATGTTGGTAAGGACCTTACCTTTGCAGTGATGATAAAAAAAAATTGAAATTTTCTTTTGTAGGGACCACAACGGGGCAAAACCAAGGATTTCGATTTNTTGCGATTCAAGCCACATTTCTGCCAGTCAGCACCCATGAACCCCACCAAAGTTGCAGAACAAGTGTATTTGGGTGTCTTACAATATCCCACCAAATTTCAAGCCACAATATTGACAGGAAAATTTTATTCTAGAAGAAAATCAAAATATCCACTGGGTGGCTGAGCCAATTTTTTGGTCCATTTTTGGCCATAAACCCCAACCCCTAGCGGGCTAATCAAGGTCTCTGAAGCTTCAGAATAACTCCTAGAGCATTTTAAAAGACAAACCAAGTAATTACTCCCCTGTGCTTTTTTCTCAGGACCCCAAAACGTGATCTGGAAGTCAATCTACCCCACCCACACTTCTTCACCCACTAATTTCCCCCCTAAGAAACAGCCCGGTCTCACTGTTTTGAGAATATTGTGTTCTTGGGTTCTTCAGACGTCGGCGAACCGCAAAAACCGGATTGAAAAGGCTAAACGGGATGCGGGGAACGAGTTTTTTAATTTTCTCACAAAATGCCAAAAATCAGTGCGGCAAATGCACAAATACGGATTTTTCTCAAAAATTCCAAATGTAAAAGTATATTGTTGTCACGTTCATTGGGTTCCTTGCTGTCTCCGTAACGAGGTATGTTATTTCTAGCCCTCCAGCCCAATCCGTTCAGGAGTTATGGCTGATCAAACTATTGAGGCCACTACAGTGGCCCACCCACGACTTAGTTTACTTTCATGTAAGTTGCAACTTGGTTGCTTTCATTCTTCGTCATTTCTTTCATTGCTGCAGTTTTATGCGCTTTCAACTCATTATTTCAACGTTTTTTGTTGTATAGGATAGCTTAGAACAACAACGTCTTCCGTTCGTAGATTGACAAAAAAAATCAGAAAACGTGATTTGATTTTATCGCTGGGTCTTATTATTTTGCAAATACAAGCAAGTATTACCCAGCATTTTGTTTTTCAGCTTTTATCCAATACTATGACAATCCTAAAGGATCAATTCCATCATGGCTAGTTAACTGGGCTGCAAAGGTAATGATTTTTATACATTACTTACTCCTGTTGTCTGTTGTTCCTGGTGCGGACACAATCTGCAACTTTGAATCATACCAGGACCGAATGACGAACGAAATAATTGAGTTTCCTATCATGCGCTGGTCCTTATATCGCAAACTGCGTTTTATTTGAAACCTTGCAGTTTTGTTACTTTCGGTTATGTTATCCGTATTACACAGCAGTGGCACATGAAGGAAGCTCGCTTAGAAATAATTATTAAACACTTATTTTTGCTATTTTCAAGTCGTCTTGCTGATTATTATGCAAAATTAGTGTACTGTCTATGAAACACAAAAGCTTTGCGACTTTTCAACGGCTTGCTTAGCTATAATTGTTGGGGACATGATGGTAAATCTCTTTGGACGATTCACACAAAAATTTTAAACATGTTTGACCTTCTGTGGTTTCCAACAAACAAACACGTGTCGCTAGGGGAATATTAGCTTTTCGTCTGACACTTGCACTGAAAATATTAACTTGTCGTCTGATACTTGCACAAAACTTGTACTGATGGTTTGCAGACTGGAGTTCCAGCATTCATGAAGGACTTACAGCGCGCAACCAATGGCTTGCAGAGTTTTTTAGACAAGAAGAAACAGACACAGCAACAAGGCTAGTTGCAACTGTGCAACCTTTTTTTACGGCGTCTTTCTGTCAACTTTTGATTTCCTACACGGTTTGCTCCCACGCGAGAAGAGCGCAAGCATCAGAGCAATGTAGGCGGTTTGCTTTCATTGCGAAGAAGAGATGCGACTCGAAAAACAATTGGAGTGAAAATGTGTGCGAAAGTACTGCTAGTCCGTAATCGGGAATACTCTTACAGCTTGTGCTGTAACCTCGCAGCTTCCAGCTCAGTTCACTTAACAGCAGTTAGTGGCGGCCGAACACCATTGCTGACCTTTTGAACATCGTCACCCGTTGCGTTTGGAACTTCTCCTGCTCCTAACTACTAAGTGTAGTAGATCACAATTTGTGATGCATGGCCTGGGAGAAATGCATTGCTTGTCAGAAGTTCAGATGAAATTTAATCAATCTGACCAATGCAGTAAAACAAGAGCGAAAAATCAGAAAATGTCAACGCCGTAGCAAGTTTTGGAGTAAATCTCACGGTTATCTATGAATAGGTGGGAAGTTATTGTCGTTGCAGATTGGTCGTGTGGATGCAGTCCGGATTAAGTGCAATATAAAGGGAAGTATCACTCAGGTATTTTTTAATATTGCAAACAATAAACGTGCGTAATAGCTTCAATCGAATGCGCTGCTGTCTAAGAAAAGACTGAAAAATCGTTTGATGTACAGTTGGGATGTATTTTCTCTTCGGTGATGAAAAAAAACGCCGGCCTTTTCCTGAAAAGGAAATTTTTTAAAGTATCTTACAAAATGCTTTTTAAATTTCGACATCTTTTTTAAAAAAGCAGCGTCTTCAAGATTGCGTCTTGTTTTATGAAATGGCTGCTGCACAGGCGGTCAAAATCCCTCCCAATTGCAGCCAGAAGTATTATCGCTGCGCTGGAGTTTTAATGAGTTGTAGTTCATTGTCAGTTTTGGTTGCGTCGAATTATTTCTGACGTCGCAGGTGAAGCAAAACCATCTGCTCTTTTATTGAAATTTCCTTCACGCTGTTTGCGTTTCTCCGAGCCGCAACGGTTGTTTAGTCTTACAATTTCAACCAATTTGTCCTCTGCGAAAAATGTTTGATGTGTATTTATCGAAATTTTGCCTGTGTGTTGCTCCAATTTCTTCGAACAAAGTTGATACCATTAGCTGTTCAGGTTCACTGTTGCTCGCATTTCTAATCACGCCATTTTTATTGTCCCCAAATTGCTTCTGTCTATTTTGCTCTTTCTTCGAAACAGCCCTTTCCACCGCTGTGTTGCGATGAGTTTATCGCCAGAAAATGAGCGCGACACAAAACACACTAACTTTTGCTTCTTTAAAGCAAACTCGTGGTATGCAGCCAGTACATTAAGCATGGGGTTAGCTTGAAAAATATTCTAAATGAAAAGTTTTTTGTAGCTGTGTCAGTTTTTTTAAGTTAAATGACCGTTTTTCCTAAAAATTGCCGTTCGCTGGCTTTGTTTTCTCCTTATTTAAGTTTAGCTGTGGTGTAATGTCTTGTGTATTTTCAACAGCAGATCTGTTTTTGCAAAACTTTGTCGTTGCCTCACATAAAATTTGTTTATTACGTTCCTGTGTATCAGTGACAATTTTGTTACTGCACCCCTTTCTCCTACCACGGTTGCAAGTTTTAATTGCGTCAACATAACTAATGCATGATATGCGAATCAATGCAATTGTGCTTCGTGTGATCCTTTGATAAAGTACGCCCGTCTTATGATGCAGTTGCCATGATTTTTTTACCAATGTTCGTTGTTATTGGCAAATATGCAATAAATTTATCTTGTAACGTCGATTTTCAAGTATAGGTGTTGTTACGGTAGGCGAAAATTGAAGAATGCATGCCACAGGAATCAAAATTTCGTGGCGTCGTTTTTCGTTTCCCAACTTGCAGTTAGATTAGTCTGAGCATAGGTGTAGGAGCAGGCAAATTTTTGGGGGTGCGAAGGATTTTTTCCCAAAGTTGCCCGAAAAAAACTCCAAAGAAAATGACCACCAAAAAAACGACTGCATTTCTTTTCATATTCGGCGCGTGTTTGTAAATCGAAGCACACCTCAAGCACCATTTTTGCCCAAATTTCCCGCAAACTTGCCCAAATTTCCCCTAACTTGCCCGAAAAGTACTAAATAAAAACATGACCTCCAAAGAAACGTCTGCACTGTGATTTTGGGTGCCATTTTTGTAACATCCAAGTACATATAGCGATTTTGCGAACGTTTTCAAACATTTTGCCCAAATTTACACAGACATTGCCCGGATTTTCACCAAATCAAAAGTTTTGGGGGTGCGGCTGCACCCCCGCCTCCTACACCAGTGAGTCCGAGTACAGTAGATAGATGTCACAGGTAGAACGTGAGACACTAGACCTCGAGCAATTAGTAAAGGTCATTAGGTGTGTCTGTAATAACGCTTGTAGCAGACCTTGTAAAGTTATGTAAGGTCTTAACCTTCACCATAATGGTGGTCGTTCATAGAATAAAATAGAATAAGTCAGCTGTAGCACCAGATAATTTTGATATGAGTAAAAGAAGAAATGCTTCCCATTTTCTCGTTTTGATAGGTCAAGTCTTAGGCTTACTTTAGTGGTGATTTTTTCTAAATGACACCACTGTATATTTTGTTGAGAGAATGCAAATACATACAACATGTAGATGAGACAAAGCTTGCCATAAAAACTCACCTGAAATTATGAACTCACAACCAGGGCCTATGAGAGGGGGTTCCAACAGGCAGTGGCGATTCTAGAATGAAAAATCTGGGGGACCACTGCGGGGCCAAGGAAAAAAGTATGGGGGGGAACAAATGTCTCTCCTGCATGGTGATTTTTCGTCGTTTTGAAGATTAAGTTGCTATGATCAACCCTATCAAACCCAATACAGGCTTGTGAATATCGTTAAATATGAACTAGCGTTATTATTGAACAGAGACGCCTAAACGCCACTGTAGATGCAATAGCACCAGGGGTGTAGTGCTGAAACAAGAGGTGTAGGAACGGCATTTCCACACCAAATAAAAAGGAAGGCTGCACCAAATAGTTTGAATATATGCGAACATTCGCCAACAAGAATTTCCACACTGGATCTTCCTGTTTCACTGCAGACTTTTTACTAGCAGTGCAAATCTGCGTGTCGCTAGCACACCTGTGAGATCGCAGCCATGTTTTAATTTAATCGTTTGGATCCAACATCTTCAAGTAACGTTACTAGTGCAAAAAGGTGTGGGAATGCGTTCCCACCCCACTACGCCCCTAAATCACACACGTGTAGGCTACTGCTTCGTCTAATATTCTGTGCTAACCATGCAACTTCCACAGCATTACACGTGTAAAATGACACACCCTTTCCCGTACACAATTGTGCCAACCTCACATGAACGAAAATAGCTCCACGAAAGTGAATACAATTCACATGAAAGCGAAATTGTTCCAACCACAAATTCCATCTTGACACAGAGACAAGTAGGCTGTTGATAGCAGGGGCGGATCCAGAGGAGGGCGATCGCCCCATTAAAACCTACGAAAGTAACTTTTTTCACCAAGATTTTGTACAATTTGGTAAACAGCATTCGCGATATAAGGCCATTTAGACATCCATTGTTTTGTCACAGGAGTGTTGTGCCCTGGTTGATAGCCAACTGGTTTCATCAAAATATTCTTACTACAAAGCACATAAAATAAACTATCTGCCACTGACTACTGACTAATCCGTGTTTGTGGTAGCTTACGGAGATTTTGTGATTATGGTGCAACCATAACAATGCAACTACATAACTATTACGAGTGTAATGCCCATCTGCAGCGTGAATAGGGTGGGAATTATTCAATCTAGTATGCAGTTAACAGCAGCGAGGTTGTGGCACCAGTGGCACCTAAAGTAGCATAGCAGCGTCGAGATAGGTGTGTATCGGCGTTTAGGGCGTGTACCTGAAAGCAAGATGTAACAGCAGGCGTAAAACTTATTTTGCGGAATATTCCCAAGAAAGATGCTCATTTTTATATTCACACTGATTTTTCCTCTGACTGATTCTCAAAAACTGACTTTTCAACCCTGCGTTGATTTATGACTGTCTTGTCATAAGCGAAACACGCACTAATTCTGAACCTAAAAAGATTCAGACAAATAGACAATGAGCAATATAAGTCCCACACTGACACCAGCACAGTCTACGTCAGAATTTTATGTCATCATCACCTCAATGTAACTTAATCCTTCGATTATCACGTCGACTGTCAAATTCATCCACGAAATCATCTAAATATGTTTTTCAGTTAGTACCTTTCTGTTGAAAGTAGATCAATCAGGGCCGGATTTAGCTGATGTGAGGTCCTAGGCTAATCCACTTGTGAGGCCCCCTCTCCCATTGTTACGAGGAAAATACGGAAAAGCGTTAATCAATTTGCGAAAGCCGAAAATGACGATATTGACACTCTAAAGTACGGTCAATAAAAATTGTAAATCATTGCTAGAGTGCCCCACGATCACTGCGCTTGTTGCTACCTTCAATGCAAAAAGTTCAATGACACAGAATTGTGGAAATTGTGCTTGGCCGGCGGGAACAGGATTATTAATTTCCAGAGGCGAACCAACCGAAAACGCCACGGTTGAAATATTTGAAAAAACACATGTCCTTCATTTTTGTAAGTTTCGCACCTGTCTTTTCTTATCTGTGCTCATAAAAACTAACCACATTGCACATATGTATGGCGACATAAAAACATTAGGCACAACGTGGGGACCACGTTGCGGCTCGCTTACCACGGCTGTAAAAATCCCATACACACGAGCCAAACACGTCATGTAAAACGCACCCAACAGGTTGAACTGCTAGGTTCACGATTCACGTGTTTGTTACTTTTTCAGACTGCAAAGAATCGAACGCAATGAAACCGTCGCGCGAAATGATGTGAGATTCAAATCAGAACCGTCGCTAGAAAGTCTGCAATAGGGGGTATTACAATTGCGCAAGGGGACTTGACATTCTGAAAATTTGATAAAATCTCCACTGATTTGTAGCATTTTATATTTAAATTTGAGTGGCTGAGAACTACTAATCTGAGACATATAAGAACCACTGATCTGAGGCATAGGACCCAAAAGGCGCTTTTGTAATTTTCTTTCCGTTTCCCTATTTTTTGTCTCTTTGGAGAAGAATTCTGTGATTGCCAATTGGCAAAGTGACTTTTGCTTGCTATTCAAGATCACCAATATCTCTGATTTTCGTAGCATGGGAGCAGTACAAACTTGCGCAAGTACTCAATAGCAATCTGATTTCCGAATGACTTTCTAAAAAAAAATTAAAATGGGAAGAATCACATCTACAAATACCAATCGAGCTTTACCTAATAGAAACGCTGATAAAACTGCTGTATTTGTTCAAAAGAAGCAACTAAGTTTAGTTT
>JGI24021J15306_10001420_pt1 | contig 23380 bp, 9 predicted proteins | sample Ectturendosymbi1_FD_15306 | JGI IMG/M metagenome (IMG submission 15306) | reverse complement strand
TCGCTGGCTTCAATGTCTTGTACTATGTTCTGTATTGTCTGTTTTTATCAACCTGCGTTCTGCAGAGTGTGTGTGTTCATACTATGGACTTCGTGTCTGCTACAAACAAATAAATTAAATTATCATTTACAATTATCAAATCAGAAAAGACAGCATATATGCAAATTCCAGAAAATCATGCATTTTTATTTAGGTCAGCAATGCATTTTGTACTTTGTAGCCATAGCAGCTGCAGGCTTCCTCAGGCACTGCAACTTCAACAACAAATACATTTCAAAAATCCTGAAGCAGTTTTAATTAGACTCTGGTGAAGAGAAGCTCTCAATTAATGCTTATGCGTTTTTTTAGAACTATAGGTTTATCAAACTACTGCATAGTATGTTGTGAGCATGAGCGATTAGAAACATTTTCCAAGGCAAGTTTGCTGAAAACAGAGGATATTTATAGTAATCACAAACACTCATTCCAATAGAGATAAGGTTAGCACTTTGAGTACTGGTCAACGTAGATCTACATCGTAGGTTTGCTGGCCACTGTTCTCAGGTGACATAAATGTATGTTTTTGCTTTAAAAAGTTCCCGCCAATGTACATTTATGTTTTTTTTTGAAATTTCATTGTTGGAAACAGCCTGAAAATGTGGTTCAAGGCTGAGTACAAGTAACATTAGGTTGTGAAGTGAGAATCCAAATTCAATGTGGTCCAGAGTCTATTTAAAAGCATGGTACTTTTGAGTTGGTCCACCTAGACAAGACAAGGTCGACTAGATCAAAACTGCGATTTATGTGATGGAAGTGCTTTGATATGCTGACAAACGCTAAGAAAGCATGAAATAATGTGTTAGATACGTTTCTGTATGTATTTTAGGCATGTTGATAAACTCTAATTGCTTAATGCCACATTTAGGTACTTTTATGTCTCAAAAAACAGTGAAATATTTGCAGAAAAAGTGACTCCAGTAGGCCCAAGCTTGTTTCAGCGGTACAGTATTTAGCTTAAAACATTTTGGAAATGATTTGATATGTTGGCAATTGATTTGTGTTTAAGGCAACAAAATGTTTGCCAGGTTTACCATTTTAGCCTAAAGCTGGAAGCATCTATCAGTATCTGCCTTCTGCAGACAGCATTTGAATTTCCCACTAAAACCATGTGGCAGTAGTGGATATCAGGAAAATCACCCAGTGTCAAATGTGTTTGTATAAAATGGATAACATTCCTCAAAACTAGTGCAATTGCTCATGAGTACCACAATGTTTGATGAAATTGCTGATTTCCATTTTCAAACAAGAGTTTGAGATTCCTCATTTGTTTTTCCACCGTAAAAAGCTTTTAATGAAATTTTTTGTCTTCATTTTTTTAGAGAATAGCTTTAGCAGTAGCTACCAACTGTTTGTAACTGTTGAGTGATCTTCCATTTGAGGAGATGAAATGTGCTTGTAGACTATTTGCAATTTATGTTTAAATTTTCACAGATTGCTCTTGTTTGTTGGATTATTCCTTGAAAGTGGTTGATTTTTTTAAACGTTTGTAAGTGCAACTAAATTGCACTTACTGTCACAAAGTTTAAATAAGTACATTTAACTGATACAGACAACACTGTTTCAAATTTTACAGTCTTGTCAATGGAGTGCATTTAGCTTGCACTGTGACCACTTTGAAACAGACTTGGTCAAGCTGACAGCTTCTGCTGTTTGCAGTGACTAGAGTGCTTTAACATATCACTGCGGAGTGCTAAAACTGCAGTATTGAATAATATTATATCCAATTACAATGACTATGTCACTGATCTGAAGCACACAACTGTAAAAGCAAACAAATATGTTTGAACCATACCATTGAAGTCCTTGTATTGAAAAGGAGTCCACAAAAGTGGCACACCTCTTTTAGTGGGTCTGGTTACCCAAGGAGGGTCCCACTCCTTCTCATCAGACATACGTTTGGTTTCTGTTTGTTGCATATAACGTGATGGAGTCCCAAACAAGGTCTCATCAACATTAGATGTGTACGACTTAGTCTTGTAAGCTCTACTGGGTGCACTTTTAGGTGGAGTCCTTAACTGTTTCCCTTTCAATGTCATGGGTGCTCGTGTTAGTTCCATAACTGGACAACTTTACAGGTAAAAACACAATGAACAAAGTTTTTATCAAGTCTCAATAATGTTAGATGGTAACTCAAGCTGTTTCTTGGTTCTTTGCTGCTTCTTGGTGCTTCATTGTTTCTTGGGCTTCACGTTGCATTTTCTCCATTCTTTCAAGAGTGATTGACTTTAGGGGCATTATCTTAGGCTTGCAAAGTATAAGTGATGGAAAATCTTCTTGATACAGAAGTCCAGATTTAGGGATAACTTCTTTAAACATCGATGATTTCAATGCTTTAGACATATTATTGTCACACACAACAAAAACCACTGAAGACAGAAAACATATTTGTCATCTCCAAGTGTAGGAACTGCTTTATACAAATTACATGATCAATACATAAATTTCTACAAAAACCTACTTTACTGTTTTTGTAGTTCACATAATATTCAGCATATATTCACTCTACAAAAAGCTAAAGTTCTTTGCTTATTACCTGCGGTTTATGACTAAATGGCAATCAAAAGCTTTGCTAAAATAGTAAAGTACAGTTACATGCTATGTTAACACCATGCTGTCTAGATAAAAGTTAAATAAACATTGATTCAAATATTAATTAATTGGTCAATTAGCACACCAATTTTGGGATTGATAGAATATTTTGGAGATTGATAGCATGGATGCTGTCTTCTAGATATCCCCACCGAAAATAATCCCAAGGGGATAGGTGTGGAAAATGTGCAGGCAAAGGGTGAACCATATGATGGGAGATGAGTGTGTCACCAAGGAAGTAATGGTGGGAGTAGTCACAGAGCATTAGATTAATGCAGTGTTGCTCTATCCTGCTAATAAATTGCAGTATCTATGTTAACTCTTTGCTTTTGCTCAGTGCTAGGATATATTTTCTTCTCATTAGTTCAAGGTGTCGCTCTGTATTCACAGTTGCCAGACATCTATCAGCATCCTCAAACCAGTATGGCCACATAATGTCATATCAACCCAAGTACACCAAAAAGTCACTTTCTCTACACTAAGTGGGTGATACTGATGTTCATGAGGTTGAGCCTAAGTCCAAAAACACACACTCTGTTTGTTCACATAATCCCTAAGGCGGAAATTTGCCTTGTTGCTTACAAAAATGAAGTCCAAGATGTTGGGATGGTCTTCGATTTGCTGACTGATGGTTTGCCCAAAAGACACATCTCTCAGCTTTATTTGCATTGGTTTGAAGTTGTAAAATCTTAATCTTATGTGGAAAGAGGTAAAGATTTTGGTGCATTATGTGCATAACTGAACTCTGAAAGATATGACTCTTGAAACAAATGTCTCGTAGATTTACTTGGAGACTGCTCTAAACAGTGTTTCACAGTCATGATGTTATTTTCTGCCCTGACTGTGGCTGGCCACTGCAGCCTTTAATGTTATCTAATACACTTCCTGTCTTCCTGAATTTGCCCAGGATGCGCTTTATTGTGAGTCTGCTTAGAATGTTTCTGCCTAGAAAATCCCTCTGAAATTGTCACTATGTTGCTATGACAATTGATTTGCTTGCGAAATAGGCCTCTACAATCTTGATCCTCTCCTGCACAAAATATCTCGCTGCTTGATACATTGAAGCTCTGAAATAAAATTTTGGAGCTTTAGTTATGATTTACCTGGAAAACAGAACCCTCATGGGATTAAATTGATTTGAAATAATAGCAATGGTAAAATGAATACATCTTTTTGGCCCATCCTATATTTAAAGACTATTTCACAGATATCTACACCCACTCTGAAAACGTTTCTAAGAGTAGTAGTTCTGAACTCATTTCACACTTTACATAGAACAGAATTATTTTTGCACCCACATATTTTCACTGAAAATATACAAGGCAAAAACAAAGGACACCTGTTTTTTCTTATCAAACAAGATAAACTTTTACATCCCATCTCTAAAATTACTTGTTGCTGCAACTGATTTTTCTTGTTGTCCACATACCTTATAGAAAAACCTTCAATGGCATTAAAATTTCCTATAGTTTGACAACAAAATTTGCACCCAAAAGTTTTGTAATGCACTATTATGAGGTATGAGCACACCTACAGTAATTAAGAAAAATGTTCTAGAGTCTTCCCATGCATTTATCTTTAGTTATTTGAAAACATGATAGCATTACTACATTTTGCTGTTGTGAAAATTAGTTTGATTCTGGTTTCAAACTTTAAATCTATAAACTCAGTCTATGTTTTAGACATAAACTATATCTCTAAGTCTGCACCACAGAAAAACATTTGATCTTGTTCTAGCATAAAAAATTTTGGGAAGCCTTGAGTGAATATTTAATGTGGATATACTTGGTTTAAACATGTTGTATTGTTTACATTGTTTCTTTTCAAAACAAACAAGATTTTGATTGTGAAATCATTAGGATAGAAAAAAATCTTACATATATACAAAGCAAATCTGTAATTTTGGAGCACGCAAGTGGTTGTAGCACACAAGTCTTCCTGCTCATCTACAGTATACGCGAAACATATTATTTTCATATGAAAAAGGCGAATATGGTGCACAGCCATAAAAGTAAACAAACTGTCCTTACTAAAACATTTACGACAGAACATTACTATAGTCTATGCATTACCAATATCACACAACAGACCTGTTGAAAACATAGCAAGTTCATCAAAGACCAATGTAAACCAATGTCGAACACTTCAAAAGACACCAAGTACAGGCTAGTAAAAACGAATTGAAAGCAAGCAAAGTGGTTCAAAACATATGAAAACTGTACCGAACCAAAACTCATTTGAGTTAGTTTGCTGTGATCTTCCTTGGCTACCTTAGCATACGAGGAACATTTTCAGCAAAACTTTCTGGGCCAACACTTTTTGGTCTGCCTTTGGGCTACTCTTATCCTACCCTACGATGTGCTCATCACTCCCTCTCTATTACTAGGACAAAGCTATAAAATATCTAATGTGACCAGACCACACCAGTTGGTCTATGATCGAAATAAGCTTGTTAGACAAGTTCAACAAACTGAAAGTTTGGAGAAAAGGAAGTGACTACGGATACACCTATCCTGACGCAATTCAAATAAAAGGGTCAGTTTAGTTTGTCATTCAAACGGCGTGGATCTTGTAGCCTCGGGGTTGTGCATTACGGCTGCTATGCCAATGGTTTTCAGTTCAACGCTGACCTTGCTGACTTTCAGTTGTTTTGTTTCTTCACGTTTTTCAGCCTTGGGTGTTATGTTTAGGGGTTAGTCTAGTGTTAGGTTAAGGTTAGCTTAGCGTTAGTTTAGCATTAGCGTTAGCTTAGCATTAATAGGGTTAGGTTTGTGTTAGGGCTACAGTTAGGGTTGAGGTTAGGGTATATCTTTTACGTTTAGTTCGTTTTTACCAAGCCTACTGGCTGCACTCTCGTCGTGCGTTACTGTTAGTGTTCCGCCACAGGTGGCGTATGATATGAATAACTTTTCAAATTTCAAGATCCACAGGCGTATCATACTATCTGTAGCCACTGCCTAGAGCAAAAAGCTTCAAACAAATCCAGACGAACTTGAAAATGTACTGTGGGGTTTGGCCTTCAACTTTTTATTACACCCGATGGCGATGAAATTCGAACTGACCGTACTGTGCAGGTTGCAAATGAAACCTAACCTGTGCACACGAACCGGGCAAACAGTGCAATGCTTACAGTTTAACTGCCAACCGCATATCATTCAACCAGAACGGGCTGGAAACAACTCATGCGTTGCCATAGAGATAGAAGAAAAATTGAGATTATTTTTCGATTAAACTTTTTCATTGATTCATTTTCACACCAGCTTTTCAACTGGAGAGGGTCGCCGGGGCAACAGCTCTACGAGGAATCGAAATAGCGGTACCACACGGTTTTTAGCAACCCCTGATGATTCTGCTGTCTCCACACCAAGGCAGGATCAAGCAAAGTCCGAGATGTGATCACGCCAGCTGGTCCGAGGTTGACCCCTGCAGCTTTCCCGTGGGTGAAGCCAACAAGACTCGCTAATTTTTCATTTAAACGTAAAATCGATAATGTGGATCTTTGTAGCCATAATCTGCATCACAATATTTCACTCCAGCACAAAACATTTCGTGGAACACTTTCTGAGCATGTTGTAGCAGACTCTTTCTTAACCCTTTGTGCTTTGTTTTTGCTTGCTATATTTGCGTTTTGAATATCTTCTGCTATTCCATACATGTGTTTTTTAAATGCCTATTTTATCTTTTGTCACAGTATTTTTTCATGGTTTCATTTTGTTCATAATCATTTAGACTGTCATCAAAAATGAAAAAAAATTGCCTCTAATTGTATGGGATGAAATGAGTGGCAGAATCCACTGCATGTGCGACACCAGAAAAAACAAGTCCCCATCCAGTAAAACTGTGTTGAGTTTGACCATGCCCAAGGTCGCTTCTGTACAGTGGTACTCCTAATAGGTATGGCTAGTGCAACTCATTGTTATTGTAAACCACAGACAAAGAAAACGTGAGATAGATAGCAGCAGTGCTTGTGTTTGTTTGTACAGGTCACTGAAACTTTTAACAGATGACCAAGTGACTTCACAGTGCTTAACTCAAAACATATAATATTGTCTTGGGCAATTTAAGATTTAATTAGGTAGAATTTTTAGGAGATTACAATTGCACTAATCAAAACGTCAGTTACAATTTTTAGTAAATTACACAAAATTGTGCAATAAATTACATAAACATTAAGCTCACTCATAATAAAAAACACTAGAACACTAGTTGAAATGCAAAAACACTAGATCTAGTGGAAAAACAGACAGTCAATTTACTGTATCACTAGTGTAGCCTATTTCTTTTTGCAATATCTATGCAACTTTATAATACATTTGTAACTACTTTTGGTACCAAGATACGTAGTTCTAATCTATGCACATGATTCTAATACTACAAAAGTACTCTAGTTTCCAAATAAAGTCTGTGTGGTGCCTGGGATGTACCATCTCCAGATAAGTACGTAGATTAACGTGTCAAATTTTATTTAATGCGTTTTGTAGTGGTCATAAGTAATTTCTAATGCAGGAGTAATTTTGAAACTTAGCAAGGAATGGTAGGCGAGGTTGTGTTGACAAGCAAAATGTCAAAAATATCTGAATGTTGCATACAGCTTTTGGCATAGAATCATTTTAAGCTTATCATTAGTAATAGTACATGCATGAGTAGTTTCAAATGGTAGGATATGCTGCAAGTGCATCAAATCATAATGTACATAAGTATAATATTTGCAATTTTTTAAGTTTTCCAAATGCCACCTACTTCTGGGTGGCACAAAATCAATAATTAACCAATTGATATCCTTTTGCAGGTAGTTTATACTTTTAGGACAAAAAAGAACACCAATTTTTTGTTGAAAAACGGTTTGGTGTTTAGCAACATAGTTACCACAAATAATGAAATATTCAAAAGGCACTGGAGTTCATTAGACTTATCCTAAGGCTAAGCACACATATGTTATAGCATCAGCAAACATTAGATGATTCACAACCACATTTCCCACAGTGCACCCTATTCTGGCTAAAACCTAGCTGGTTATTTTAAAAGAAAAAATGAGTAAATTGCTACTTGAACTCTTTTCTCAGGCTCTGATTCTGATAACATTATCCAAAAATTGCTTAACGCCCTTGGTTGTGATGTCACACCAAAAAAAGTTCAAACCGAAAAGTGCCCAGATTTTTTAAACTTGAACCTAGGAGACTTTCTGCATTTTAATTTAGAGAGTTTGAACAGTTCTTTCGGTCTATAAGTATAAGTTACGCCTTGTGGCTTTGCGGTCCTTAAAGGAGGACCCTCCTCGAAGTCTATGGCACATGCCCCCATTTTGCACCTTATAATCTGGTGCACTTTATGTATGAAAAAAGAACATGTCTAGCATTAAAAAATCAAAAGTGTGCCTTATAATCCAGTGTGGCTTATGGCATGTAAAATGCGATACTGTCTGATGCTTAGTGTTGTGTTGTGATTTGTAGTTTTAAATTAGGCATTTCCATATTGCTATATTTGAGTAGTGTTTCAACCAGCTGATAGGAACAACTTAGTAATAGACACAAACCTGGAAGTAGAATTTAGTTTGATTCATTAGTCATTACACCTTCTATTCCAAGTGGTCTGAGTCCTTCACAATTAACTTTGATTCAAGTCATTAATGTCCAAGTAAGATTTAAATCTTTCATTTTGGTTTAGTTTACTCTAGATTTAAATCATTTCAAGGACCAATGGAAAGCCATTCATTAACTCCAATTTTAAGAATCTGACCCAGTTAAATCATTTGTGCTATTGGACAATAAGCTATTTCATGAGGTATGTTGCCCCCAAATTAGGCTATGGACAGGGTTACATCTCGCTGGAAAAAATAAGCATGTTTCGGAAAAAAGATGTTCAAACAGTCAAATATGACTTGTAGTGAACAAAGATAATCTATTTAATTTTGTCTTTTTAATGTTGCACTTAGCAATTTCTTAGGATGTAAACGGACTTATCTAAACTGATGTCTTTGCTATATCTTGTGCAATATAAGTCTTCTTATGCTACATACTACAGTGGGATGAATGGAAATTGTAAAATCATTGACATTTTTGATGCTGATATATTGGTGGAAATTTGGTTCATTGCTCTGTAAGATACAGGGGTGGATCCAGCCAGTAAGGTTAGGGGGGTGATTTCAGTAACATTTGGTAGTCAAATCTCAAAACGGCTTTGCTACTGTAAGAGGGATGAAGTACACTTCACAACACTGCTGTGATGAAATACTGGATGACAAACCGGCTTTATATTGCGAATACTGTTTTCTGAATTGTAAAAAAATAATCATAATGGTGAATAAAATTATTTTTGTAGGTTTTAGGGGGTGCAATTTCCCCCTTGGTAAGATAATGTTGCATATTTTGTAACATGAATGTTCAATATGTTGAAAGGTTTAAGTAGGTTTAAAGTTGCAAAAAGTCAGCCAAAATTAGTGAAAAAAACTTGTAACATTACATTTTAATAGTTCAATGCACCATTGTTTTTGAAGCAGATAGGCCCTAAGAGAAGATTAAGACTGTGTTAGGGAGACCTCTCTAGCTTTTCTAGGTATCTTTGACTATGCCTATGCTATTGTCAACATACAAATATGCTCACATATCCATACCGTAAAATGCAAGCATGAAACATTTATTGGGAAAGGTCATGCATATGTTTGTCTTGGAATAAGCATAATTCTTTAAGACAGGGTTTCTACAAAGCACTTTTTACTTCAAGGGTCTTTGGGAGAAAGTGATCATTATGAACCAAAAATGAAGTCCACTCAGTGAAGCATGACTTGGCAGGGTGTAGTATTCCCTTGTGATTCTGGGAGACAATGGCTGAGAAGCATCGCATTATGCCCTGGGGATAGATTTTCAAAACTCCTTCAGATATTGGAGGGAAGTGCTCAGTTCATCATATGACAGGAATGGCCATGATGACATAATGAAAAAAATTAATTAACAATGATGTTTCAGGTTTAACCATAACCTTTCAAGTATTGACAATATACATAACGGCTTTGCTACTGTAAATATGTGGACACCTATGCAGCTTATCAGCAACAGAAAAAAATCAGGATAGTTGGAATACTGACAGTTGTGGAATCAAACATGTTACCTCTGCAAAAATAGAGATGATCTGTAGAATATCTTGTGACATTTTTTAATATATCACATTCACAGAAGAAATGGTGACTTTTCTCCATGATTTTAATTTTAGAAAGAATTTGCAGATGATTTGTCAAACTATACATGAATAAAAAATTCAAAAAGTAATTATTGTGTGTGTGCATGTGGCAATTTAGAGACATAACTAGTAAAACTACACCTTTTCTCTCACTGCAGTGTCTACAACACTGCATGTAAAGCACTTTATAAAATGTTGGTAGAATTCTCGGCAAAAGTGGACTTCCTGAACACTTTGAGCATTTGGGCCAGATTGATCTGTTATGTTTGTTTCTATTTGGTGTACTGTTGCAATCAGAGTGCTTCAGTGGCAAGCGTGCAAAGCTTCACACTGTAACAGCAAGCAACAAAAGAGATGACACACCATGATCATTTTATTATTGCTTGTTCACCCCATTTAGATATATGGGTGCTGCTGCTATTCTTCGTGCCCATCCCGTTTGTGGTGAATTGTGCATTTAGTGCATGCCTACCAAGAGGTTGCAACAACAACATACCCTCCTTTGTACAATTAACTACCACGATTGCACATTTTTTGTGAATGTTGCACCTAACATGGCTTTCACATCCTGGTCACAGCACCATTTTGCTGCAATTGGAGAGCCCAAGCGGCAAGCATGCAAATCTTCACATTGTAACAGCAAGCAACAAAAAGGATCGCATGCCATGATCACTTATTACTTGTTTGTGCCACTTACACATGGGTGCTATTCACTATCCTTCACATAAATCTTGTTCATTGTGAATTGCGCATTCAATGCCATGCCAACTGAGAAGTTCCAACAATACCAGATGCGTAAATCCCATTTCAGCTGCTCATTCCAGCACTATTATTGTCTTTGTGGAATCCTCTAATGCAGGGTGGACATTTAATTTGGTTCGGAGGCCACTTTGAGAAGGTCACGTTTAGCAGAGGGCTGTACCTTCTAATGGAAATAGAAGCAAATCTTGGTTCATGTTAGCCTCAGCACTAACATTACTGTGATAAGTTGGAGGAAACTTGAAATATGAAGATTTTTCCTGAATGCTTCTGAGGGCCACTGATAACGCTCTGGTGGGCCATTGTGGCCCACCAGGCCACTACTTGCCCACCTCTGCTCTAATTGATTCTGATTGTACTTGTTACTATTTTCTATGCTTATTAGTTTTCTTCTGTTGTTGTTTTGAAAACCCACCGTAACATGAAAAAATTGCTGCAAAATGCATTGCACTCAAAATCTTGTAGTTGAAAGATAAAATTATGTATGCTAAATCAATTACTGCATAAGTCTTTCAGTGTTTCATAGTATTTGGGACACTAACATAGCTACAAAGCATTACAATAATTCCAACTCCAGCCGTAAATTTGGCTAGTGTTTTTTACTTTACAACTGGTTCTGGACAAAAGTGAAATTCTTGATTGTGGTTCATTTCTGTCTTTTCTGTTAAATGCCGCTTTTGCAAAATTTAAGTAAAATGCTACAACTGTATTTTGCTCAATACCTTAACACTCTGGGTACCTGGTGGATTCCCTACGGTGATATCCACGGGTACCAGGTATTTTACCATTAAGGACCGCAAGAGCCACTATTTTGGCAGAGCTTTGCAACACTATTACTCACCAGCCGATTGAACTAGGGAGCTGTTCAAACCCTCTACAGATTCAGCAAGTCTTCTAGTTCAAATGGAAAATTTTTTTCATTTTGGGAATGGGGTTTTATGTGATGTCATAATGGGGACATGTTTTCACCCTTGTGGCCGAGTTTACCTGGCCTTTGGCGTCAACCCAACAAACTATTTTTTGGCTCAAATTTTATTTGGAATCTAGGCTGTCATCCAAGTCTTTAGAGACACTGATTGGCTTGCTAGCTTATATGGAGCCAAAATTATGACTGAAAAAATAAAATTGGTAAAAATTCAATCCCAACAAATGCTAAACTGGGGTGTGTTCCACGCCAGCTGATTGAGCTAGAGAGTTGTTCAAACCCACTAAAGATGGGGAAAGTCTTGTAGTTCACAATGAAAAAAATTATGTCAGATTCGGATGTTGTTTTTTTTATTGATGTTTGTATGATGAGAGTATGTTTATGCATATTTTGTTTACATTAGGATGACGTCATTGAGTCCTAGACGCCAAGAGCCATTTTTTTGACTCGAGTTTTTATTGGAAACTAGGCTATAATACGAGTCTTTAGAGGGTTTGATGGACTTTCTAGCATTTCTGGTTCCAAAATTATGGCCAAAATGCCATAAATTAATTAGAGAAATCCCCGTTAATCCCTTACGGCATTCCTGAAATATTTGGAATTTGGCTCATAGAATCAACCAATGACGTCATCCAAAATAACACAAAACCTACTCCCAATCCTGACGTCATCAACCAAAAACCCCAAGTCCAAAACCAAATTTTTTTAAATTCAAACTACAAGACTTTCTGAGTCTTTAGAGGGCTTGAACAGCTCTCTAGCTCAATCAGCTGGTGAGTTGTGGCTTTTAGCCAAAATGACCAAGCTTACCTTTTGTGGTGGGATTTGAATTTATCTCCAACTTTTGGTTTGTGAGCCATAATTTCGGCTCCAGATAAGCTAGAAAGCCAATCAGGGGATCCAAAAACTCAGATGATAGCCTAGTTTCCAAAAAGCACTTGAGGCACGAAAATGGCACATTGTTTTAGCTCCTAGGGCCATAAAAATAGGATTTTTGTTCAGAATGTATATATACGTGGCCGGTAACCTGTGCATAATTTCTCCCACATATATATACGTGGGCCAGTAAGTGTTAAACATTGTGGTTCAGACAACCTTTTGCTGATCTTTCAAAATCAACACTGCGATTTTATGTGACGTTATTTGCCTCCTTGAAATGTTGACAAACACTGTATTACTGTGGACCCTGGGTCTTCTTGCTAGATGTCCCTAATCTGATACAGTGAACAGGTGTACAAATCAGATTGATATGGCAGGGATAGAAAGTGAGTTGATGTGTTTGGCAATTGCAAGAAATCAGACATGTAGTTATGCTCTGAGGTGCTGTTATGGGCTAAAAATGTTGGTGTCAAGTCTGGTCAAGGAATTGTTAAATGAAATTGATTGCTATTTTCAACTACTTCAATGTGTAAAACTTCAGAATAGAGAAATATGTAAATTGTAAGGGTGATATGCAACTAGTCATTAAACTATGTTTTCCTTTTCAAATATGCTCCTGACATGTTGAAAATATGCCATGTCATGCTGATCACAAATTACTGAAATAAATCGTTCTATAATGAAAGATTCTACATGTTATCTGAAAGGCTATTTTGAAGGATGTGTTTTTCATTAAAAAGTGTTGAAAATATTTCAGTCTGTTTGAATTTAGCTTATTCTTGTATCTGACATCATGCAAAAGTTATTTTGGGGTATTTTTTATTTTCTTGAACTTATTTTAAAATCTTGTATTGACAAAACAGGATAGGTGTATTCATTAGTAAAACAGAATGGATCTAGGCGCACTAGAAGATGTTGCACAACAGTTGAAAAACAACCCTGAGCTTGCCCGAATGCTGGTTGAAGAACAGAAGAAAATGGAAGCACAGGTATTTTTTTGTTAGATCCCTGAACAATGTTTTTTACTATGCATACTCCTTCTATGTGATATCATGGCTCTATACAAGATATATTTTGCTCAAGTGATTCATGGAGTTCGTCACATACACTGGTGACTTCTTAAAAAAGTATTGGCAATGTGTAGGAGTAGACCAATTTGGATTGCACTTAAAAATTTAGTTTTGTTAGCCTTGTCCGAATTGTGGAACTAAGAAAAACAATTAAAAGAGGTAAATGAACCCAAACCACCAGCTTGTAGTTACAAGCTTAAAAATGTTAAACAAACACGTCACCAACATGGGAATTTATCTATCATTGCAATGTCAGTATAATTTAGTTCAATTTGGTTTGACTAGGTATCTGGAAAATTTTTACAAAAATAACTGTGTAATGTAACCTCTTCGATTCACTACAGCAATGCTGATTTTTATGATACAATTTGGTAGGTTTTATTTATATGTCACAGTATCAATGTGGAAAGTCTAAAATATCTGTTAAGGAAATGTTAAATTTTTTTGTGCAATTTAATTTGGTTCCAATTTAAAACTAAAACCTATGTTGGCCTGAATTTAAATCTAAAAAAGGGTTTTATGATTTGCTTTGCTTTAATCTGAAAAACTGTGCAGCCTGTCTGTATAACAGTGATATAGCCTTGTCACATGCTCTTTGAGTAAGAAGTGAGTGAAAAACCTATGTTAGCCCAGTTTAAATCTGAAAAAAAAACAAGTTAATATTTTTGATTTAAAGGAAAAAGACATGTTGGCCTGTGTGTGTATATCAGTGATGTGGCCAAGTCATGAGCCTTTCTAGTCTGTGACTCTAGTCACACCATCACTGGTGTTTATCGTAAAGCAAATGACTCGAGTTTGTGTAAGAGCTCTATTGTTGATGACTTGAGTTTCGGTATAAATGCAATTGCTACCGTTCCAACTGGAGTACAAAACCGTGTACAGAAAACAAATTGCAGTTGAAACGCTGCAATATCTTACCTACTGTAAAAACGTCCACACACTTTCAAAAGTTAATGCAATTTAACATGACAGGGGTAACAGTCACCAGAGTAGAACTCGCATGTTCTTAACTAAAAAATGCATGCATGGCTGTGTTGTAGCCTCAACATCCACCCTATTCTTGAGATTAACTTTTAGTGTTTTGGTTTCAATCACGAGTTCTTTGATGTAAGCGTGACTTTTTTCAGAAACTTCATTAGCGATTTCTGGTACTAATCACATTCGGAACTGTGAAAATGAGAGGCGATCGCGTGTGGCTCCGTGGGAGCACAATTCTTTCGTGTTTAAGCGCGTGTAGTGCTAATCCTATCAGAACACCTGCAGCTTTTGATTTATTTAGCAGCTTTGACTTATGTTTGAAAACTCCCAAGTTGTGAATTGCTCACGAAACAAGTCATTCTTTTTAGGTACAACTGAAGACGATAGTCAACAAGCTAACGATGGAATGTTGGGATAAGTGCGTCGATAAAGTTGGAACGAGTTTAGGTCGGCAAGAAACGTGCCTTCAAAACTGTGCCGAAAGATATTTAGATACTGATCAATTCATTCGACAACGTATGTCTGGCGCGAAAAAATGAATATCCAAGCCAATCAGAATTCTTACCACGATTTGTTCTCCCCCGCATGGAGTCAGGCGAGACACCTCTGGAGAAGTTCAGAATCTTGCGGCGACGAAGAGCCGAACGTTTTGCTGCAGTTGTCAATATCATGTTTCCTCGCTGTCAGTTATTACAAGTAAATTTGCTTTTATTGTGCTGAGGTTGTTCTACGCAATGTAGCTCAATAAGCTGTAAAGCAGTGGTTCTTACGGTACTCCAGTGAAAAATCTGGCAAAGTGTTTTCTTTTCACCCTCAGATGCACAAACTACAACGACCACTCCTTTGATTAATGACATAACGCAGCCATGGTGTCCCCCAAGTCAATATCTTTAGATACAAGGGTCCCCGGGATCGGAGAGTTTAAGAACCACTGCTGCAAAGGTTGGCAAACAGTTTGCAAATGAGGTAGGCCGATGAAACAGATTTGCCACTGTTAAAAATCAACTGTCGAGGTAAAGTAGCCTTTGAGTGGAAGCTATAGGAATGACAAAAGTCTTAAAAAAGCCTCATATTTCGCTCGGTTTAAGCGACCACACTCGCTGTGGAAAATGGAGTGTAGACTATTGAGACCACTTCATTTGAGATCACGTTCATTTGAGGCCTGTTGACTTGAGGCCACATGTGAGCCTCGTTAATTTGAGACTTGTTGAGTTGAGACCCGTTCATCTCAGACCATGTTCATGTGAGACTCGTTTTCTCCTGTGATTGTTTCGACCAACGCAAAAAGACACTTCATTTCTCAGCTATAAACTGAAACTATTGCGGCGCCTCGATAAAGCAAACGGATAGGAACGCAAGACATAATGCTTTGTCTTGGTCTAACAATGACATTTCAGAGGTACAACGCTCCCTTCTAAACCCGAGGTATGAAGAGTTCTGGCCTCTGCGGTGTTTTTATGTGCGAGTACATTTACAACCCAACGTGAGTCACCTTGGACACGGAAGGGCGAAACCTTGCAAAACTTCAAATGAAGAGTCACCTTGCAAAACTTCAGGTCTCCCGCAAAGAAGTGGGAGGTCGATCATCAAAATGTGATTCGCAGTAAATCAAAACAGCTTCACTTTAACGTGGCGTAAAATGAATGTGGTCCCAAACGAAAAAGTCTCATGTGAATGTGGTCTTAAACGACTTGGTCTCACTCAATGGTGATGGAACCATAGAAAATGACCTTCCTACCATCAAACTTGTATTCGTTTGTGAAAATTTTGTTGCCTTGCTAGTGCTTTCAGTGCTTAATGCTTACTATTTCGTAATGTTTAGAAAACCGTTCGCCAAAAAATCTGCGAAATATGCCACAAACCACTTAGATCTTATCTAACAACGAAGGTGACAGTGGCACGGCCGGGGAAGAGCATTTCAGAGCAGGCCCGTAACCAGCTTGGTACACCAGGGAGGACGAGGAGTTTTCTGAGAGGGGCCCGAATTTTTTAAACTATATCCAATAGTTTGAAACTATGTCCAACAAATTTTAGCCCCCCTGCGCCCCTCTGGTTACAGGCCTGTTTCAGAGCCATGCTGCTCGAGGATCAACAGAAGCTGCTGTGACCCAATGCTTGAGGGAGGTAAACAAAGCACTCAAGACACACGCTAGTTTCCACAATTTGCATTTTTTCATTCAAGGCCATGCATTGTTGACTGTGTCGCAACAAACATCGACCAGGGACTAACATTGCATGAAGAGTTGTACTGTAGATCAGTGTTTGTCAACCTTTAACCCTTTTTCACGCCCCACATAATCATCTTCAAAGCCATGCATGGGTATCGGAAGGAGTTTTTCCAGGGGGGGGCAACGTTGATATTTAATTTTACCAACTCGAAATTAACAGAAAAACATTTTTCTGCGAGGAAGTTACCGGAAAATGTCAAATTTCAAAATCCAGGGGTTGCCAAGATACTCCCTTCCGACGCCCATGGTCATATGCAAATTTCACGACTTGATAAGAGATATTTAAAGACAAAATTGCAACATTTTCCCTGCACAGATTTTCACAGGTCACCGAATATTCGCCATTAATTTCGATTTAAAAATTGCCCAACTGTGGGGCGTTTCTCCCGTGTTTGGGAACCGCTGCTGATATCTGAACTTTCTAAATAGTATGAGCGAACTGCTGCTTCTTTCACTGTTTTCAAAGCTGCGTTTACCCTCCTATGTTTTCAGTAACTTTCCTCAATCTCTCTGGGTCTTATCTATAAATGCGTGCACCAACAGCACTGCAATGAACAATCGGAAACACTGCTTTTTAATGCTATCCTACACACGCATTACAACAATTCTTCAAACAACACAGCACAGCACAGTGCTTAAGGAACGAATGACAAAAACACTGACGACATTGCGCTTGGCACATGAAGGACACGAGTGTTAACAGGTGCAAGACGCGCATTTGGAACGGGTGCTATACTTTTAAAAAGGGTGCTATACTTTAAAAAAGTCGTAGAAACGCACGTAAATGACCGAATCAATGGTCTTCCAGACGACTTAACAGAGCTGTTCCTTGTGTGATCCACTGCTCATGATCATCTTCGGAAGCAATCGGTACGTATGTCACAATGTCGCTGCTCGAGCACATTTCAGGAAGTTCGTTTTCGTTCAACCAGAGAGGACAATTAAACATAGAGGTAGCTTGGATATCCTCCAATTGCACTCGGGTGTATCTATCATTGAAGACAAGTCTAATTTAACAGCCCATAAGCAGGCATCCAAAAACGCGAATCGTATAAACAGCACATATCTCAACCTGTACAGTTTTCTAAAGAAAGGGTAGGGGGACATAAATAATTATTTCAGCAACGCACGTTCAAACAGCAATGACTTCCTTTCTAGCTGGAAAAATGATATACCTCGGTAAGAAACGTGTTTTTTCGGATCTGACTTCAAGCAACGGCATTTTTCGTGCTGTGCTGGATTTCGTTTGGTGCATAGTTCTCGATTTACGATCGAACATTGCATTGTGGAGGTATAACCCGTCAATGAAGATCCTTTCGAATGGAACTCCCGGTTGCTGCTGAGATTCAGCTGCATTGTGTTTCACGTCATCGGTCGAAGCAAACTGAAACAAAGAGATTGAGCGACTTGCACAATAGCTTTGAGTCATATTACCGAGAGTAGCTTGTGCATTACTTTCTTGCTCGTACGATATCTATTTGCGACCCTCCAAAAACGGTTTGCAACCCCTCCGGGGTCACGGTCCAGGTTGCAAACCACTGCTGTAAAAAACACATTTCTACGGCGAGAGGCAATACAGTAAACTACAAACACGATATAACTTTGAACGTAAAGTCGGGTGAAGCTTCTCGACGCTAAAAATGTTGGCTTCAAATCTTTCCAGCAGTTGCGAAATCAGGTGATTTGACATGGAAACAGATGGCTGAAGACTAAATACCCTGTCAACTCAATTTTTTCACGTCAGACAAAAGTTGGGTGAAATTTTTTAGTAGGTTGGGGTGTCTGGCATTTCTTCCCCTGGTATACGCATCACCAGGCCCGTAACCAGCTTGGGACACCAGGTGGGGCGAAGTGTTTTCTGNGAGGGGCCCAAATTTTTAAACTATGTCCAACACATTTTTCCAGGGGAGCGAAAAATTTTGCAGGGTTCGCCCCCTGGTTACGGTCTGCGTATCACTGAGCAAAAGTGAACAGAAAAGGGAAACGAAACTTCTGTAACCGTATTTGCAACTTGCTAGAAACCGCATTGGGGCAGACAAATGTATGAAAGGATTCGAGTACATACGCCTTTCGCGAGTCGTTTCATGTTTTGCTTATCTCTTTCCACAGAAATTCAGCTGCTACTTTTTTCTCAATTCAATTTACATGTTCCGATCTCATCTCTGTTTAACAACACTCCTCTATAACTTTCTCAATGCAGTTATTTGAAAAAGGCATAGTTCAGTTTCGTTATGCAGTACTCATTTCTTTACTATTTTGCGTGTCACTAACTCGGCATCGGGACACGCGCGGCTACTTTCGAATAGTGAATTCTGCATTAGTGGAAAATCAATGGCAGCCCCACGCGTGAACCGTTTCCGTGCAGTTGCACCTGCCCGTTAACGTCGAGCATAAAGCTGAACAGGCCGCAAATTTTCACTATTGACGATGACCCGACCAGGAATCGAACCCAGCCTCGTGGCGCGTGTTCAACCCACTGTACCACTAAGCTGGAAAGTAGCTGTAAATATTTAACTTTTTCGAAACCATCTCTGCGGGATATGTTTTACGGATGTTTTTACTAAAGAAATAGGTTTTCATTGTAATGTAATAATTCCAAAACCTCGCAAACCAACCCTACTTTGAAGCTCAGGTTTGGGTGGATGAAAAGGTCAAAAACACGGGGGCATTATTGGAGGAAGACCAAAAAATCTCACCACCTATTGGCAACAAGGGATCGCTAAACGCAAATAGGAGTAGCTGGGCCTCCAGTGGTAACGCCCATACTCAAATGAAACACCAACCGACAGAGAAATTGTATCCAATTTCCTGTTTCTCAATAATCACAAATTTCAACCAAACTTTTTCCCCAATATTGTCCATTTTGTGGTGAACGTACGAACGAGTTCAAAAAGTCACCGTTACACCTATGTTTTCAGTACTTTTTGTTAACGTTACATGGTAATAGGCAGCCTCCGCTATATCGGCGTGCAAGGGGATGCTAACACAATTGATGTCATGCTTAGTGTCGTTACGCTGAGCGAAAAAAAATCTTTTTCTCAGCAAGGTCATCAAGACGTCACGCAATCATTGTCACATTTTATTTTTCAACTGCATTTCTCTCGAGTTTACTATCACCGAAATCTCTTTGTCTCGAAGTAATATTCAAGTTGGCGCACAAATTTCAAATAGTTGCATGCCTCGTCATTTGGTGTGTCAGAGGCAGTTTAACACCAAACTATGTTGCAACTTCGCAAAAAGGAATAAACAAAACAAAGGAAAAAAATAGAACCGACGCGAAGTGAATACCTGCATGACTAACTTGTACTTGTGGGCGTCGTGATGTTTTGTTCTTGCAACTGTGAGGAGGATGCTCGTCAGGAAGTAATCAGGTCGAGTGAAAACCGAAAGATTGTAGGCGAACATTGTCTGCGTGCTCGATGAACGGCGATTACACGAAGAACCAACTTCAACCTGCGGGCACATACATAGACCCTTGCAAATGAAGTGCCTGGGAAATCGGAGTTTCCATTCGCGGCTATCTTGGATTTTAACGTTTGACTGAGGGACAGAACCTAAGACACGTGGGACAACAGCTGTTATACTCAGCAGAAAAAAACTGCTTGGGACAGAATTGTTATTTGTTTCGTGTGAATATGAACTACCATCAGTACCTGCCAAGATTATTACAACGCTAAACCACATTAGAAAGATTCAGCCCTAGCTGAAAGCTCACGCAGTTGGTCTGGGGAATAAACAGTGTGGAATTGTTTTTTTTACCAAGATATGACGAGTGAGCGGCCAAGCACACGTCACGTCGGGATTGCCCTTCTCTGGCTGCGATTGTGTTCTGGTCAGAGATGTAGTAGGGACCGTAACTTGAAAGCCCGAGTCTTGAAAATTTGTGACATTTGCTTAAATTTTTATAGAATATTTCAAAAAAAAAATTCATCACAATTTCCGAGCTGTGTGTTTGCCGATTTTCTCTCATTTTCCCTACCTGTTTTGGTTTTTGCTTTCGCACAGATTCGACAGAGAGTGACCAGATTGAATTACGAAAACTTTACTCAACCAAATCGTTAGAGAAGTAAGTCTCAAGACATTGCCCGAGACCCAGACCTACCCAGAACCGTCGCCAGAAAGTTTTCAATAGGGGGCTTTGGGTTTGTGCAGGGGGAGCTTGACGCTCTGAAAATGGACACAAATTCAACTCATTTATAGTGTTTATAAAAAATGACACAAATTCAACTCATTTATAGTGTTTCGTGTTTCAATTTGGTAGGTCTTGGAGCTTTGTTTGGGGGGGGCTAAGCCCCCAAAAACCCCCGTGGCGACGAGAGTGGTACAGCCTCTGAGACTCGATCACTGGTTTCCGGATTTGCAACCGCCACACTCAGGTTTTGTGATTTTTCCACTGACACCGCCACCATGTTTCAATTTTTTCGTGTTTAGTTGCTGTAAAGTCGATTTGCAAACAGCATTTTCTGTAGGTCGTATTTATATCTACGAATCTATCCAGGACGGTTAGAAATGCTGGAGCTCTACCTAAGATCCAGCAGAAAATTTAACGTCTTTACTTTCGCATGTACCTTCAGGGAACTCCTAAAATCACCTTAACTCGTTTAATGTGACATCGAAACGCAAAAGCGATTTTCGTTTTTGTCATTGGCGAAAAATTCAAACCAGTCAGGTGCGATCTCACACCACTGGATATAACTGTAAACAAGTGTTCGTGCAGAAGGGGGGCTCGCTCGTTCATTTTCACGCCCGCTTCACCACTGAAGAGGGTCGCCGGGTCAGCAGCCTTAAGAGATTTCGAAATGCGCAACGATTTTCAGCAACCTCTGATACTATAGCTGGTTCCACATCAAGACGGGACCAAGTCAGGTTGGAGATTTAATCACACCACCTGGTCCTCTGGGCCGCTTTCCCGTGGGTGTGGCTGGCAGGACTCGCCTGGTCAACCTTTCCTGGGGCATTCTGATACACGACCGATCCACCGCAGCTTAAATCTTTATTCGGAGAAGTGGTTCGACATTCAGGGTTTGTGAGCTTCACAGCTGCGCACTTTGTCGCAGAGCTTATGTACTTCCTAATGTCTACAACAAACACGGCGTATGAAGACAACGTATAAGATCAAAACAACGCAACAGCTAGTCTTTCAGATCTCATGGAGCTGACGCCGACTTTCTAAACACAAGCGTCGCTGTACCTCTGAAGCACCCGGGCTTTCTGCACTGCATGTGGGCATTGGTTCGGTGGCCGCATTCATGTATCTTTCGAGCAGGGAGCATCTTAAAGCGATGTTGTTGATCAGTCGACTCAGCTTGCTCGAACGGTGGAATCGCAAAAGATCGTAATGATTGCGCAGCCAAGCGGCTGGAATTTCGTCATTGGTAACGCTGCGCATGAGGCCTTGAAGCTCTTCAGAGGCCTGCAGAAGGGAAAAAAAGGAAAAACGTTGTTTTTGCAGCTCTACATGTTGAGATAAACAACTAAAACGATAAAAGCCACACGCAACTATTCGTTGTGCACTGCGCATGTAAGAAAGACTTCTTGTGGCCCTCTTGAAGAAATTCAACTGATACAAACCGTACAGTTAAGCCTACCTCAATATCTCCTTTGAGCAGAGCCAAGCACATCGAAAGATCGGTGCACGCAAGGGAGATGAGAAGCTTGAGTCTCTTCACCTCAGCTGAATAAAACTCAGCCATGACAGGCGACAGTATGTGCTTATGAACTTCAGGGACGAAGGCTTCTCGCACCTGTTGTTGGTTGAAAAACAAGCACTTCGTATAATTGGATCGTTGTGCTGGAAAGCCCAGTTTTGTCTGCTTTTATCTGATATAAGAATTAAACGTGAACACAAGTTTTTGAAGTTGAGTTGTCAGTGCGGTATATATGGCTCAGAGATAATGTTTTTCTATGAAAAAAAGGATAAACCATACGATGCATATTCAGAACTATATTAGCTTGTTTAAATTTTCGATATATCACGTTTGGTGTCAGTAGACAAGAATCTGGTTGAAAGGTGTTAAGACGAAAACGGCTGTTCATTAAAATCCAGTTTTCAGTTTCCATTTCCCAGAACAAATCAACAAGAACGATAGAGTTTCGCTTACATCTCAATTCCTAATTGTCGGCTTTACTGCAAAGCCAGGGCAGTCTACTGACATAAAATTAATGCATCGGTTTCGTAACCTTGCTGCTGATTTTGTCTAATATCCGAGCAAGGTAGCAAATGGATGTTTGTGTTGTCAGTTCATTTTACACTAGAAAGAAAAATTATTACAGAAAATCGTTTGCAAATTGTCATGAGGTTTCGATTGCACGGCAACAATCAACTCCACAAACATCAAAGATGTAACGAAATCCAAGTACCTGCATTACAAGGTTATCCAGTGTTCTTTTCATGTGATGTTCTCGAGCCGTTCTAGCCAGGTCGACATCCACATCGCTCAGACCAATCAGGCCTCTCCTGTCTGCTTGCAGACCGCATATGCTCTCCAGCAGTGCGGAGATTTCCGCGCTGGCCTGCTTTATTTTACTTTTGTCAGCAGACGGATTGAGGCCTAGTTTCAACAGGTCTGGCTTCTGCAAGAGAAAGTTGAAAGATAATTTTTAAATACAATTTCAAAATGCAAGTGCATGAAAGCAAGAAACTGGAGGCGAACCGATGTTTTTCTATCACTCATTATAATGTACTGTATTCCAAGAGCCGAACCCACAGGCAGGGGGGGATCCAGCCAGTGAGTTTAGGG
>JGI24021J15306_10001419_pt1 | contig 23387 bp, 20 predicted proteins | sample Ectturendosymbi1_FD_15306 | JGI IMG/M metagenome (IMG submission 15306) | reverse complement strand
GGTCCGAGGGGTTGTAGTCAAGATCGAGCTTTTGAGTGTAGATTTTGGCTGTTAGTTTATTAGTGATCTGAGTGGAGTGCTCATATTCTGTTTTGGCAGTTTCCCGAGGATTTGTCAGACCTAGCCCATCATGCCTGAGAGGAAAAGCTAGTATTTGTCTTTCGGCATCACTAACTTCTCATCCTACAAGAGCGGGAATCACTTGATCAAGAGTGGGAATCAATTTATGAGTTACTGTACTTGGAAGATTTCCGAGTGTTAACAAGAGTCGGAGTTGATGTTTTAATATTTTTCAGAGTCAGAGCAGTAGTCCTTAAAGCCAGAATCAGGAGCAGAGTTGGAGTCTAAAAAATGTGACTCCGCTCATCTCTGGTGTTGAGTATGTTCAAAGAGACAAAATGATATGTTTATTGGAGGTATTTTCTGTTTTAATGCCGTCTTAACTTTGTGCTGGGTGATGTTGTAATGTTTAAGTTCAATTTTTTAGCATGGTTTAAAATTTATTTTGAATGCATTCCATAATAAAAATAGGTGTGTGCTTGTGCTGATCACGTATATGTGCTGCCAGTAATGTTGTTAATTATGATTCATGCTGATCTTGACTATAGTTTTTGCACATCAGTTTTGTTTGGACTAATGTTATTTTGTTTATTGGTATAANGTTGACCACATGATCTGGATTTATTTATAACATTTTTTCTNATTATATTTAAGAATAATTTCTTCAATGGCATTTTATTGTGATGGGATTTTGTTCTTGCAGAGTTACTTGTNTTGGCTGTAAATAAGCTGCTTGTCACTATGCCATACATGATGATATCAACCTTAATTCGCCTGGAAACTGGTCCTACTATTGTTGGAGATGAAAGAGCAGATTTGGATGTTATGAATCATCTTGGAGCACAGTTGGTCCAATCAGTTGGGAACCCTTTCAAAGAATGGGTTGTTGAACTTCCTCCAAGGATGGTTCTTAACAAGCTTGAAGAAATTGGCTACAAAGTTGTTGGTGCTGCTGGTATTGGCCAAACTGCCATATGGACCCTTCACAAGGCTAAATAAAATTATATGCTACATTATCTTTTAATGAAATACTGTACAGTGGTGTATTTATTATTTCAAAATACAAGATTATTTCTTTACTATTGTTTATTATGGCAGGGTTGTCAACATCAAACAGGTGGCAATGAAACACAAACTTACCTGTACAGTTACTTCAACATGTGCATGCCTATTTTAGGTACTTCTATAAAATAACAATAGTTACTAAAGTTTTTTTGTAACATGCAGAACAGATGATAATGTGATCTCTTTTTACATGATATGCTTCAAATACTTCTTTTTGAACGGTTATGTCCTACTGTATATAGCAGTGATTCCCAAACGGTGGTATGTGTACCATTAATGTTCCATAAAGGCCTTCAGTGTTCAGCAAGGTGGTACACAACTATCAGTGCTAGGCTTTCTTGGCTTCCTTTCTGTTTTACTTCACAAAAAATATATATTTACAGCTGTTTTTTTTCGGTCATTTCTCAGTAACAGACCAAAATGTTTTTGAAATGACAGAAAAAAAGAATAAGTCATTTCGGTCAAAATTTTAGAAAATATAGGCTAATGAACACTGTTACGGTGAGTTTCAATACAACTGTGAGACAAATGACCGTAAAGTCTCAGTGACCAAAGTGTCTGAGCATAAAATAACTGAAATGTCTCAGCGAAATAAAACCCAGATTCACAGATATAGTTTTCATTATCGCATTCTGTTTGTTAATAAATTACTGAAGTTTTTTGTAGGGCAGTGGCTATAGAACCGCCTGCGGATCTTTTAATTTGAAGCCCTATTCGACCGCCTTCTGTAACATAACAGTAACGCATGACAAGAGTGCAGTAGGCTTGGTAGAAACGAAGTAAATGTAAAAGATAAACCCTAACCGTGGCCCTAACCCTGATCCGAAGCAAATGCTAACCCTAAGCTAACCCTAAGCTAAGCTAACCAAATCCTAAAGGAGAATGGAAAGAAAAAAAAACAAGACCGAAGTCGGCAAGGTGAGATTCGAACCGAAAACCTAAAGCATATAAGGCATATCACATAACCATTACACTATACGATCCACACGGTTTCAACGACAAAGTGACGCTTTTATTTGAATTGCATCAGGACAGGCCGACGAATAGTCACTTCCTTTGTGTAGTCCCTTATTGACTTTTAAAAACACTCATTTGATTATAATTTGTCACAGCCATTTTGTTCATGCTGCATTGGTGTCAATTCTGGTTTTCAAAACTTTTTATTGATTGATATTTGGTAGATTGAATTGTCTTAGAACAAGATGGTATGTGCTGACAGTATGGGATTCACAAGTGATACAAGATCAGAAACAATCTGGAAACTACTAGTGTGTAGCATGTGCTTCCTCCATGCTCCATGCAAGCATGTATATATTTGTGTGTTGTTACATATGTGATATTTCTTGCCTATAAATAATTTGTTGCTGCTTGTATTGGTCAGTTGCTCTATCTCATGTGACTTAGGTTACCTATTGATAAATGTCCAATAAATAAAATTGTATACAAATGATTTTATGAAATAAGACAGAATTGTGTTTTGGTTTCTAATAAATTTTCTGAAGTTTTTATAATATTTTGTATCTTCAGTACTTTTTGTACTTATTTAATGAAATGTTTGTTAGCAGATACCTTGTATGAAATGATTTGTTGTGATTATTTAGTTTATTGTTAAGACCTTTGGAGCTGGTGTACAATATACTTGAACATTGAAATCCCTAATGAGCCACTATTTTCATGCCACTGTGCAACTCCACAACTCACCAGCTGATTGTGCTAGAGAGCTATTCAAACCTTCAAAAGATCAAGCGAGTCTCTACTTTCCATCAAAAAAATTGGGAAGTTTTTGCTTTTGTTTTTTGTGGGTAACATTTTAAGTGGGGTAGATTTTAGGCCATTTTGGCCCAGGTAACCAGGCCCAGGGCACCAGCCGCTTAAGGGAATTTGTTGACTCAAAGTTTTTATTGGAAACTAGACTAAAATCTGAGTCTTTTCAGCAGGCGTTGATTGGCTTTCTGGTGTTTCTGGTTCCAAAGTTATGGCAAAATATCCAAAATTTGGGTAAGAAACCTTTTTGGGTTGTTTTTACCTGAAGACAATTTTGTATGACTAAAAAAGGAATTGTGATCAAACTGACTTAATTTTTTGGCCCGTTTGAAAAAATTCAGGAAAAGTAACTAAAAAACTCATTGCTGTAATGGAGAATGATGTCACATGTTGCTATACTGCTGCCTTGTGTCTGTGCGAAGAAATACAGGTTGTTTGTTNGTAAATATGATTTTTTGTAGCCATGTAACTTGTATTCACGTATATAATTAGTTNTTTTTCCTGCAGAATGTTTAATATCACTTAAACTAATTCTTTTCATAAAATATGCATATAATGTCTCAATATCACTTGCACAAATTGCACGGCNTGCTGATGCAGATGATAAGACTCAACACTGAAATATCATTGAAGCATTTTACTCCAGAGCTAAAGCTGCATCTTATCACACCAAACTGTCGTTTGTGGTTGAGTGGGCCAGAAGAATGCCCATTTCATGATCCATACTGGGCGTTTTATTGGCCTGGTGGTCAAGCAATGACAAGATTCATTTTTGACAATCCTTGGATTATTAAAAACAAGGTATTGCACATAACGTTATTTGCGAAGTGACTTTGAATAGTCGGAAATAAATACTTGTGTTTCTGTTTTAAGATTAAAAACATTATAGAAAATGGGCATTCAGCTATTGTTTTGTTGATATTAGATGTCCATAACTAGTTACAGGCTCTAATTTCTGACCCTCTTTTAGGCTTACAAAATGCTAGTTGAAAGATTTGCTGCGATTTCTAAAGCTTAATGTACTTGGATGTATACATATATTTACATTATTCATATTGTATTATTACTGTTTTTATTGTGTTACAAAGGGTTGTGCAGTCGCAAGGAGTCAGATCTTTTTGGATGGAGTTGGAGTTGGATTCCTAAGAACACTGAGAATTGATGTCGGAGTCGGATTTTTTATCCGACTCCGGAAGTCCAATATTTCAAATCATTTTTTACATTGTCCTCCTAATTAGGACTCCTAACTCGTGCCTGCTAAAATTGTACAATTTCTTTGGAATCTTTTCTTGAAACAGGGAATTCTTGCTGTGCACAATGATTTCCATTAATTGCTAGTTGCTACAAAAGTTGGGAGCTTGTGCTTAAGACCAACCAGCATCATAGGAAGATCGCTTTTTCTTAGGAACAGTTTGTGTTTCTTAGTATTTTTTTACAGTTACCCGTAATTATAACTGTTTTTTGTGTCATTGCTCAATTGACATTGCGCGGATGATTCTGAGTGATAAATGGAGAAGAAGCATTATGGGCGAACTGTTGTTATAATAAATCATTCGTAAAATGTTTTTTTAGTTCAATGGCAAAGCCTGGCAAGGGTTAAAAGTGTTCTTTGATTAGGATTGCCACTTACTGTATTATGCTTTTGTGTACAGTCTGATAAGAAAAAGTGAGAAATTTTTTTGTCTATTTTCCAAAACTGTGGTCAACTTCAATGTTGGAATGTCAAAATCTTGTGCAAGTTTTGCCACTTATGCAACATTTTCGCTATTGAACAAAACAACAATGTTATGCTTTTTCCATAATGGGATACTGCTTCTATCGTTCAACAAATTACGCACTGCTCCATCAAGACTGCCAATCAAACTGACTGCAGTCACAACAATCCCAAATACTGTGCCGTAAAACTCATGTAGTGATTTCCCTGCATTACTGCTAATGGCTTAATCTTTGATGCCATTCTTACGTCACACCTGTCGCAGCTCAACAATTGGCTGCTTGATTGAACTGCATTCTTATTCGGTCGTAAAAGACTTGATGGTGGCTCCACATAGTTGAGCTTACATTTCAAAATCTAAAGAAAACTTGCAACTGTCGTTATAAAGGAACAAAATATTCTGTGGGGACTGACAGAAAGTGTCACTACGGGTGAAGTGACGATATAGCAAAGTCATTATAGTTGAACTCGAATGCACATATAAGATTGGAATTCTGCTGGGACCAGAAAAAAGCATCATTATAGGCAAGGTGTCATTATAGCTGAAGTTGTAAGCAAATTCTACTGTATTTATTATTATTGTATTATTTTATGTTATTATTCTATTACTACCTACGGTTTGAAAGAAGATAGATCAGAAGTCTTACTCAACTTCCCAATTTGTGATACACGCCATTGTGGTACTTTTAATTATTGTTCTGTCAGATATCAACTTGACTTTGTGAAAAAATTACACAACTTATGAGAGCACTCAATGAGACAACCTGGTGAACAGTTTTTTTCTGTGCACCAGTACCTTGACCATAACTGGCATGAAAGATGAAACCATGTAGTGGTTGCAACAACAAATACAGATCAACTATTGAATCTGTTACAGTATTGTAACACATTTAATTTTTCACATTGAATTGTTTTGTTGCCAGTAAAAACAACTGATTAATCTCTATAGTGAAAGATGAAGGAACAGCTTTTATGGCAAAACTTCATGTATGAATTTCTAAAAAAATATTGCTACCTTTTTCACTTTATCATTTAGATTTTCGATTTGCATTGTGCTGGAACAACCCTGATGTTATTATGATATCTTATGCACTATTGAATGGTTTTTGATTGTGTCTTTCAATCAATTCGTTTTCCTTCTCTGATAATTTTGACATGAAAGTTGTTTTATGACATGATTGCTACAGCACGACTTTCATCTGGATCCTAAAATGTAAAGGCAGAACTTTCGAAAAATTAGTTGTAAACAGTGAGACATTGGAATTGCAAATACTGTCAGTTTAAATGTTTGTTCTTTTGCATATTGTAATTATTCCATTACAACTAGGAAAACTAAGTTCATTTTATGCTGGTTTCAGCAAGTGCTGGATATCGGAAGCGGATGTGGTGCAACTGCAATTGCCAGCCACTTTCTTGGTGCAAAACAGGTTGTAGCAAATGATATTGATGAAGTGGCACTACACGCAATACGGCTCAACTATAAACTCAATATCAATGTTTGGTCTGAGCCTCAAGCATTAAGCACTCAAGATGCTCTGGTTGTGAATTCCAACAACCAGCTGTGCAATAAAAACAGAAGTTTTTTCCTCACTAGTGATGATCTCTTGGCATCAGACTCTTCCGTGAAGTCTATGCGATGTACTCAACTGAATTCCAGTGATCATGTACATGGTCAGAACGTTTTTAATATGCCAATACCATTTTTTGACGTGGTGTTGTTTGGCGACATGTTCTATGATGGAGAAATGATCGCCGTTACTTGCAGCTGGGCGCAAAAGTTCTCCCAACTTAGCCCGCGTTCTAGAATCTTCTTCAGTGATCCGGGAAGAGGGTTTCTTGCTGGACATCCCATCAGTACATGTCTCAAAAAGATGCAAAGTTACGACTTGCCTGCTGAGGTTACTCAAGAGCACTATGGATGCACCAAAGTAGACATACTGGAGTGGTCCAGAGAGGCTTGCAAGCAACAAAATTAAGAGGTATGTAATAAACCATACTAAAAATATGGGTTTGCCGTTACATAAAACTGTATAGCAAAGAATTTTTTCGATAAGAAAAATGGGTGTAATTTTTATGAATCGTGGATATCTACCTTCATTTACAGGCGTGTAACCAGCAATGATTCGTGTGCATCTGCATTTTTTGATGTTACAGTGTATTGCAAATTTAACAAATGATTTCCTGCTGTCGTCGAAAATTTGTCTACCCTGACTGAGTTACGAGTTATTTGTGTTTATTTCTTTAACGCACGCTTCTCCGATGCAGTTTTGACATAAAGTGCAAACTGACCCGAAGCGAACAGCAGACTTTCACTTAGAAAAGCTCAGGCTTTAAATCGCTATAACTTTGAGCAAGCGTCTTAGCACTAGCGTTGGAAAGGTTAAAAGCAAGAACGATTTAAGATGCACACTGAGCAGACTGGACCGGCTAAGTGAGACAGCTATTTGAGCATGCGCCACCAAAGCTGGTAGGCTGGGTTCGCATCCTGGTCGGGTGATACCGAAGACTTGCGGCCTGTCCAGCCTCGTGCTCGGCGTTGATGGATAGGTGCAAGGAACGTTCACGCGCGGTGCTGTCATTGTCTCGCTACCAGTGCAGCATTCGCACTCACTGCGAAAGCAGCCGCGTGGCCCATGGCGCAAGCAAATGGAAATGGGCGCTCACAGGCAGGAGGTGGTGCGGGCCGATAATTGTCCGGTTTTTGGACGGGCCGCTAAGGCTGATCCTGCGGACTACTNACGATATTTTTAGCGGTTAGATTTCACCGGGCCGCTACCGCTCGTTAATGATGAAAAAACTTTCAAAGCAAANTTTTAAGTTAGGATAACCACTCGTTGGCGTGAAAAGTTAGTGAGACTAATTCCTTGTAAATTAATAGGTGTTTTTATATGTACCTAATCATTACCGCATTCACAGTTAATTGCTTTTGTTTGATATTTGCAAGTAAACCGTATGATTGCTTAACGGGCCTGGGCAGGCCGGACTGAAAAAGACAAAATGTCCTCTGTCCACGGGCCGCTAATGGGCGGGATTTTGCTTGCTATGGGCGGTCCGGGCTTAACAAATCTTGGACCGTGCCAGATTCTCATAAAAGCCAAAGCCAGCGTCCATCCTGCGCGACTTTCTTTGAATGATTTCCATCATCTGCGCTGTGCCTTTCTATCAAGGTTGTCAGGTTGGTATGAGTAAAAAATGACATACAAAAATACACAACGACACCTGCAAACACCCTACAAGTGGCACAGCACTTTGAAAATACACTATATACATATAAAGAATAAAGCCAACTCAATAAACCTCCCGAAAATTCTGGTATTGCTCAGGAGTAACCTGAAACAGAAAAAACTAAAAGAATGAAAACAGCAAAACTAAAAATTGTGAAATTATAGTGCAAAGTTTATCATTCTGTGTCCAGAAATCTGCCAAAATCAATTTAAAATCTGCCAAACCGACATAAAAATTGAAATGGTTGAAAAAGTCCAAAAAAGCCAAATCTGATTTGGCCTCTTCCAAATATAAAAATAATTGAAAGGAGTTGAAAAAAGGCCAAAAATTACAAATTTTGTTTAAAAAAAAACAAACTGGCAAAACTGGTATCGACAACTTCCGCTTTTGCTTAATTTCCAGCCATGCCTCGTTGCAATCGTCCGCGTTCTACCCCATTCTGATACTTCCTAGCAAACAAAACCTGACGCTGAAAGCCGATAAGGGATTATAATGAAAATTTGTCACGCCAGAGACATTCACATTGATGAACACGAGTCTCATTTCGTACGTCGCTAAATAATCGTCCTTTCTTGTAGTTTTCATCGACGGACTTAAAGACTCTGCTCAGGCTCGAAAACCGAACTTGCGATTCGTAGCGTCAAGGTAGTGCAAGTGCGCCGAAAAATGTGCGTTAAGATTTTTCGTGATTGCCATTGCGTGGTGGATGCTAGCGGATATTAAAGAGCCGTTTCTATGAATGTTTTATTCACGAACCGATTATTTTCAGCCTTTACCACCTTCGCTGTTGTCAACGCGTAAAACTCTGAGCACAATGTGCTTTGCTCCAACACTGGCCATCAGCGACGAACGAAATACAACCGAAATACAGTTAACTTCGTGGAAAATCAAGTAAATTTTTTCTTCGAGTTCCAAAAATAGCTCGGCGAAGTTAGGTTCTTTTCAGAAATTCATTATTTCCTGTTTGTGACGCTTTTTTCGCAAGATCCTTGCTAAAATTTTATATGACTTGGTACCTACGTTTTTTTTGCTCGTAGACCGAATTTTAAAAAATGACCTACAAAATTGAGTCAATCCACTTATAATGACCGAAAATCTGAGCTAGTGAAAACTGTTGCGGCGAGTTTTAACGTTATTATGGGACAAATGACCGAAATGTCTCAGCGAACAAAAACCCAGCTCGGGATAGTGTTCGAGGTTACTGAGTAAAGTCGTGCAATGTTTTTCGCAACTGTGTGTTCGAAATCAAATGTAAAATCTGTTTTTCTTTGCTTGGGAACCTTTTAAGCGCCTTCTTCTCAAAGAAGGTCTCGCCTGAAAAATCCCCCCAACCGATATCGGACTCTCACGATGCTGCCAATCACGCTTTGTAAATATTCGAAGTATGCGATACACTGCACTGTGCTCCATTGCATTTGTTCGAACCGCAATCGCGACGCGAAGTTGATCATTCACTATCTTCGTCATCGCGCCGAACCGATCCTCTTTTTCGCGCGGGCGAATCATTAATCAGGGCGACCGTGCAACTGCATCAAAGTTTACAAACCATTGACCCTAGATCGTAAAACGCTTTTAATCCACTTCATCCCGAGTCTGCTCGCTCGCCATGGTCACTTGCGAAAGACGGTTACATGCAGTGCCGTACCAGTGCCAGTTAGAGCTAGTTGCTCTTCACCTCAAGCGTGCAGCTGCAGATGCTCACCTGTACTTAGTTGGGAATCTTCTATCGGTTGTTGCTTTCACCTTAGAAGTGCGGCGTTTTTTCTTAAGATTTTCAAAACAATAATAGCTGCAGTGGCGAGCCTCGAAATACGCAGGTACTAGTGATGTGCAAAGACCACCTTGTTGCTTGTGTAGTTTGCAGAAAAAGGTTCGGGAGTTGAAGGCGTGCATCTCAGATGGAAAACAGAGCTTTTTTTCTGTAGTGTTAGCCGCTCATTCAGACTGATGAGCAGGTTAAACAATTGATTCATTAGGGCTCCGACAAACTTGCTCCATGACTGGCTGCAAGAAGTCTAAGTTCTTTTATTTTGTTAAGGCGGAAACTTCTGTTAAGCGTTCACCTGTTGAAGTTTTTCGTCAACTTTGTTGGAAGCTCAATCGTTCAACGTGGTTTGCAGAAAAAGACACATACTTCCGTCTGCTCCCGGAAGAACGGGTTACCGGCTCCCAACCTTGATTGATTATACCGGGAAAAGAAGACTGACTTAAGCGCCCAGCAAATCTTCGGATCCACGCGGATGTCGCGATCAAAAACTGCCAAGCGCATTGTGCTTGACGCTTTCCAGTGGGGCGCCTTCGCTACCCCTGTCTTTGTCACAGGGGTGCGATTGGCCAAAGCTACCGTCAGTTCTCACCAAGTGCCGACCGAGTACTGGCTTCTCGTTGCTCTCATCATAAGCTACGTGGCCGCTGCTACGCTTTTAATATGGATCCCTGTGAAACTTTCGTTTCAATGGATGAAGTTTGCCACGTTCCGAAAAGGAAGATGGTAAGTGTCTTTGACATTTTTTCGATCTTTGCTTTGGTGAGCAAGTCATAGTGGCGTTTGAAACATGTCAACTTTTTGTCAATTCCCCATGCGATTGTTATATGGCAGGGATTGCCAATCTGAGGTTCATGTAGCCCTAGGGGTACATTTTTATCGGAAGGGCTACATTTGAAGTTAGCAATGGAAGGTAAAAATATGTTTATATGTCATTGATTTCCAAATATTTATACATATATCAATGAATATTATTTTCAAAAGTCATTGCGCTTATTGTTAAATAAATTAACTTTGCGACATAAAAGCGGAGTATATCCTTATAGTTCTAACAATCTAAACGTCCTATTACAAATTCAGTGGGCTTTTGTTATTTTACTCAGCCTCTTTGTCATAAGAAACTTCAGGGATACATGCTTATCTGTCGAAATGCTGAAGGGGTGCGTGGTCAAAGAAAGGTGGGAACCACTGTTGTATGAGGTCACAGGCACGTGTCATTTTCTCAATTGTGCTGTAGACGTCGTGATTGGGAAGTTCCCTTGGCATGAAAATAGCCCTCTTGACCCTTTGGCCTGTCGAGAATGCTCTGTTCTTAATGTTTGCTGTAATGCTGCAACCTTGTAGGACGTTTAATTTGTTGCTTGCAGTAGGTCAGCATGTAGGAACTTTTCATCGTCTGATCTTGTAGCTTGGGCGAAGACGCATCAAGGATGAAGTTTTGTTGGAAATAAAGTTTTTGTACACACGAAAATTGTAAGGTGCACGGGCTTTGATGGGCCGTGAACCTTATGCTATTGGCTGGTTATAGCAACGAATTATTTTCATCGAACACTACACGGCTCAGGCTTTCTTTCAAAATATGTACTGTTTATCGCGCTTGACGCGACATTACAAACGCACGTGACGTGACACCGCAAATGCTGATTCGACTACGAAATTGCTCTTTCGAGATAATCCGCTCAAAACTCTGTCCTGGGACCTCACCGATGAAAAGCATCTTCGGTTGAAATAGTCGCAGCACAGCAGCATTTATTTCTATACATGCAGGTGTCCTAGCATGTTCCTCTACTTCTTGTTGAGTTGCGTCCCAAGCACCATCATGATTCTCGTCTCCATCGAACGCGATCCAAAGCAGGATTACCAGTCGGACTGTGTGGAGCTGATGACGATCATGATCGTTGTCACAGGTAGTTTGGTGAAGCATTTTTTTAGATAAGACATTATTCCATAAATTTTGATCATTCACAATAAAAGAAAGTGGTGTTTTGTGTCGTTTTTTTCTCCTGGTCGTAAAGGCGAGGTTGTGGTTGCTATAAAACAGTAAGATGTGCAAAGCCTGTCGCTTAATTTGTTTTTGATGAAAATAAATGCGTACTGAGTTCATTGCTCTGGCAGTTTTGAGGAAGCTTCACTAATGTCTAAAGTAGGGATGTCAAACTCATTTTCACTGAGGACCATATCAGCATTGTGATTGCCCTCAAAAGGCCTGTGTTAACTGTATGGTTGCCCTCAAGGGGCCAGTTGTAACAGAATTTACCACAATCATCTACGCTTCGCTAATGCTTAACAGCGTCCCTGTGACGTAATAATGGTTATGTTGCAGTAAAAAGAGCCTTAAAACTGAATAACTTTTTAAAGAGAGATGTCAGGTCTGCAAGATGACTAAAATAACAAAGTTATAACATGGCAAAGAACGTCGTTCGCCTTTGTAAACAGGTATAAACCACTACAGTTCCTAAACATAAGCAGGCTGAGTCTTAAAATTTAGGCTTCGCGGGCTACATAAAAAGACGTGGAGGGCCACAATTGGCCCGCGGGCCACCAGTTTGACACATGTGGTCTGAAGACTCTAAATCTAAATTAAGGTTGGACATGTGCATTGAGTGGTCCGAACCCAATACACGTCGTCAATTTTTACCGATACCCTTTAGCCAGGGAACATCCTTTGGTCACAGGTCCAAATAATTGTTGGTAATGGGTGCGTTGTTGTCGGTAGCCCAACGCTTATATATTTTCTTTGTCAACCTATTCAGTATGAAGTTACAAAGCAAAAAAATATACAAGCAAGGATATTTCAAACGATTTAGGCACAAACGTTTCAGGTGAAACTTAGACGAAGACGTGTTATTGAGTATGTTTATCACACTGAGTGTGTTTGTCACAAAGCGCTTGCGGTGTTATTGATGCAAGGTCTGTCAAAGTAAGTGTTCGAAACACCGCGCGTGTTTGCCACGTCACTAGTGTTGCTGAATTATTTGTAGACGAACAGACATCATTGATTAAAGTTTGCTCATTATGCAACTGCCAACTTAATCATTTTCTTTTTTTCATTTTCAATTTGTCAAACCAGTATGTTCGCAGTTGCAGGTTCGCCGACCTTAATCCTCTCAATGACCCAAATTTATGTTTGCTTTATTCCCTGTTGCGAATCTTAAATCAGTGGTTCTCACATGGCGTATGGTAGACAAAGGTGCCCCTGGGAGTTCACGAATTTTTTGTGTGTCATCATAATGAAATTTTAACATGAAAGTACAGTAAATATAGGTACATTTCTGATTATTGTGCTCATGATTACTGTAAAAGGGTACTTGATGGACAAAATATCCGCCCAAAGGGTGGATCACTACTGAAATAATTTGAGAACCACTGTCCCTTCTAAACAATCAACGGCAGTCAAGCGCAGAATTCAGGTGCGTTTGAGAAAAGGCTTTAATTTGTATGCGATCACGTGACGGTGGCAGCGGTCAGAGTTCACGTCAGCAGGGTTGCGGAGTTGGAGTCGTAAGGAATCGGAGGTTTTTGGGTGAAGTCGGATTCCTAACAACTTTAGGAGTAGGAGTCGGATTTTTTTTGTCCGACTCGACTGCGACTCTGGATGTCCAATTAGATAATTTTTTCCATCACACTCCTAAGTTGGGAATTCCTTTTGAAACTGTACAATTTCTTTTGAAACTTTTGTTGAAATATATTTCTTGCTGTGCACCACGATTTCCATTGATTTTAAAAGCCAAACTCCATTCCCTTTACGTCAAGAATTCGGAGTCGGAAATTTGGAAAGGTCGGGGTTGGGAGTCGGAGTCGGCAATTATGGAAAGGTCGGATATTTTACCTCCTACACCGCAACCCTACATGTCAGATCTTCAATGTCGTTTCGCCTGGGATTGGTTTCTGGTCGTTGACCGAATGTTTTTTGAAACGAGCGAAAAAAATTAAGTCAATTCAGCCATAATGCCCTTTTCAGCCATGAAAATTAACCGAAAACGAAAAAATGATAAACGCTTTTCAACGATTTCGAACTAATGACTAACATGTCTCAGCGAAAAGAAAAATCCAAGTTTCCGCCATTGAGGTGCGTGGCACTTGCTTGCGACGATGCCCGCCCCGCCCTCGTTCGCGTGCGTGTTTCTCTTTCCATGAGAAAAAAACAACTATCGTGCATTTTTCGAACATCAAACCTTCGTTGTTCTTTCAGACATGACAGAAAAACTGAAGAAATTCCAGCTGCGGTCTGCGTTTGATCCCGGATCAAGCACGGCGTTGAACGAAATGCCTGGTAAGTTATGTGCGAACGTTTGAACCCAGATATTACGAAGCTTTGTTTCCAAACAGGCAAAAACTTCTCCCAAGGTATTTCTAACGTCTTCACTCCCACACGCAACGCACTAGACTTAAGCATGCATCGCAGTAACAAGGAACACAGAAATACATGAGTTAAATGAAAGGAACACACAAATACATGAAAGAAATGAACGAACACGACGATATATACATGGCGGTAGTGGAAAAGTATACGCTTGATGGCGCTAATACATTCACTTTGATGAAACACAAGCCCAATAGGCACACGCATGACTGACGCCATCACGATTGTTATAATGTAGTGCTGTGATGACTTCCAAGTACCGTACACTGATTTATAAAATGCATAGGGGAGTGGGAGGCTACGAAGGACCAGGGGTCATTTAGGCTGCAGACCTCTCTATGATGAAGCTACTTGAAGGGAACAATTTATAGCAGTAGGTAAAAGCCGTTTGCTCTGAGTATAAAGTTTAATATGCGCAATGTGGTTATATGGTTTACTGAAGCAAAATGCGTTGCAAACAAGGTCAAGCCACCAGAAGGGAATGGTTTGCCGTTGTAAAAACTGTTTAAACGTTGTCGTGATATATGCCACCAGGCACTGTATGAAACGGTGTTGTTAGAAGTCGTTTGAAAAAAAATGGTTGTCGTTCCGATTTTTTAAATCGGCGGAAAATTGCTAACAACGTCAGCGTTTTCAGAATCTGCCGTTAATTTTTTTCGATTGCCGTGGAAACAAACACTGCCGCTCTGCTTCACTTGATTTTCTCAAATTTTGCATCGCCAAGACCGTAAGACGGCGTCCGCCCCCCCTCGAGACCCCGTGTGTGGTTCACCCTGTTCGTTGTTTGTTTTGTTCGGCGAAGGGGGGTTTTTGAACGAAAAATACAAACTTTGTTTCGAATCGAAGAATAGGTAATAATGCTGCATTCCCTAATCGCGCTGACTTAAATATTTTCAATAAATTATAGTCGTCGCTATAACCATCGATTCTGCCACGTGGGTCATCTCGGACAACTGACAACCAACCGGTATGCAGCCTGACAGCCGTAGTTAGTTTGCTCTCAGTGGCGTTTCAACACCGCACATCCTTACGGTTTACGCCAACGAATTGAACTGAGGTAGTGGTTACGATTAATGACAACCATAAGCGATGTGTAAGAGCCAGGGTTGTTAAAAATCATGATTTTATGTTAAATATATCTTTATTATTATTCTTTTATTTTAATGTATAGCGGATGGCCACTTAACACTTGTGATTTTTAATTCCAAGTAGTTTGTTTTAATATAACTTGTTTGTTCTTTGTTTTTTTTGCAGCAAATAGAAACAGCTGAACTTTCATCAAAACTTTCTTTGCGCTTATGCCATATCGCTTAACAATTCATAACACCAGTACCGGTATACAAAATGAATTGTTTATTGAAATGACAACAGTCAAACCATCAGTTATAAAATTCATGGGCACTTAAAATGGCATGCTATGAAGCTTCTCCACAGTAACAGGCTTTCCAGCTGTTTTGGTACCAAGCCGATTGTTAAAATTCATTATTGTAACGCAGCTTTCACTAGTTCAGCTTCTGCAAAAGTATGGCTTACGTGTATAAAACCGTAAAGACCTATAATATATCTGTTATTATGAACCAAATTATGTTCTAAAACTACTATGTCTACAGTCAACAGTCACTTATTTGATGGAATTTAGATGCAACTTTTATTTTGTGCCTGTTTTTTCGTTGAGATATTTCAGTCATTTTTTTCGCTGAAACATTTTGGTCACTGAGACATTTCAGTCATTTGCCCCACAGTTGTACTGAAGTCGACGCAACAGTATTCACTACTCACAAGTCTATATTTTCAGACATTGTAACTGAAATTACTTAATTTCTTTCGCCCATGTTAAAAAAATCGGTCGATGACCGAAAAAACAGTAGCTTCAAGGTAGTCTGCATGTTCAAACAGCTTCCAGGTAGTCTGCATGTTCAAACAGCTTCAAGTTAGTCTGCATGTTCAAACAGCTTCAAGTTAGTTTGCATGTTCAAACTTGCGGAATTCAAACAGTTCTGNCTTCCGAGTCCGAAAAGAGTTAGTGATTTCAGTCTAGATGCCATTTTTGAAGTTAGTTGACACAGGATCTGTGACCTCACAAAAGCTATGATAAAACTTTAGTTGCTTTTAACTTGTGTTTGTCATAAGAGCTTTTTGCTTTCTATACTAATATAAGTGAAAATCTATTGGAATGTCGTATAAATGTGTCATAGAAATCACACAAAGCTTCAAAACTGCGTGTGATTTTTGTGCTTGATTTCATTTATTTTTATTGCTTGATGTAAATCAAGGTTTTAATCAAATGATTTAAAACAATCCTGAATCAACCCTGATAAGAACACAGCGCAATGACACGATGGTGCCGTGGTACTCACAAAATTAAAATGTTTGTCGGTTATATCAGTTTTTGCAAAATCATTTTAATTGCCAAGAAATTCCACCTTTGGCATTCCATTGCAAAATAAGAGCCGACAGCTTCTCGGACGCCGTTCATGTGAAAGCTAGCACAGTGCACTTTACGATGCGTTGCACTTCGTTCTGTTGGCCATAACAAGCGATGCCTTCAATCTCAGGACGTTCTCGTATCAAAAATAATAAGCTGGTCTAGTTTTTAGAAAAATAGATGTCATTAAATGCTCAAACCATTAAGCGCTTCTCTGTTCCTGATCTCGAGGTTTACATTTTTGTGGAATGGGTTTTCGGGTACACAGCATTACAAAGTTTATTACCTGAATGGAAATGCGTGCACAATGCCAACAGCTCACGTTTGCCAGGCAGTTGCTTTAATGGTTCGCTAATGTTTGCATTTAATCTGAACGAGCGAATGCGTCACCGCGTATTTCACCGGCTCATTCTGCTGACCACTCAAGGTCCAGACCGGTTACGAGTGTTTGTCACGTGATGCCTGGTTTTGTGAAAAGAGCAAATGAAGTTTTGATTTAAAGGGAGAGATGCAAGAACACCTTGCATTTGCGCGCATCGCCTTCTGGAAGGGCATCTTCCAACATTGTCTGTTAAGTTTACATTTCCATTTGTTTGTTCAGAAGCGATGCACGACTATCAAAGCTCGGTTATGGATTACACCATTCGCCGACGGTCATCGCAAAACTCGCTTATTGCCAGCTCGCGAAACTCTTCCAGCTCAAGTTATTTCGTTTGGACGGATCCGAGGTTTGTTCATGTTTTCTGTGAGCGGATGTGAGCTCCGTGAGAAGTAAACTTTTTTTAAATCTTAAATATTTATCGCACCCACTACGCCTTTCCATCTCCGCACGCAATTTGTTCCAGCAGCGTGAAATGAACCTAATCCTGACTTTGACTATGCGTAGTCTCCTGTCCACGGCGGTGGTTGAGGTGTAGACATTTATCTCGTTACTCGTTACCCTTTACATTTTGTACCCAAAGAAGACTGAGGCTTGGCTTGCAACATCTACGAAAGCAACAAAAGCGCAGGCCAAGGCGCGATTGCGATTGAGTTTCGGCTGCCAGCGTTGTTTTTTTGGAATTGTTTGATTTTATGGCTGCGAAGAACGATAGTAGCTTTGCGCAAGCACCAGTACAATTCATCAAGATGGCATGCGTTGCAAGTCAGCTGTTTCCTCGTCCTGTTTTGTTTGCAAAAAATGCGTGGAATGTTTCGACTAGCTTTGATAACCTGTGATCTTTTGCACCCACGTCATCGGTCTTATTTTTTCTTTTGTTTTTTCACGAAAAATCGCTGACCGCGCTCTCCGAACAGTTTCATTCACACCATAATACTGTGTCGCGCGATGTACATCTGCAACGATGCTGGCACACTCATGATGTTTGCGTATTTGCTCAGCACATTCATTACAGATATCACAGGATCGTCTGTTCACAGGTGTATGCCATGACGCAATTCATCTACTTATTGAAATACTGAGTTTGGTCGCAGTACTTACACCACCTAGCACAGGGGTTGGGTTTGATATGAAACGCGTTGTCATTAGTTCTGAGTTATTAGCAGCGTAATGGTTTGTTTGAAAGGAGAGAAATAGGATTTTAAGTGAAGCCAAATCAATCACTTTTCAACATATAACTTATAGCTTGTTGACAACATATAGCTTGTCATAAATGTTGGCGATGGCTGATCAGTGTTAAGAAATGTGAGGATTTACGTACTTTTTTCCTGACTTGACGTGTTTTTAAAGCTTTGCTGCATTTACGTTCGAGTGCATGGTGCGCGAATAGACGAACGCGACAAAACTCTAAGGCAGTGATTCTCAACCTTTCAAGGTTCGTGGCCAGGGGCGTAACGAGGGGGGCAAGGGGGGCGCAATTCCCCCGGCGCCGAAAAGTCCCAAAAATGTCGCAAGTACTTTCTTCAATACAGTAAATTTGTTTCCGAAAGATCTCAGGTTCAAACATGAGGGCGCCGAACTTTGTTTTTGCCCCGGGCGCCATCTAACCTCGTTACGCCCCTGTTCGTGGCCCCCTTCTTTTCAGAGACACGCAACGCCCATGCCCCCTGCTCCACCAATAAAAAAACTGCCTTAGTTTTGACGATATACACAGAATTTAATGCAAAGAGAATTAATGAAAAAAGTATGCAGCTATTAACATCTAAAGGAAACAAGCCAAGGCCGTGACCAGAAGTCTACTCGTGGCCCCCAAAAACGCCCCGTGGCCTTCTTTAGGATCAGACGGCCCCGGTTTAGAAACCCCGCAATGTTAACACGCGATAATACTCCAACGATCGTGACCGGCGTTAAGAATTCACACCTCTCCAAATTTACTCACTGCTGCCAGTGGAGAGGTGTAGGCACGTGATTGACCGACGTGACCTTTGGACCGGGATGGTATGTTCGGGACGTGTGATGACGTTTGCGCAATGTGCGCTAACGTCATCACGCGTTTCAATGTAAGGAAGTTTAAAGTTTAAAGGCAGATATCGAGCGAAAAAAATCTAAAATCTAAAATTTTTAAGAAATGTTTTTGTTGCATTGTTTCTTTCCGCGCTGCTTTCTTTTGTAAAACACTGCGAACAATGAATGTCTTGAAGCAGAAAAACGAGCAGGTCTTTCAATAGCTTCCTGTTGCGGTTGCTGTTAGAAACCGGCTCGCTGGCTAACAACTTCGTGTTCAAATTCAGTCCTCGTCTGTAATTTCGCAGGAAGCGAATGAGTTTCACTTCAAAAAGTTTTCAAATGTAAATGGTTTTGTGTGTAGCCTGAAGTAAATTGGCCCTAATTTGGTCCCAGGTCGAGATAACAACGACAGTTTACATTGTGCAGCAAAGAGATCTGATTTAACCTTTAATGTAACACGTTTCGTTCATTTTAACGCTTTTCTTTGCAACTTGGGACCCTATCGGAAAGATCCTTCATTTACGTGATGTTTTGTTGTTGCAGGCCACAGCTCCTAACTCAGGTTATGCTTAACGTCTTTGACGTTCGGCTTTTGCTGTGCTTGGCCGACGACGGTCTCGTGCCCAGCGCAGCGACGCCAGCCCCATCGGTACTGAAAAGCCAGTGGTTCTATGCGGTTTATATCATTGGCCTCGTTGGTATCAGCACCTTCATAGTAACTGCGAAATCCCCTTACAAGTGAGCACTGGCGTTTCTGACGGATTGTGATCGAATTGTTTTCTGTGTATCATGACGTTACAAGTATTACTTTAATTGAAGTGCAGTTAGAGCGTCAGGATTTCAGACGTAATGTCCATGGTTTCGCATTTAAGAGAGGCTTCTTTCTGTTGCCTGAAAGACATCGTGTACGAACTGATAGCGATATTGCGCATCGCTCTGTATGTCAATGACGCCATGCCACCTTTGCTCCTTGATCCATTGCTCCTGTGTGACCAGCAGTGTCTTCCGGAAACTTGACTGTCAAAGTCAAAGCGTAGCATTCAGGTACAGAATTACAAAGCCACACCTGTTGCTGTCCATTCCAAATACCGACTGCCTTCAAAATCTACTTGTACTGTATCTCGTGACAAGGTGGCGGGGCGTCGTGGTTAAATGTTAAATATGTGACTTCCAGAATTTTGGTTGCTCTCTTGTAACTCCAGAATCGTCTGGACAAATACATGCTGTGCGTTACGGCGTGTTGATTGAGCAAATACGTTCTGTGTGTTACGGTGTGTTGATCGAGCAAATACGTGATGTGTGTTACGGTGTGTTGAGCAACCACGTGCTGTGCGTTACGGTGTGTTCATCGAGCAAATATATGCTATGTGTTACGATGTGTTGATCAAACACGTGTTGTGTGTTACGGTGTGTTTATTGAGCAAATATGTGCTGTGTGTTACGGTGTGTTGATTGAATAAAGACATGCTCTGTGTTGTGGGTGTGTTGATTAAGTGGTGTTTTGTCAGCAAATCATGCAGGCGTTGCTTAGTGCTGTGGCAAAGACACTTCAGAATCTTGTTGAAGTACAACGCTTGCAAACTATTTAAGTATGTTAGAGGAACTTTGAGTTGTGCAACGTTGTCATCCACTCAGCACCCGCACTTAACCAGCGCGTGACTTCTTTCTCAGATAACGTGGTGCGATAGCAGAAGCCATCAGCTGTTCTTTGATGTCTTGTAACTGCAAGGTCATGTCTAGACTTTGCAAAACGTATTAGATTATGGGTTTGCACTCATCATAAAATGCTGTCCTTCATTGGTTGTTTTTACTTCGCAGGAATCTGATCACCGCTCTGCTGTTGGACTTTCCTTTTTTCTTGCTACGTTTCGCATACGTCTGTCACTTTCATCACGTGATCAGCTTGTTGTTTTTCTTCAAAAACTTCCTGGTGGTTGCCAGCCTGTTCTATTTCAACGTGGCTCGACGCTGGGCGTTCGAAAGCGAGACCCCACGTTTCGGGCCGGTGCTGGTCAACACGATCGAACGGACGGTCTCGAACGGGCCCATGGCGTACGGGCGCGTTAGCCCGGGCCGAAATTCGAACCGCACGACGAGTCAGAACAGTTTCGACGACGACCACGTCATCAACCGAAGGAGTCACGAAGACCGGTTCAACTACAACGCCTACATGCTGGAACCTGGCAATGAGGCATATCACGGAAACCACGTCGAACACCAGGGCTTGTCCAGGTACGAACACCCCAACAGAGAGGGGTACGGCGAACCTGACACTGACGTTGATCTCGAACCCGGGGACCACGGCCACGACTACGGCGTCTACGAGGCCTCGACGGGGGACCACGGCCAGGAGGCGTCAAGCTACTCACATGATGACCAACTGTACCACCAAGTGCAGGCGAGTGGGAGGTCACAGAGAGAAACGGTTCTGCGTCCGGAGATTTTCCAGCCTCCCCCTGTTCAACACGATGGGCAACAACAGGCAAGCGTTGTTGTTTCATGCGAACCCATAGAAGTGGACTTGATACGTGCTGTGTTTTACTGGGCATATTATCTATATGACTTGGTTTATTCTGCATGTTACTTCGTGTATTTCGTATATTAGTTGGTATATTCTGTAAAGAATTTGGTATTTTCTGTATATTTTACTCGGTATATTCTGTATGTTACTTGGTATATTTTGTATATTAGTTGCTGAATTTTGTACAATATAATACTTCGTATAGTAGATTACTTTGTATATTACCTGGTACATTATGTATATTTTAATGGCTCGTGAACAACCGGTATGTCCTCATTTCCGCTACAAAAGCGACAACGTAGCATTTTCGTCGATTTTTCTAACCTGCGCGAAATTTCCTCGCAGGTCGATCAAGCACGGCACGGAACCGACCTGGACGGCTCAGGGGAGGCAGAGGGGGATGTTGGGCCGATGGGCGCCGGTGACGATCTTTACAGTAAAATCAACCACGAAGCAAAGCACAGGTCGCGGAAGAAGAAAGCGCCTTCCGCCCCCGATGCAGCGCCGTAAGTCGTCTTGCGCCTTCTAGCGGCAGCCAGTTGAACAATCTTGCTAAAATATCTTGCTCATCTTATTTATTGTGCATAAGATCGCCAATTACACAGGCGAACTTCATTGTCAGCGGCTTATTTTTTTTCAGTCGTTCACCGAATATTTATAAGGACCAAAAAAATTACGCCAATTAGGTCCAAACAATGTCCGAAAGCGAAAAAACAGCAGGAAGTGTTTGAAGCGATTTCGGACTAATGACCAAAACGTCTCAGCGAAAAAAGCATGAGCAAACCCAGGACTCTGGCATTTGGATTGCGCGCCATCTTGAAGTGCTGTGCGCGGTGAGTCACAGCGGGAAAGCCTCAATTCGGGCAAATCTTTTGCAGCAGTTTCGATTCAGAACATCGATTTCTCAACAGTGTCAGTGCATGAACCATGCTGAAAGTTATGAAGTCATTGTAGACAGGGTTCACCAGGGTTCAGTCATATGCCCCTTGGCAGAACAACATCAAATGCACGGGCGACAAAGTTAGTTTGAAATTTTAATAAACTTGCATGGATTTCGTGTCCGTGCGTAATGCAAACGAGATAAAATATTGTGGATATTGCCAAGTTTCCTTGGCCGCCATTCCCAAATAATGGATAAGCATCTTCCTGTTGTTGTCCGCTGATTAAATAGCCCTGCGTGGTTGTTTTAATTTCCAAAACCTGCTGTGTGTTAACCGCCACTTTCGTCACATCTAACGAATAACCAAACAGGTGGCAGGTGGAGGTGTGTTGATCGACTGTTCAATAATGTTGTACTAAAACGGGCCGGATCCGGCCCGCCAGGCAAAATCATCCGGCCCGCAGGCCCTTTGTAAATTGTAGTACAGTAACTGTAGGACCCGTCTAATGGTATTAGGCTACGTTTTATGAATCTGTCCTCCTTGCAGCTTCTTGTATTGCATTGTAAGGGAAACTTCTTTTGAGAATCCGCATTGCGCTACACCTGTACTGTATTTCGTATTTTGGGTTTTGGCTATGAACTGTGAAAATCAGGAGTTTAATCTGATTAATATTCCACGGATTGCCCAACTCTTAACAATATCATAAACAGCAAAAAAACGGAATTGTTGGTGAAAAATTAGTACGCCGCGCCACTTGCAGATTTTGCGTTTGGCTCGTGACTCAGGAAAGGTCACCGACCCCTGCATTTAAAGTTTACCGGTACGCGGGAAGATGGAGCGTTGTGAAAATTTGTTCACGATTCAATTTCGCTGTTCACGATTAATAAGTTGCATTGAATAAATGGATCGGTGGATGCCACCAAATTCCAGATAGAGGCTCCGATCACAACTGACTAAACTACATCCAGTCTAAAGCCATGTATCACTTTGTTTCACTGAAGTGTTGCTATTTTCAATTTAAAGGTTTTCTTGAATGGAAATAAAAGTAGAAAACAAAGATTGAAAAAGGTGTTTTTGTACAGATCGAAAATAATAAAACAACCGTCGAAAGCGCGCGAAGAAGTTGTCACCGTCCGACAAACTGAGTAAACAAATTAGCTCGTCTTAAACGTATCATGAAATCGACGAAATGGGCTGATGTCAAAGAGCTGCCCGCTT
>JGI24021J15306_10001416_pt1 | contig 23419 bp, 9 predicted proteins | sample Ectturendosymbi1_FD_15306 | JGI IMG/M metagenome (IMG submission 15306) | reverse complement strand
GGTTGGAGAACACTAAGAGACTCCGCTCTTTCATCCCCGACATCGGCAAACACCCTCTCTGAATGGCCATTCCAAGAACACCGTGAGTCCCGCTTAACCATCTCCGCACCAGTGTGGGACGTTTCACTCCTACTTTCACAAGGCCCATTCTGTGACTTGTAACTGTGGAACAGAAGAACAGACCGTCGACCATGTTCGACCTCCCTATAGACTCGACCATGTTCGACTTCCCCAACACATCGGCCTCCCTGTGGACTGCATGGCCTGACGGTTCTGGATGATGAGACAATCGAATGGCTGCTCAACACCTAAACCGAGATCGCATGATGAAGTAAAAAATGATGATTTTGTCTTCTCTTGAGAGAATACTGCTAGATTTTGAGAGTGCAGGTATAACTGCAACATGCGAGCTCGGAGCAGGTGTTTAGCAGCCATTCAATTGCGATCATGCACAACGTAGATCTTGTTTTGTACATGGCAGTAAATGGCGGCAGGATTTATGCCATGAGCGAGTGCAAGATGTATTGTGAAAAAAAAAAATTGAAAAAAATAGGAAAAAAATATTTGTTGTGTACAAATGTGCGTGTTGAACTTTCTGGTGATAAATTCCAGGCTAAGGGATTAAATGTCCGGGTGTTTAATTATCTGCGTGATTAAATATCTAGTGATTAAATGTCAGCGATTAATTGTCGCGTGATGAAATGACGCGTGAATAAATGTCTGTACACCACGCTAGGGAGGTTGTGTTGTTTTAAACTCCACGTTTTAACAAATTACTGAAATAACAAGAGCGCAGTAAAGCAGTTATATAAAAACAGACAATCTGAGCTTGTAAGAAAGAGAACAACAGCGCAAGACTCGATGAGGTGGTTTTACCAATAACCAAGCGTGAAACAGACTGGTTTCATTAACACTGAAAAAGCCTTCAAAAAACTATACATGTTTTATTTTGAGACGTTTTGGATTATTCTTAATCCACCTTCTGTCAAAAAATAATTTCAGATTGGTTTCATCTATGTAAATATTTGTCTATGTTTTCTTGATGAAACGCTTGATAGCCAACATGACAATGCGACAATTCTTTCTGGAAATCATATTTTTTCCCACCTTTCCTTACCGTTTCTTGTTTCCTGCTAGTATCAAACTTGGCATTTAAGTCAATAACTTACTGAAAACAACGACTGTACAAAGCGACTTTTACCATGATCTTCATTGAAAACATCAGCATGCTGCTCATCACTCATCCTTTCTTCGGCATCTTTCGAAGAAAATCTGTTCCTGAGAATATACGAACAGCATTTAGAAATATCACACTCAACAGAATTTCCGCCATAGCTGGCATTCGTACAACATGCAAATTCACCCAAAGCTACTTTTGAAAATTTAATTGTTTTTGGTATTCGAGTGGTAGTGCAACTAATGAAATAATCTTTCCTGTGGTCAAATTATTGCGAGCTAGTTGAAAACAAATACTCACAAAATATGTACTGTCAAAACTGTGTTCGTTCTTTCAACAAATTTAATGCTAAAGCTGACAATCCTCATATTTTTCCAATTTATTTAATAGAATGAGATAGAATTTAGGTATGTTGCTATGTTACTGACAAAATGAGATCTTACCTTTTCTTTTCTATTTTTTCATTTTCCAGTATCCGCAAAATCTTGTCTTTCGTTTCTTCAATTACCCTTCCGTTTTTAAGCATGATGACTTCATCGCAGTCTTTGAGGTACTGCAACTGATGAGTGACGAACAGGATAGTTTTTCCAGCTAACTGTTTCTTGATGCATTCGAAGAATATGTGCTTTCCAACATGGGCGTCAACGGCAGAAAGAGGATCGTCCAAAAGAACTATATCTCTGTCACTGTACGCGGCCCTGCCAGTCAAAGAACCATGAAATTATCGTAACCAACAAGTTCGCTGCGCATGCGTGAAACACAACAAGTTCATACCCATATCAGCAATGTTTATTATTTACGGAAATACAGGCTTGTACATGGAGTAGATTTCCAACGGTTTTGCTACTATGGGATGCAACAGTGGACTTAAAATTTGTTTCATATGCCACTGGTACCGTAGCCGTGTTAGCGTTCACATCCACTGTTTTGTTTTCCACCCACTGCTTATAGCACAAAGCATTTCAAGATTTTTCACAGTTTCTCGCAACCTTCGTATTTGGACTTCTCCTTTCACTTTTTGTAAAAACCCGTCAGCCGTGGTCCCCACAGGGATTTGAGGTACTTAGCCGCAGTTTTGTAGATGCTATACATTAAAAATGCACATGATAAATGTAGTTTGTATGCTTATTTGTTCAAAATCTTACGGGATGAGACTGTCTCAATTCTCCATGGGGGAGGACAGAAAAAATGTCCCATGGACAAGCCTACAGAAAGAATTAACATTGTTTTTTCAGTATGAATTACCAAATTAAGTAGGACTTTTGCAGTGCAAGAACAGCTATACTATTTTTTGGCTTTCTCTATGTTCATGCATAACTTGGTTCACGTCTGAGTTGATTTGACTCTGCATCCAGTGGAGCCAGGCAAAAACAGCAACCACTACCAATGTGATTGAACTCGAACAACGTCGTAGAACGTTCACCTTGCAAGACTGATTCTTTGCTTTTGTCCACCAGAGAGGTTGATTCCTCGTTCTCCCACTTCGGTTAAATCGCGACTCGACCAAACACGCATATCGTCCCTCAAACTACATGCGTTTATGACTAGAAAATAAGGCTTCGTAAACTCATAGGTTAATAATGTGATTATGAAAATTTCGAAACATTTGAAACAACGCAATGTCAAAATGTCATACTTCGCCCACATAAGAATATAACATTGCTTTTCGATACAAAAAAGAGAAGCAACGTCATACTTTGCCTACATGACCGGTGCAAAGGTTTAAGGCCCACTTAGCTAAAACAGAGCGGTGACACTTCAATAAATCGTTACTGGCCTCATTTCTGGAATGCTTGTTTTGCGTTTTACTCTGGTCCATGTGTACGCAGAACAGCGACAAAATCTTTTCTCGTTGATGACAAAATTTTGTTTTTTTAACAAGCTAAATTTTTGAAATTGCGCTTCAAACACATCAACTTACTTCGGTTATATTTGGCTTTATTCCAATCTTCTCCAAACAGTATATTTTCTCGAACAGTGTCGTGGAAGATCCAGGCCTGTTGTGGTACGTAAGCCAGTTTACCGTTGACATCTACAGTGCCTTCTTGAACTTGCAGTTCTCCCAGGATGGCAGATAACAACGAAGTTTTTCCACATCCTACTGGTCCGCAGATGCCAACCAATCTGTTTTTGAAGGGCGGAAGTCATTCATGAGAGTCACGTTCAGACTGAAAAAAATTACAATCTTCTGCTTGCCTGCCTTTCTTTATTTTCATGTTGATGTTTGTTAACACCACGAATTCTCCTTCGACTTTTTCAGAGCGGTTTGCGTGAGAGCTAGAGTTGCAGTCCTTATCCACAGAAGCTCCCTACACCGTCAAACGTAGGTTTACTAGAACTGCAGCAAAATGCGACGAAGAATTGTTCATTCACACGCAGCAATGGCAAATAACAATCCAACCTTAAAAAACTGCACTGTTATTACGCATGAACGCAAAATAGAAAAACGGACAACCTGCTACTTCGCGAAAGGTAATTGTGCTATCATAGCTAACGTTTTCAGCAGTTTTCGTCGGTTTGAAATTTGCGGTGGTGAATTTTTCAAAAGAAATGATTCCGCAGGAAATTACAAAGCTACTCAGAAGTAATTTCAACTGCATTTTTTCAATACCGCTAGGTATCGCTAGTGGTCAGCCTCACACCCCCGTTTTGTGCTCCTCGAAGCATGGACCTTTTTAGATGTATCGTTGCAATAGCATTGTTTCAATATTGCTTCAACTGCAGCGCAAGAAGCTGGCAAAGCTGCAGTACTGTTTCGTCAAAGCGTTTTTAGATCTTCTAGTCTGTTGATATTTGAAACGCGTATACGCTATATCATTGTACCACACAGTACTAAGTACTACTAACACTTTTATTGAAATCCACAGCCATTACAAAAATATTTGGAAGTGAAAAATTTGTCGTATCGATAGAAATACTACTGACAATGATGAAATCGCCATAGAGCGTAAATCTGACAAATATTTCCCGGTTTACATTCGGGGCAATGTTTTAGTTAACTTTAAATGTTATTCCTAGCCAAAGCAAGTAATAAGCAATTCAGAAAAACAAAGGCCATAATTACAGTACTTCCTTTTTAACTGTAAAGCAAATGAACTAATTGCAAGGTTCATGCGCACACCGCCTTGATTAAAAAGAATAACAGTCCATTGGTGTGGCACACCTTTACATCAGAAACAGCAACTGTTAAGGTTTTCAAAACAACCGCATCATTTTCTGACGGTGGTGAAACCTTCTCCACTGCTTTCTCTTCCATTGTCAAAAGAGAGTCGATTCTCTCAAATCCCACCAAAGCCTGAAATGGCAAAGCAATTTTTATTGGAATACTAAGTAGAAGTTATTAAACTTTTATTTGCTAAGCATTATGTTTTGGAAAGATATTTGTGGAAAAATATTTCAACTTTCTCACTGCAGAATCAATTCTGTCAAAGACCCAAATTAAGGAAGCTGACTGAGGAGGTTAAATTGTTCTTGGAACACCCAGAGCGTCAACACAAGCTTCCAGTCTGACTCCGCTATGGTGTTTGACATAACCCATTCTAAGATTTGAGTGCTTCAAAAATCTCAACTTCAGTTGTCCACTACGTACTGTAAATTAATGATGAACAGATGAGTTTTGCTGATGCATAAACCACTAAAAATTTGAGTGAATCGCAATGTACAGTAAAGGTCATATAGGAATATGCCAATTCTAAGGCGTGAATTATTTTACTGATTGAAAGTATTGAACACCTGGCCCGCACGGAACTGATCTGCTTCGACGTTTAAAACAGGCTAAAACGTATAATTATTACTGCTCTTTTGCATAATATACCATCATAAATTTTGACTTTTTAGGGTGTGTGAATGTTATATGCCACACGTTTGTAGAAACACAGTGGATGATATACACCTGTACTCGCTAAGTTTATGAGCCTGGCAAAGTCATAAAATTTTTAAAATGTACATCGTAAATCCCATTACGAAATTTAAAAATTTTTTAAATTATACACGAATTTCAAGAAAGGATATTGCAAAATGAGTAGTTTTTTTTGGTAATAGCATATTCCATATATACCAGGAAAAACCATCAAAGTAGCTGCTAAAAGCTTCCAGCAACAGAAAAAAAATTTAAGAAAATCAAACTCAGTGAAATTTTTCGCCTATAATCATAAATAACATTCTTTTCTCAGCACGATGTTTCGCTTAGCCTTCAAGTACAGCAACCTAATAATGTACTTAGGGAGTTTCTACTCAGAGCTATGATTTTGGTACTTGATAACTAGTAATAACAGAAGCTCTAAATTCAAAGTAATCTGACCTCAGCAATCGCTTTCATTGGTAAAGCGAGGGCGCCAATGGACAAACGCATTGAACTGAAAATGGCTATTGTTGTAAATGCCTGAAAACAAATAAATGCAAGATGCAATAAAAGCAGCCCTAGATTAAAAAGCATTCAAAGTACAGCTTGTATTAAATAATTGGCGCGTTGAAACATACAAGCTACAACTCCTGCACGGCAAACATAAATTTTAAGTCAGCATTGCTTTGTGTTTACATGAGCAATGCTCCAAATGCGAAAACAAACACACAATCTTCCTTTAACTTCCTATCGCGAAATTGTCAAAATTTTTTCATTTTGAAATTTTATCTAGGCTTCATCAGATCAACAACAACCATATGCCACTGAACCAGCGCAATGTGTAGTACTATTAGCTATGTTTCAATTTAATCAATTATTAAATGATTGTTGCAACAACAAAAAACAAAAAGTCTAGGATTCAAAAGGCGGCTTATACGCACTAGCAGGACAGGTTTTTCATGAGCTAAGACGTAGTCTCAAAAATAAAATATCACCTTTTGAGACGTCAGACTTTGTTAGAAGCACTTTTAGCAGTGATAACGTGACTCTAGCCAATGACTCGACTCGAGTCATAATCAATGACTCGAGGCTTGTGTCAGAGTCAATTTTACAAAATCGGCAAACATCTGATTAACAAACCCAGTTCGTTTGCACATAAAGAAATGAGCTTTTTGTGCTTCATTGATGATTGGTTTTGGCGAAAACGTTCTGTATTGACTCTCACTGTGTCTACTAGAGGTGTTATACTACCTTTTAAGGATCAAGTGTTCCCACCTATCACGGAGTTAGGGCTAGGACTTTGCTTTTCACTGAGGGGGAGCAGGAAAGGGCGTACGCAAAGGGGGCTTTGGGTTAAACCCCACCCTTGAGCTTGATATTTTACAAAAACTTTATTACCTGTGCAAAGGAGATTAATTGTTTTCGCATACTTTTTGCTTGTTAATTTGTCGACGTAATGCAGATACCACGGAATAGATATGCATGCAAATTTCAAGGAACATTGTAAATGGGCCAAAAAGTAATGATTACGTTTCGGTAGGAATCTGCGTTATCGTCTGCATCCAGAAACCATCTCACCACTTTTTGCAGACCTTTCGTCCACCACGCATGTTTAAGATTGTGTTCCGCGATAGTTCACTTTATCCGAAACAATTGCATTTTTTGTCTGCTAAGGCTGATCAGTGCAAGCGTTGACCCCGTTGGCTATATTAACAATTTCTGTAGCATGATAAAACTGTTGCAAGTTCAAAAACAGCAGTTGTTAATACAAAAGCATTCAGGCATTTGATAATGTCTCAGCAGGGAAAAATGAAAACTAAAGTTAGCTGGACTTCCATAAGGAACAAAAAATCGAAAGTTTACTTGCGTACTTCATGCTCATTCTCAATTCTTGTGTAGTTTAGCAAGAACCGATCTTTCAAACCGGGGTGTGCTCCAGCCAGTCCAGCCGCACACTTTCTATGCTCGACTGCTCGTATTCGACAAGACATTAGCGCAGCCTGATTTTGCAGTTGTAAATTGCTTGGCGCATTGATGAGTGTGTTTTATTCCCCTGTTTTAACACGCAGCCTGATATTTTTATAGTTATGAATTGCTGTGTCGTGGCGTTTAGTTTATTTTCCTCGGATAGCCTAACTTGGAGCGTTAATAGTTTATATTCAGTGCAATGACACATAAAATAAGGGGAGTGGATGAAGAAAAATATGAATTATGTCAACAAACTTCACCAAAACGTTGGCTTGGAAGTAGGAATATGACGTTAAATTCTGACGTCACAAATAGCCCACACCAAATACAAATGACCACTATACGCCACTGAATCAACCCACCCCATGAAAATTTTCTGCGTACGCCACTGCCAGCAGGACATTACATTAAACACATTGTCGCGGTTTAATGTAGATTGTGATCATGGCAGTCGGCCTCATACTTTTACTTTGAAACTTTTCCAGTGATGAAGGGTTTATGATTTTCAAATCCAAACCCAATCCAAAAATTATATTTCAAAATCAAGTGGAAATCCGAAAACCAAATCTTGCCTAAATCGAAATTCCTCTCACTGTTATTATGCAAGGTCCATATGTAATCCAACTCAAAGATTCAAAGACAAGAAACAGTCTACGAGTATAAATTAATTCAAGCCAACTTGTGTTCAGTCTTTGGCTCACAGCATCATAACAACTGACACTGCAGAGACTTCAAAATAATCACTGTTAGCAAGCGATGCAATGAGAAGCTCTGTGAAGCTTAGCAATAGCGTGTAAGATATCAAAGCAGAAGACTAACCGGAATGCAACAGAAACGACTCATTAGAACTCGGCTACACATTGCACATAAACAATGATGAACTGTGCTAAACGTCATAAGGCCTAGGTATTAGGTATTGCGGTATGTGTAAAGGCCAATCTACACTGTTGCCAGGAGTAGCCGCGCACGATTCTTTGTTTGTTTTGTTGCGTCGATTAATTCTGCGCTCGTGCACGGCTCGGCACGGCAACTCCAGAGCGCGATACAACAAATAATGAATCGTGCGCGGCTACTCCTGGCAACTTCTCAGTGCAGATTGGCCTTAATGATGAGAGAGAAAAGGGGACTGGATCAATGAGAGTCAGACTAATTCTGTAACTTTGATGACATGATACATGAAAGAGGAGACATGTTTCGCTGGTCATAGACAAGGCTCAACATTTAAACAAACACAGTATACAATCGCGACGGATTTGGGAAACAGCACTTAACCAAACTTTTCAATACAGTCATCTGCAGTCCCGAAATTGATCCGAAAGTTGCGAAGAAGTTCAAAATAATATTATAGACACCAATCCAAATCCGTTTAAACAGAAATTATAAAAACAAATCCATCAAATAATAGAATGCAGAAAGATTTAAACACAAATCCAAGTCCACATTCATCTCTGGTCATTTATTGGGCATGCGAAAGACATGGTAATACATTTCTTGTGGCAAGGTTGGACAAGACTTGTGGAAATGACTGAGAGTGAAGGAGACAAGTAAAATGGAGACTGCTTTCACGCTTTCACAAGAAACTTAGATCTAAATAACCTGTTAACAAACCTGCTGAAACAACATTGGGCACCATTTTTAGCTTGTTGAGCACCATTTTGTAGCAAAAAAAGAAAAATGTTAAATTTCATTTGTCTCGACATTGACTCGAGCTTGCAAACCACTGACTCCATGTGACTCGACAGTTCTTGTGACTCGACCAGGTCATGACTCCACTCTGAGATGACTCAAAAAATGTTAGATGACTCTGAGTTAACTCTGACTCGAAGGGCTTGTGTCTATGACTGGACAAACATGAATCGGGCACATCACTGCTTTTTTGTGATTTCTTCTTGTGGCCTGCTTACCTGAGATAGGCAGGTGAAGATCAAAATCTTAATCGCAATTTGCAGGTTTCATTTGATTTTGTCAAAAGCATTTCAAGCTCAGTTTTTGTCATAACTGCAAATGTTTTTTTGAAAATTGGTTTACTGCACTACTATTTTACTGAAGTCACTATGTCGGGTTGTTTGTCGATGCCAGTGCTTCGGTGTTTCAAAAAAATCTCAAATGTTCAGTGGATGTATTTATATATTTTTTCACTTCATCTTCCAAAATAATTTTACTGAAACACAAACGTCCGATTAACAATTCAATCATAAACAAAATAACCAGCATTGCACCGAACGTCAAATTTCAAATATGGAAAGCAACGTTTATGTTTTCTTAACTTCTTAGATCAAACAAATTAGTGGAAAGTTAAACTAAAACGCACTTAAGTTTCAGCATGTGGCACAAAAAAATTGCTTGTAGACACAGTCGAATTTTTGGTTTTAAAAGCATATTTACCTGTGCTGCTGTAAGACTATACCCCAAAGCTGTATGAACTAGCAGAGTGATGACCGAAACTAGTGTTGGAGTAACTTGATTCACACCGCTAGTGATGTTGTGGAGGGTGGCGCTCTGTCTCAAAAAGACTGCTTCCTGTTCTCGCAGACAAGCTGAAAAATCAATTGAGAAACGCTGCTGAGCGAGAATCAAATTTACTCATTGTATCCATCCTGAATTGAAAAGATTAACCTCATATTTACTAAAAAGAATTGCGTATTTGCACTTACGGTATACAAAAATCGAATCTTCACATTTTCTGGTCGAGCTTATATGTTACGATTTGCAAAACGCCTGTTCACAACTTTAATAATCCTATTTTTACAAGCTGCATTAAAATCCGATGCCTTTCTCGTCAAATCTTCTCCACATTTTTGTAACTGAATGATTCGAAAATTTACACACAGTTCCAAAACATTTTGTGCATGCCCTATTTTTCGACTTTTTTCATGACACGGTTAAAACTTATCCCAGCACAGGGCACATTTCTATCTTCTTCACCTGATTGGTTTATTCCAGTGCTCCTTTAAATGACTCAAACCAGGATTCGTAACTTGATGTTGGATTAAACAATAGCTCTAGCAATAACAATGGTGAATTCGTTATCCAAGGACCTTATTTTTAAACACAACCATGTACCAACTGATTTCTCGAAGTTTTGTTCCCACGCGTAGAACTTGATGAGTTTGATGCAAGTCAGTATTTCGTGTATCACCCGAACTCGTCTATCAGTGAAAACGATTGCCTTTGCCCGACAACGGTAGCCAAGTTTCATAATTGCGACCTGCAACATTGCATACCAAGTGTATATCTTCATCATTCAAATACAACCTATTTTACATTACATGTTGAGTTGCTCCCCACAAAGATGGACTTTCCTTTCAAGGGAGGGATTACTTGATAAAAATAAACCAGTCTGCGCTTTTTCAGATAGAATAAATTATGATTTAAGCTGAAAGAACAGCAAACTTTTTTCACTGTTTGAAATTTTTTTAAAAATAAACTTTTTACAACTACAATATACGATGAAATTTTATCAATACAGGCCACTTAACTTGCTTTACTCTTATTTGCTTAGCATCAAAAGTGTTATTTTGGAAAAGGCGATATGCATTAAGTGAAAGTATTTGCCATTAATGCTTGTTTCTTATTTTGTCAAGACAAAGTAAGTAGCTAAAACGCTTTCTCCTTTGCTTGTCGAAGCAGACTGTGCTAATGGGCTTTCCCTTCCTCGTAAAAGACGTCGTGCTACATGCCCTTGCGTTACTCGTTTGCACAAATCATTATTAATTGATTTGTTGAAGCTACTACCAACAATAACAGACGTGCAACGCATTTACTACAAGCGACAATACGTGCAGTTACTACCGACAGCACATCAACGTTTGCTAACCTGCATCGGAACTACTAACAAGTAGCACAGCAAGCCGACAACAGCAGTCCACCCAATTACAAATCCGGCATACACCATACCAGCAGCAACACCGAAAGGCGCGCTGCAGAAGAAATTCAAGTAGAGGAACATTTCGAAAACTCTCTGCAAGTCGTTCACCAGGATGTTAATTACCTGCAAACCAAAACCATTTTCTAGATTTATTTGCATACCTCAAGGTAATTTCACAACAGGTAATTTTCTGATGCTTGCTTGTTTTCGCACGCTGTCGTTTGGACCGCATAAGTGTTCACATTTTACAAACATACTGTACCTCTCCCATAGACTTGTCTTGAAGACCTTTCAGTCTGATAAGTTTTGAATAGAGCAAACTTGAAAGCGACGATCGAAGTCTAATTGAAGTCCTGCAATGTTGAAGCCAATTCATTTATCAGTACAATCACGCTAAGATTTGAAGCTAGCAGAAATATTAAACAGAAACTTTCTTAAGCTTTGTCTGGGTCACAATGAAATGAACATTGTTTTTCAGCTACCACTGTAAGTGCATTTTAAAAGACTTTTTAAAAGTCAGCAACTTTCGCAAGTACTTGACTTATGAAACTTGGAGATGTAGTCCTGAGTTTGTGAATCTGGTTGATAGTGATGTTTATTTCATTATCTTGTTTGGCAGTGGCGTGTTGTAATGTGCTTCTGTACACAGTGAGTTTCTTTCCATATTTGAAAGCTATATTTTAAATTCAAAATTGTTTGAAAATTGTAACTGGATCCTTCACAGCCATTGGTTCCTGGCATAATTGTTTCATATCTCGTGAGTAACACGCTAAAGAAACAATTTTTTTGTACAAATTTTTTTTCAATTTGCATCCCATTATTTGGGTTAGGTTGTATTGTTCCGCAAAACCTATACGTAGGTAGCAGAACAAACTTTGCAGCGTTACATATTACTTATTTCGTAATAGTATTTATTTTCTTATTATTTTTCCATAAACAAAAGTAAATAAAAAATGAAATTTCTAAAGAATATGAATTCATTTATCAGAGATTCCAGTTTGTGTTGATGACTGATACCTGATGTTGATCATCCACGAAGAGCCGAAAGTCAGGCTCCTGAACAAATCAACTCCAAGTAACGCAAAGCAAAGTCCGATTCCGTAAACAAAAGACGGTGTCTTCTCGCTGGTGAAGTTTACTAATGCGTTCACCATGAACGCCTTTCCAAAAGCAAAAGCAACTGGTTAAATACGAACCAATAGTGATGGGTTTTAACTTATACTATCACAAAAACAAGATTGTGAGATGCGATGAGTGACATTTTGAAAAGCGGTCGGAAAGCACGTGATACTCTGTTACCATGAGCGTCGGAAGGGGGTCGCTGGGTGCCACAGCCCTTCCCCTAGATTTGGAAAATCGATATTTTCTTATTAATTTTTGCGTTGAAATATATTTTTCTCTCGGTTTGAGTTGATAAAACCAACCTTCAACCACCCCCTGGAAAACATCCGTTGGCTCACGCTTGAAAAATCGAATACTGCTCCCCGCCTGCAAAAATCCTTCTGACGCCCATGTCTGCTACCATAACTACAGTTGTTTACAAAATGTTAGCTGCATTGGCAGCTGGACGCAGAGAAGACACTAACCGGTCCAACGCTTCCTGTCATCAGTGAAAGTGCACACAAAGCAAATGAAATGAGAAATCGAGTCTGGCAAAATCGAAACACGACCTTCCGCGCTTGCGGAGTCTTAGTCTGCTTCTTTTCCGCTTCAAAGTATAATTGACGGAGCCTGTTCCAAGATCAGTAAAACAGTAAAACGTTCACGCTGCGTGCGGCGCAACTAACAACCATTTGCAGTAACGTCAAGAAAATCATCCGACGCGTGAATTGCGCATTAATAATACTTTTTTTAACAAAAAGGACATCCAAGTCGAATTTAAAGAAACTTATAGATAAAGTGTAGTTTAAGAGAGTAGTACGTTATTGCGAGGAAAAACAGTTGTTTTGGACAACCGAAGCTTCCCGAAAGCACAAGGTGTAGTTACCAACCACGTTTCATTTGTGAAAACGTCAATGACTGTTGTAGGGTAAGTGTTCTTTTTGTTGCATTGCAACCTAACATTTATTTCACTGGTTTTCGTCAACTGATAATTTATCTAAGGCCCCTGTTTCCTGCTACATTCCTGTATTAATTTGTTGTTCCGAATTCCCTAAACGCTTCACAACAAGTTTTTTTATTTCATTCCAACCATTTACAAATATGGATTCGTGGTTTTGGTTTCGAAAACTTTTACGCCATGCACGTAACAAAACAAACTAAAAAAAACTTTCATCTTTTCACAGTTGAGCTCCATAATAAACGGTTTGTTTATTTGCTCCTGTTGAACCTTTAGAAATTTCCCATTTGGTTAATAACCGAAATCGGTAACTGATGACCTACGTACTATAACCTTCGAATGCTTGAAATCTTGCAATTATAAATGTATTACCCGATTCTGATTTAAACCGTATCACTAATTTATCAAGTAAATGTTGTAATAACTTTTGCAAAATTTTAAGTAAAACAAAACCACAAAAAAAACTTACCGCGCGCCAGTGATTGACACAAGATCAAATTTTGACAAGGTTGGCAAATCTTCATAATTTATTTCTTTCCTTGCTTTGTAAATGGCTTTGCTTAGCCAAGTGACCAAGACAGAAGACAAACAACCAGTGCTGTCTATCGGGTCGTCATCGCTGGATAAATCAAATAAAAAGTTTTTACAGTACTGCATATGTGCTCCTCGCCATAAAATTTCTTCACAGGTTTGTTCTATCCTTTGTTTTACCGTTATCTACAGTACACCGCTACAATCGGTTCAAAATAGGTACAAAACCCTGAGCACTGTGTTTGCCTAATAACGCGTGCTTTCACGGCTTCAAGTTACTTGTTTGTGTCAGGACCAGAGAGTTAATTTTTAAACATCACTATTCAGCACTTGACAGTTGCAACGAACTGTTCTTCTGAAAAAGAAAATATGGGTTCATCGCTGTCCTTGAATGACTTTTGACCAAAAATAGCAACCACTCTTTGACCAAAATTGACAAAAAATAGCAAAATAACCAATTGACGAAAAATAGCAACCACTCTTCAATCAGTGCATTGAGCATCAAGGAATGTTTTTTCCTGGGTGATTTTACGAGATATTCTGGGGAAAGTAAACATGAACTTTGAACCTGCATGAGTCACTTTTCAGAAACGAAAATATTTGCTGTATGCGCCAAAATTTCCTTCCTTGATTTGTGTTTTTCGGATAGGTTGAATAACATAGGTGATCATAAATGTGATTGATTGTAGGTCCACATATTTTTTAAATAAAACCATTCCAAACCTTGAACTGACTAAAACATTTTTCACTTGTAGCAAAGTAGCATTAGATCAACCATTTTTAGCATAGCCTCACACATTTCATAAGAATCTCAATGATTTAGGCGCGTAACCATCAGTATGAATAGTGGGCAAACAACCACCGAGACCCAACATTTCAAAATTGTAACGCGCCTTGTTTTTAAAGCATCAACCACAAAACTTGCTTCGGAAGTCGGTGTCTTAGAGCAAATACGCTACTTGGCTTTCATTGAACGTGTGTTGGTGTACATCAGAAGCGTCTAAATATAAAAAGTGCCATCATAATGGCGGCCATGATAGCTTCCTGCACATCTGCAATTTTGGTTGCGAAGCATACTGCAGGTCGTGCCACGCATCATCGACATGTTCACAAGCACTTTTGCAGGAAAGTTTTACGAGTAAATGATGGCATTGATCCAAAGGCGAATTTTCATTTTCGGGGCCCCAGGCTGTTTTAAATTGGCGGCCCTTCTGGAAAGTTCGCGACGACTAATGTCATACAAATTAAAATTAGCACTACATGTGCTCGCTATATTCACTGAACAAGTTGTTGCAGTTCATAAGCATATTAGTTTATTCTGAATTCCTGTCGATGTCAGGAACAAAAACAGTCGAACTGAAACTAACGAAAAAGTCAGCGGTGAAGTTATCTGGCCACACTTCTATTACATATTTATTGAGTGCCCTGTGCAATTGCACGCTTTGCCAAGTATCAAGAGCTGGCTCTGAAGAAAGCACCTGCACTTCTTAAAACACCTGACAGCCTGTTACTGTACATAGTCGGCGATCGACGGGTCTTTTGTCTGCAAAATCGCTGAAAATTTTGTCACCTTTCCAGCTAAAGCGTGTTCAGTATACAGAATAGCAAGACTTTGCAGCATGCTCCCCCCCACACCGAAACATAGGCGTTTTACCTTTCGTAAAAATTTTGCCTATATATACAGTAGAATTTGCCCAAATTGTCACCTCAAGGAGATTAGAAAATAGTCACGAATTAGGCAAAGTGACGAATTATGCAAACAGGTGAAAAGTCTATCATAGAAGCTTGTATACTTTATCATAGTAACTCGTATGCAAGTGCTCTTTTTCGCAGTAAAATACAAGTTTATGACGTTATGGTTGAATACAACAATTAATTCCTCTACTTTATCTGGACTCCTCCATTTAATCTAGCACCTTATAAATCTTTAACAAACTGAAAGACTTCACGCGTTCTTTCAATGGGGAGTCGGGTCGCGCTTCGCACCTCGTGCATCAATTCGATAAACAAATTGCGAGGGGCAACAATTCTCAGATAAAGATCCTTAATTTTTTGAATTCGCACACGTACTAGCTACTCAGACATCAAAAGCGGAACTGCAAATGACGTATTAGCCAAACAAAACTCTTGTCAGGGATAGAAAGAGGTTACGAACTTAGCGAATTGACAAATCAGACGATGGCGAATTAGACGAACAGAAACGTGCATAAAAGATAGGAATTCTGCCGGTACCGACGAAAAGGTAACGAATTAAACGAATTGACGAAGTAAACGATGACGAATTAGACGAGTTGTACTGTAATACATAAATATTAGAAAGGACACAAACTTCGACTTTGTCATTTGCGCCATTTCGCACAGATTCGCCACTGTAGTTTGCGCTATTGAATATCTGCAGCCTCTACGCCTTTATCCAGTATCTGACCGATAAAAAGCAACAAGAGATAGACCCAGGATGAACGAAAGTACCTTACTGGCCTCGTGTAATCTGAATAAGTAATCGTTAATCGTTTGTTCGTGTAATCGTTTTGTTCCACACATTATACGTAACAATAACCAAGTCTCAACGCCATAAATGGAGAATACTCATCGTCATTCACCTCAATCCTTTGCGCTCATTCTTCTACATTAGGGTCTCCAAAATAAGGCCCGCGAATACATTTTGCAAATAGTGAAAAATTAATTGACGAAAAGCTTTTCAATTTGGTAGAATGTAACATATCCCGAAACAATCACATTATGTAAGATGCCCGACCCTCGCACTGTTGTGTAATAACTTATGTGGGATGAAAAAGTTGTGTAATAACTTATGTGGGCCCTCGGATGAAAACGTTTGGAGACACTGTTCTATACAGATCTTTTGTTAGCGGTACAGTAAAAAAACGTGCGTTGAACCAAAAGAAAAATACAAACATAATTGCTTAAAAAATGCTGGAAATTGTCCTTACTCCCGAAATTTTGGGGCCCCTCAAAATCGGGGGCCCTAGGCTTAAGCCTTTTAAGCCTAATGGTAAATCCGCGCCTGCTTGATCCAAAGTAGAAGCTTGGAACTTTACTATCAACACTTTTAAAACTTGTCAATTCAATGAAAGCAGTTTTTTCATTTGCTGGTTTAAATCTGAACACAATTTTTCAGGAAGAAAAAGCCAAACCAATGGACGTTTTAAGGATGATGTTCTAAAAACAAGGGGCGTTAAAATTTTTTAATGTTGAGGCTCAGTGGTGTTTGCCCCATGGCCTAAAATAAGTATTAACTGGGCGGCAAAGTTGCCGCCCAGTATCACCAAATTTTAGCCACTGGGCTGCACTAAAATTTTGCACTGCACTTCAAAACTTACTAAATTTTGTGGTTATAACTAAAAACCCGTGTACGTGTGTCAGTCCAAAAGTTACGCATTCTTTCGAACTGAGACGGACCCTTTGGCATTGCATGTTTGGTGATGCAACAAAGAGCATTGTCTATCTTCGGGCATTAGCTTCGATTAACCACCTCCAATCATGGAGGTCCTGGCGTCTCCGAAGCAGAAAAATTAGCTTCGATTTTTATATTATTGGATCATGATCAAGAAAGGTACTAGAGATGCTGACCAGTAGTGCTACTCCTAGTGTTTTTCCACTAGATCTAGTGTTTTTGCATTTCATCCAGTGTTCTAGTGCTTTGTAATAGCTATCTAGCGTTTTTTATGAGTGAGCTGAATGTAATTAATTACACAAGTTTGTGCAATTATAACTGTAATTGAAACTTCCTTTTGATTTTGTGCAATTGTATTTTGCTAAAAATTCCACCTAATTACATCTTAAATTACACAAGATCATATAATCTTGTTTGAGATATACAGCCACAAAGTCACGGCGGTCATGTCATCTGTTAAAAGTTTCAGTGACCTGTACAAGCATAACAAATAGTAAGCGTTGCTGCTATCTCCTGTTTTCTCTGTCTCTGGCATGCAATGAGTTGTGCATGGTTGCAGCCAGTGGCGTAGCGAGGATAAGTGCCGCCCTTTCCACCTCTCAAATTTACTTACAAAAATTTAAAATGGAAGATCATGTTTCGTGCTTAAAATATAAGGATTAATAAAGCATCTTGAAAATCACAATCAAACGCTCACAAACTGAAATTGGTCTTGCTTTTCATTGTTGATTATGAGTCTTGCTTTCTTTGCTTGTGCCATCTTTATCATCGTTAATTTTTCTATTTTTGCTTTCTTTACATATGCATATACGAACCCGACATGGTTCGTCGAAGTTTCTTCCCTGTTGCTGTTGGTTTTTAATCTCCGGTAAACCCACTGCATAGCTTTTAATAGTTTACTCATTCCAGAGGATCAAACGAAAAAGTAAGGGATGTGCTAGCGACATACCTACTTTACAGATGTAAACATTATTGTATGTTAATATTTCGTGTAGTATCCCTGTCTTTAACTAACAATGTACATGCTACGTATAGCAGACTGCAACAATAAATCTGATAATATGATCTCAGTAACGTAAAGGACGTTTCATTGTTCTCTTCACGTTTCAGTAGTGGTTTAATCCCCTTAGAACAGGGGTGGGCAATTAATTTGGTTAGGGGTCCACTTTCAGAAGGTCGCATTTAGCAGGGGCCATACCTTCTTACGGAAATAGAGGCAAATCCCGTTTAAGCTAGCCTCGGCACTAATATTTACTGTGGGAAGTTGGAGGAAATTTCAGATTTGAAGATTTTTCCTGAATGCTTCCGCGGGCCACTGAAAACGCTGTGGCGGGCCACATTTGGCCCGCGGCCCGCTATTTGCCCACCCCTGTCTTAGATTACATGAAAGGCTTCAAACGTTAACTCTGTTGGCACTTGCGCGGAGCTCTCTATAGGTGCGGGGACCCATGTTGAAAAAATATTTTAAATAGGTTTAAAACCTGCTATGGATGAGAAGCGCTGGCTTGTAGTTTTCATCGCGACCTGCGCACTTGGTCTAGCTGTTGCTTTGGACCTCTACCAATTACACGTGCATAGTGTTATTCCTTGCCTTTGTTCGTTACCAACAGAACCATCGCCAGAAGGTCTTCCATTGGAGGATCTCATGTTTGTACAAGGGGGATTGACATTCTAAAATTTGACACAAACTCCACTGATTTATAGTGTTTCACATTGTCAGGGCTTGGAGTTCTGTTTGAGGGGGGCTGAGCCCACCAAATCCCCCCGTGGTGACGGGACTACATGGTCACCAACAGACGTCTATTTCGGAAATTGTATTACCAAACCATGCCAGGTGGGACATACGTCTTTTGGATGCTCAGCAGTGATTACAACGTCTTACGTTCGACTGCAATTGCGTTGAACAAATTTATTCAGTACAGCCATTGCCAAGTTGTGCAACCATTTCTATTAACGCATTTGTTAATAAAAGCCTTAAACACAATCATTCTAAATCGTTTACCCTTGCGTTAGGTTATCAGAACAAGGTTCTTGCCTCAAATTCATCAAAATGAGAGCAACACCTTTTCTAAGCTTTTCTTGTTGAAATGAATTTTTCTGACTGGAAATGATATCGTTGAACAAAGCAGACTTTTACGAAACTCACTTGCTCATCGTCTGGTTCTGATTTACTTTACTTGCAGTTCAAACCGACAATCTGAGCTCAACGTTACCCACGCAAACACACCAACTGCACTACCCCGTTTCAAAAAGTTCATTTTTCATACAATTACGTCATGCAGAAAAACAGCAGTTGAATTGAAACTGTGCAACGGTACCTTTGCAGAGTTCTTCACTTCAACCGCCATAGATTAATGTTGATAAGCTCACCTAATGACTAGGCTACAGCGCATGGCACTTATTGAAAATATCTCACTGAACATTAAAAAATATCTTGAGATGTTCCAAGATATTTTTTATAATGGTGGGGACGGCAATTAGCGGCATGACAACACCTGAAATATGCTTCTTGCCGGGACAGTTGAGGCGAACGATCTTGCCCAAGGAGCGCTACGGTGATTCACTCAGTGTCGGTGGATCGGCCACGGCCACACAACCTTCCAATTGAGAGGCGGGCACTCTACCAATGAGCTATCGCGGCCCCAGCGAAATCTTCTTCGTCAATGCCTAGGTGTCAGGTGATGTTATGATGTGCAGTTGGGGCGTTACTGAGTAACCAGCGATACGAGAAAAAGGATTTAGCTAGTCCTGACTATTTACCGTGATTTCATGCAAAGCATTTTTATAAGATTTTGAGAGGAGGGGCAATACAAAGCGAAAACAACCGGAGCCCTAACGCTTGCTAGTTTGCTGTCGAGTGTCATCTACTTCTTTTGTTCAGAGGGCTTTCGAGTGAAGTGGCGGAAATGGCTTGCTTTGCCTGGTGAGGGAGATGTAGTGAATGGGGAAAACCTTTCCCCAAGTGTGTTAAAAAACCCTGGTTTCAACACAAACACTGGGGCACTTCAGCAGATTGGATTTNACCCAGTCTTTTGAATACGTATTTCATCAATTTGCACACTCCACAGCCACATGTCGTGTTTTTTAGGCTAGCCTACCAGTCTAGGGCTTCTGAACACACAAATTTAAAAGAGTTAAAACTTTCAAAACTTTAAAAAGTTTATTTAGAAATAATAACGAAAAGCTAGAACGTTCAAACTCCTTTCAAAATTAATTTTTAATCAACAAAGTGCCGCCCCGAAAAAAGTGCCGCCCGGGGCACGCGGACGCCCCTTGCTACCCCACTGGTTAGTAGCCATGTTGAAAGTCATGAAATAGAGCCGAGGTGCCATTTTCCCTTTAGTCTAAGTTTCGCATTTCAGAGCACAAGGAATTTGTCAAGAGCAATGGCGGGAACGTGTGGTTGGTCTTTTCTCCTATGTGGTAATTTACCATGTGTAAAGGTGTTCCACTTCAAGTCATATTGAAAGATTTTAAGGTGTAAAAGAATGATCGTTTGCGTGTGTGTGTGTTCTGTGGACCATCTGGTCTGAGACAAATAAATATAGATAATGTTCATGAAACATCCGCCAGGTACATCACCAATTTTCTTGTAATCTGACAAATCTGTCACGTATTTGTAATCTAGAGTTTTTTTGTGAGTCTAGTGTATTTCATCATGAAATCTACTTTTTCGTGACAACAGAGTGGCANCACTGATGATGACAGTTTGATTGTGCAGGGAGTAGTCGGCAGCAAGTTGCATTTGCTTCAGCCCTCGAGCGTAAGATGTCTCACAAGCAGCGAAAATGTAAAACCATTAATGTTTTTTGTTGAAAGGTACCACGAATAAATTGTAGAAGGGCAAATATTGCAAGAGCAGTACTTGCGCTTCCAGACTGCTACTGCAATTTAAACTAGGTATCACTCATTCCCAGTGATGCCACTAGTCTCAGTCATTTCAACATCAAACGTTTCATGTTTCAACACCAAATTTCAGGTAGGAACGTAGAAAAACGATATGCCTGCATGTCTGCGTCTTGTCTTTTCAAAACTTTCTTTATATAACCTACAGAAAAAGACATGATTTTTTTCAATCTTAATAGAAAATAAAACATACAGATGTAACTGCAAGTTCCTTTTCCAAACTGTTTGTCATAAAAATAACTCTTACTGTCAATGAATCATTTTACTTTTTCAAACTGATACCGACACTTTGACATTACAAGTTTGGTAATACAACAAAGACCATTGTTTGTCTTGAGTTATTAGCTTCTATATCATGCAGAACATATGAGAATTGGAGGCATAAGCGTTAACACCTTTTTCTGCCATTCATTTGTCTTTAAAGAAAGGAGAGCGTTTAGGACAGTGGCGTAACTGACGAGGGTGACCGCCCCGCCCCGCCCCCCCTAGCAAGCTAAATGCAACAACTGGGCCCCTGCTTACTTTATATTTCGATACTAGTACTATTTTGGTTTTTAGTGGGTTGTTTTTTGCGTCTTTCGTATTGTTTTCCGGCGATTTTGGGTTTTAGTATAGACATTCACATCCGGATTCACTATCACTTCTCAACTTTGTTTCTCCCCCATTCGGTTGCCGGTGGGATCCATTGAGCTAAATTTCCGTCCCCTGGCTCAAACCTCTACTTCCACCACTGGTTGAAGAATACGCTGAAAACGGCTTGTTCATTGTACAGGGAGCGAGACAGTTTGGAGTGACTTAGTCACTGCCAAGTTTTCTGAGCTGGTAAAGAAGTCGATGAGAGGATTAGTACTCAACAACCTTGCTCAGTGTTGTTTGATTTCTTGTCCTCATGATTGCATGATTTGCAGGAGCTGGCAAGGCAAACCGTAAAGCTGCAAACCAAAGACTGCTCATAGCACTCAGTGACACAGGAAGTGCCAATTATTATTCCAGACCCGCACAGTCTCGTCGCCACGGGAGTTTTGGAGGGCTTAGCCCCCAAAACAAAGTTCCAACAATATCAATCAGTGGAGTTTTTATCAAATTTCCACAATGTCAATCAGCCCTGCACACACGAAAAGACCACCCTAGTGTACATAGACATGCGCTTTCATCTGTAAATTTACCTCTCCATGTCCTTTTTGTTTTCCTAACTGTGCTTATTTGACATCCAACTCTTGTTTTTCAACACGTTTCAAAGTGTTAAACCGGGTTGGTTGACTAGATGACCGCCATGGTTCTTCACCAATCCTATTTGACACAGAGCCACCCTTTGCTTACATTGATCAGCTTTGTGCCATTGTATTTTCATCTACTCCAGTGGTTCCCAAACTTGTTCGAGACGTTACCCAAATCAAGGTAGCGATTATGTCTCATTACCCTCAATATTTCGCAGTGATCGCTCATAATACAGAACAACATTGCGGTTTTGGTTCCGTGTTACTCCCTGAAGAATCGCATATTACCCCCAGGGGGTAATTTACCCCCAGTTTGGGAACCACTGATCTACTCTAATGTTCACTTTCAGTTGATTCACTTACTGCGCGATGGCTTTTTTATTGTTTCTGTTTATTAGCTGAGTCATATGAAACAATGAACCAATCAATGATGACTTTCTGGCGACGGTTCTGGACCCACAGTTTGTAGGCCCCAGTTTCTTACCACGAAGAATAGAAGACCCAGCAACATTGACTTGTATCTATCTTTACACACAATGCAACTTCGTCAAAACCTTCTTCCAAAGGGAAAGCAATGTGTGAAATTCCGCAACGATTGGGCTGTTTGTTCCAAACGAACAAAACTCAGTGACAAAAAGGTTTTGATATTCAGTTTTCACGACATTAAGGCAAATTTTAAAAAAATGTAATGCGTCACTGCGTAAGCCAGTTGAAAGACCATCATATTGCCGAGTCAGATGAACCAACGAGCAAGCAAAGCAGGAAATTTAGACGAAAATCAGGCTTCAATTTTGCAGCTTTCGTGCGGCTTCTCGGGATGATTCCTGTCACGTAGAAATCAACTGGGATGTCTACGGGACATCTTTTTGTTTCCAAATGACAAAAACTAGTGCTGTTCACAAAGTACTTATTCTATAAATCTGCCTTACCGTCAGAAACGTTGTCAGTAGGTAGGAAATTGTCATGAAAGCATAGAAATATCGTGCCACTTTTGGTGATTTGCCTCCTCCCAGTCGGACGAATATGTAACTTCGTCTGGCCATCACCGGAAGTGCTGCAGTTTTCCCAGTCAACTAAAATTCCTAATTACTCTCGTGATTGCTGCCCAGTGAAAATTTCTTATTTTAGGCTATGGTTTATCTCTATTAAAATTTCTTGCTACGAGTCTGCGATCAATGCAGTCATTTGCTCGTAAAACTTTTCTGAACAAGTGCTTGTGAAAATGTCCATGATACGTAGCACCACCTGCGTTTCGCAGCCAAAATTGCAGTTGAGCAAAAAGCCACCGTGGCCGCAATTATGATGGGGCTTTTTATATTTACACGTTTCTGATGTACGCCAATACACATTCAATCGACGCCGAGTAGCGCCTTTGCTCTAAGACAATGGTCTGCAACGCGTGGCCCGGGAGCTGAAGTTTTGTGGCTCGTGGAAAGGTCC
>JGI24021J15306_10001414_pt1 | contig 23440 bp, 11 predicted proteins | sample Ectturendosymbi1_FD_15306 | JGI IMG/M metagenome (IMG submission 15306) | reverse complement strand
GTAGAGGGTTTGAACTACTCTCTAGTTATTGTGGCTGGCGAGTTATAACTAAAAAACCGAGAGCCAACATATTGGCTCTGGTGGGCGTTAAAGGGTTTTTAAGAAAAAGGCTACTCGACTGCGGGTAAAAAGCGATGCATGTGAAACAGCCTAATGCCATAAAACAATGCTATGCATATGCCTCGATCTTTTTCAGTGTCCAACCTTGGTATGCACTGTGTCAACGAAATCGTCGATTACTGACGGACGTGAGTGGTCAGCACGTGCGAGAACCAAAAGGTGAGGAAAATAATGTTTGAATGACTACTATCAAGCGATGTAAAAAACATTCAAAACATATCTTCCCCACAGAAACAAGAGTAAGATCCATGCAACCATATGTGTCAAGATGCGAATCACGCAGGTGAGTAGAATACGGTCTGAATGTCTGTCAATGAGTAATAAAAGAAGCATTCAATCTTGCTCTCTCCGCAGGATCAAAACTACAAGTTAAGTAATCATGTTAATCAAAATGAGAACAGCACCAAAGAAACAAGATATAAGGTAAAGGGTTGCGCTCATGAATAATAAAGAGTCTATATACTTGTAACATTCAAATGCACGATCTTTTACAGATCAACATCATGTTAGAGCTTGGAAATTTTCAACAGCGGTGAATTCGGTTTGTTCATTGTACGAATTAAAGACAAAACGCCGTACCAGAAAAATATCACCTATACTCTGCCGAATAAAGTAAACACATGTGTCCACAGGTGAGGGCGTTGTGGTTCAAATGAATAAAAGAAAGTAGTGCTGACATTTGAACTACTGCATGTCTTCAACAGGAGAAGAACGACGAAGATAAATCACGTCCATTTTTTAACAGAACGGCAGCACTTGTTGATGAGTAGACTACGGTTCAAATGCTCTATATAAATAAAAATATCCACTCGAATAACCTCGAAACAGCTAACCGAAGTCAACTTCTACGTGACCAAATCAACGGCGACCAGATACACGTTGTGCAGGTGAACGCTCTATCACCAAACAACATAAAAGGTACAACTAATCGAGCTCGAATGTCCAATTTACTGATTTAAAATATATTCAACCGGATTCGCTGTTCAGAATGAGATACGAAACTTGAAGAAAGAATTCAAACACCTACTATGAAGTATGCAGTCATGCTTAAAGTATGTATCACCTTTTTTGTGCAATTATGAATAAAACATTTGTATTTTAAATGCTGAATGTTAAGAGTCCGGGAAACTAACAGATAGGCAAGGTTAAGCGAACTTGATTTCGTGACAATCAAGCCTTGATAGTTCTCGACGAACCCAATACAACTACGACTTATATAAAACGGTCTCTAGGCTTTGTAAACGTGTACAGCATGGTTTGCATACAGCTAACAAAACAAGTAGAGATTACATCGGATTTCATCACAAAAGTCCTCCACCCTCCAGTGCTTTATCAGCTAGAAAGACTTTGGTCGCAATCATGGTCTCGTATCTCCACAAATGCACCTTCTGTGTGTCTGTTGGTACGAGAGTGTTTCGGTTCAAAATATTTTGGTGATCATAATAAAACAAAAAGCCACTAGAATATATCTTCCACATTACATTTGACTATTTAAATCAACAGCAAAACTGATGTCAGTAAAACCTGCCTTTTATCCCAAAACACTTCAATATAATATATATGATGCAGAAATTTTCGTTCAAAAACGTAAACTCACCCACTCCTCCATTCCTGACTCTCATTAATGGTATAAATTGCAGAAGTAGTATGAGGATCTGCGATGTCAAATGTTTCACAAACATTTTCGTTGTCATATGGCCACGTAGAAGATGCAAATCGTTTGGCGAGTTGCAAAATACCACCCAAGTAACGGAAATTTTAGAAAACCTTGGCCTAATTACAAACAAAGCTCACAGAAACTGATGCACACACTGTACATGAAGTTTCAAATACTTCTTTAGATTTCACAGGCATGATTTGAAAAAACGTTGTTTTCTCCACATATTCCACATTTTGAAAATGATGTTTCGCACCAACACGTGTCATATCAAGTTTAAATACGAAACTGTTTCTTTTAAACAATTTGAAATCATCATAGCCTGTTAGTTTAGTGAAGCACGAAGCTCTTGATAATCCGGAACTTGTTCTAATATAATGCGCATTCANTGCTGATGTATATATGTATATAAGACAGAGAGGATGACAGGTACCAGCAAGTGGCTCTCTTGTCAGGGACGTGCAGAGGTGGTCTGGTGAGGGCCGGTGCAACTGCTTGATGGTATGCCCCCTACCAAATTCTAGTAGTGAGGAATGTGAGAAATGATCGCGTTTGACATGTCATGTCTACAAAATAACAAGCATAGAAATTAAATTCATGCAGCATGTGTTAGTAGCTTGACAATGTGAAGGAGCATGTACTTGTACTTACAGCATTTTGATGTAGATAACGCTTGCATTTATCCCTTTGGATGCCCGGAGTCGTCGTCCACCTTCTCCCTCGGAACACCCCTGCTCCATGTTACGGCATTTCTTGAGATGCGTATTGCTTACCATACCTGCTAATACGACAGCAACCACTGGTACCCGTGCTAGATGTGTTCGGCGCGGGTTGGGTAGGAAAACGCCTCTTCCAAGTGACGGGAGCATCTCTGCTGCTGAAGATGAAAGAAGACCCAGCATACTGCAGTTGGACACGTAGCGGCTCACCGCAAACAATATCAGCGTCATCGAGCAACTATAACCTACAAGAACAAGGCACTTGTCATCGCCCTCAGGAGACCCACTGCGCTACTGCATACAAGCTAGCTATTCCCAACTTCTTGTTAGTTGGGTCAGTGCTGAGCAGGAAGCACGGCCTTGCCACTTTTGTTCACGAGCAGTTACTGTAGAATGGACACTGGTTGATCAGTCTCATGAACAATCAGAGACTGAGTGTGTGCGTAGACGTTGTAAGATGTAAGATCATCAACGTCTAGAAACCTCCACCCTCCCAACTCGCACTAACGACCATCCCGACGCTCGCACACCCTAGTCTGCATCCTGGTGACTTCAACTACCGGCACGTCAGCACGTCAACTGGAGTTATAGTGCAAAATCTCCTGACGGTGAGAGCCTAGTCTCTTGGGTAGCAGCCAACAACCTTGAGCTTCTTAGACGCTGTACTGTCATCCCAGACATCAACACCCACCCCACTTGAATGGCCCTGCCAAGAACAGCGTGTATCCTCCACGCTACTGTCGGACGTTTCCGCTCCTGCTTGCAGAAATGGGGTATACGGGGTATGGTCCCTATTGCAGCTTGTGAATGTGGTGCAGAAGAGCAAACCATCGGTCATGTTGCCGTCCACTCTCCAATCCATCGACCTCTCTACGGAGCCAGATCCATCGCCGGAAAGCTTTCAACAGGTCTTTGCGTTTGTGCAGGGGGGCTTGACATTAAAACAATTGACGAAACTCCACTTATTCATAGTGTTTCATATTTCAATTTGGGGGCTTGGAACTTAACTGGGAGGGCTAAGCCCACCAAAGACCCTCGTGGCGACTGGACTGCATGGAGCGCTTTGCCTGACTCTACTGGATGACGAGAAATCGAATATGACTGCTCAACACCTGGTCCGGCATCTCGTGTGGCCAAGCGGTGGACCTCAAGAACTGGCTCGAACGATGAAGAGGAAGTGTTGATCTTTATTGGTACTGCTCTCCACAAGGAATGTTACAATGGTCAGGAAGTGGCAACAAGATCACCTACGTAAGAATGGTTGCTAAGCAACTTATTGTCACAATTGTAAAAGAAAAACAACAATGCAGTAGGTAAAAATGGACTCTACGTTAGGGGTCATCAACTTACGGCACTTGTGCCACGCTTGGAACACATAACATTTCCAGTGGCACGCACAAACTTGAAGTTTTACATATCCGTTTTGTTATTTTTCACACACGAGGTATATTGACCTTTGACATAGTAAGAAACACGTATGTTTTTGGCACACTGAATGATTTGAAATCTTAAGTCGGCATACAATTAGCAAAAGCTTACCGGCCCGTACCGACCCCTGAGCTATTATGTTGTAAAAATGCATGAATCCCAGGTCTTGAAGAAAATTTTGAAGCGGTATGTGAACTTTTCGTGAATATGTTTAGTATCAAAAGCCAAGATAGAACTGTTAACGGATAAAAAACATTAGGTGCAGTAAACCTGTTCAATTTCCCCTTTGTGAGAGAAAATATAGATGAACCAAAAAAGTTTGAAGGGATTCTAAAAAGGGATGTGCAATATTTATAAGCTTTCTCTTCTTTACAAACTACCTTTAAATCGTGCCGCTGGCGAAGATGGCATTTTGGCTGAGCACATTTTGCATGCTGATTCAAGTGTGTGCAACTACCTCAATAGACTCTTCAGTGTGTATCCCTTTAACGCCCCGCGCCGGCCACTACAGTGAACGGCAAACTTTTGAGCGACAATAACTTCTGAACGAATTGAGCTAGAAAGTCAGTGAAAGTATCATTTTTATCCGTAAGACCGCAACGCACGTTTTGCGGCAGATCACGCACATCTGTAACGTCAATGTGACATTTCAGGGAAAACCGTTTTTTGCGTAGGCTAGAAAACCAGTTGTGTCCGTTCAAAGAGCCATACAGCTCAATCCAAGCATGTTGAAAACAAAGTTTCTATGAAAAATTGTCTGTAAAGACCTTAACTTTGCGATGATGATCAAAAATGTTGAAACATTTCGATGGGGGGCGCAAGAGGGCAAAAACCACGGATTACAGTTTTTTTGAGGTTTAAGCCATTTTTCTGTCACCCGGAAAGGCTAAACGGGATGCAGTGACCGCGTTTTCGGATTTTCTCTGAAAATTGCGAATAAAACAGTACGGCAAATGCACAAATATCGATTTTCCCTAAAATTTCACATGTAGAAGTACATTTTGGTCAAGTTTATTCGATTCTTTGCTGTCTCTTGCATCCAGGGATGTTTTCACTGGCTCTCTAGCGATCCGTTCAACATTTATGGCCGATCATATGTTTCCCGGCCACTATAGTAGCTGGCGTGGGCGTTAAAGGGATCGAAAATACAAGACGTTCCGCATCTTCAGAGGTCTTAAACGGCTTTCCAGCTCTATCGGTTCTCGAGGTGTGGCTAAACATGTAACTCTGCCGATCGGGACTGGCGCAGATTAGGGTTTATGGATCTATCAGTAGGATATTTTTTGCAACTTAGACGTCGGGCGGTTAGCCAGAATACTTTTTTGGTTTGCCAGCAGTTTGCAATGTGGGCCTCTAGTTGTGTATAGTTGGTGAGGGAGACTATCGTAGATTTTACGTACAGGCTTCTGCCTAAATCCCGGCACTGTCTTTGGTTACGTGCGTGACGACCGATGCGCGATTGGTTTGTGTATTTCAGGTTAGTAGGTGTTCCAATTATACCGTTGGACAAATCGGTCACGCCATTCACACAGAAACTTTGTATTGCAAGGGGGTACCACATCAAGGCGTTGGTGCCGGCAGATTTGCTTAGGGTCGGCCTTGCATTGAGGCTGCTGCAAGTACGGTCATGATGCAATAACTATACATGGAAAGCAGAGGCTGTGTGTGGCACTATCACGTTTCTTCTTGGGACAGGGTAGACGATATTTTTTCCTTTTTGTGAAACAATCCCCGGTGCCGCAAACCATTTCATAGAAATGATAATGCTTCCACATAATTAGAACTCAAAACTTGTTTATGAGTGAGTAACCAGTTGCTTAATAGCCCACACGCTGAGCTGTTTTTCCTTACACTTGACTATTAGGTCAAATTAGTAATCCAAGACTTGTACTTTGTAACCGCTCTCACCTCCAACCTTTCGCCAAACTGACCTTCGATTGATCGCACCGTGTAGCAATTTTATTTTAGTCTAAACGCTTCAAGCTGGTTTAGTGTCAACCACGTACTTAATTCCAATGATGTGTCCGAGTCATTTTTGTCGAGTCAGAGTCGATCCAGAGTCATCTAAAATTTTTTCGATTCGAGTCAGAGTCAGAGTCACGACCAGGTCGAGTCAGAGTCAAGTCACAAGGACTGTCGAATCACTTCGAGTCATTGGTTTGCAAGTTCGAGTCAATGTCGAGTCACACGAACTTTCACGCTTTTTCTACGACACCTTTTTGCTATGGAATGGCACCCAAAAAATAGGAAATGGTGTCCAATGTTGTTTTAACAATTTGATTGTAGGTTATTTATATCTAGGTTTTCTCGGTTTGCATTTTACTTGTCTCTTTCACTCTTAGTCATTTAAAAAAGTCTCGCCCAATCTTGCTTCAAGTATTGCAGCCTCTCAGTTAGCGTTGTGGTGAATGTGCGATTCACTACGAATGGGATGTGCGTGAAGAACAACGCCCATGTGGCGCGAACAAGCAAAAATAAAATGAACATGACGTGGGATTTTTATTGTTGCTTGCTGCCACAGTGTGAAGCTTTAACCACATGCTGATCGGCCTTTCCAGTCACAACAAAGTGATGCTTTGAAGAGGATGCGAAGGTGGTGCCAAGTGCAACCTTCACAAAAAGAACGTGCAATTGGTGCTGTTCATTGCAAAAACGAGGGGATGCGGTTGCAATCTCTCCATTGGCGTTGTATTGACAGTGTGGTTTTCGTATGACGAATACATGAAAATGACCAGAGATGAACATGTACAGTACTCGGATTTAAATCTTGCGACATTTCAATACATGGATGGATTAGGATGTTATCATTTTTGCTTAAGCAGATTTGGATTGGAATTGATGATTTTCTTTTGAACTTCTTCGCAACTTTCGGTTCAGTTTTGGGACTGCAGGTTACCAAATGCGTACGCAAGGGGATGGGTTGGCGTTAACCCCCCCCCCTGGGCTTGGTCTTTTACAAAAACGTATTATAATTGGTTGCGCATACATTTTGCTTGTTAATTTGTCGACGTAATACAAAAACCACGGAATGATTTTGCATGCAAGTTTCAAGGAACGTTGTAGATGGGTCAAAAAGTAATAGTTAGATTTTGGTGGGAATCTGGGTTATCGTCTGCATCCAGAAACCATCTCGCCAATTTTTGCATACCTTTCGTTCACTACGCATGTTTAAGATTGTGTTCCGCGATAGTTCACTTTATCCGAAAGGATCGTCTTTATTTTGTCTGCTTCGGCTGATCAGCGCAAGTGCTTACCAGATTGGTTACATCATCAATTTATGCAGCATGATAAAACTGTTGCACGAGCTCAAAAACAGCAGTAGTTAACAGAGAAGCATTCAAGCACTTGATAATGTCTCAGCAGGGAAAAAGGACAACGAAAAATTTGCTGGAATTCTATACATACAAAAAGTCGAAAGTTTTCTTGCGTACATTATGCACATTCTCAATTCTTGTGTAGTTTAGCAAGATTCGATCTTTCAAAACCTGGGTGTGCGTCAGCCGGCCCGCCGCATACTTTCTATGCTCTATTGCTCGTATTTGATGAAACATTAGCGCAGCCTCATTTTGCAGTTGTAAATTGCTCTGACACAGTGATGAGTGTGTTTTACTTCTTTGTTTTAACCCGCAACCTGATATTTTTTGCAGTTATGAACTGCTGGATCGTAGCCTTGAGTTTATTTTCCTCTGATATCCTAACCTGGAGCCCTGATACTTTAAATTAAGTGCAATCACACGTAAATTAAGGGGAGTGCGTGTAGATGAATATGCATATCATGTCAACAAACTTCGCCAAATGTTAGTTTGGAAACATGAATATGACGTCACAAACAGCGCACACCAAATACAAATTACCACCGCATGCCATTGATAGAAACCCCCATGAAAATTTTCTGCGTACGCCACTGCAGGTGACTCCAGGTTGACAGTGGATTGCAGCCACCGACACGTTGGGATCCATTTGTTGCAGGCACAATGCTCCGTCGCCCTGAGCCAACCAAAGAAAGAGTCGAACCGACAATCCTCAACATATAGCAATTGAGATTGCACATTTGACTAGGTTCGCTCTTCTGTTGCTGCTACGAATTCTACGTTATATGTGGCGTAATTACGTCGTCACATGGGCTTAGGCTAATAAAAGTGGCAGGTATTTGGATTTAAACAAGATTCGGTTTTCGTATTTACATTATATTGTGCAATATAGTTTTTGGTTTGGATTTGAATCTGAAAAACTTGAAGCACTTTACTGGTATCTGGAAGAGACTCAAGGTCACAGTATGAGGCCCACTGCCATCATCACGATATGCAAATACTACATTAAACCACGAAAAGGTGTCAATATATTGTGCCCTGCTGACCCCTCTGAGTCTGAGGTCTTCCTCTATGCAAGTTGGAGACACTTGATCCTATAAATGCAGCGTAGCACGACTACACAGGCAAAACAGCAAATTTAGGCCAATCTTGATCATCATTGAAGCAAAAAGTGCTTATTTGTTTGTGTGCAAACGAACAGGATTTGTCCATCAGGAACTCAGAGATTTTGTAAAAATGACTCTGACTCCAGTCTCAAGTCATTGGCTGTGACTCGAGTCGAGTCATTCTGTGAAAAACGTGACTCGAGTCACGCTATCACTGCTAAATTCTAGGGTAAACCTGCAGACTTGAGCTCTCTACATTTTTTCGGAAACGTTGTACAATTCTTGAAAAAAACAACAAATCGAAGTGGTCTTTTGAATCACTGCCAAAATCAAAAACATTCATTTCTATTAATGCGCCGCTAACCCGCGTGGCTTGGATAACCGCTTCCCATAGTCATAGAAAGTAATATTTTTTTCCCTTTTCGATTTACATGCTTGGGTGTTGTTTCAAGGCAGGTTCTGTTAAATGAACAAAACAGGTTCAATAACTAAAAAATCACGAAAGCATAGTCAAGACGTGTAGATACAAAACTCACCGAACTGAAAGGAAACCAAGTCTAACAACAACAAATCTGAAGTACGGAATTGTCACTCCTGACTACGAATTCAGCAATTTGGTCGTAATCAACAACACACTTTAATGCAAAATCGGCCGCGCTCGACCGAACAAATTGATTTCGTCCGCGCGGTACTAGCGCAACCGATCGGTCCAAGCCCTCGTAATGAACAATCAACGAAACGAAAAAGGTCTCCACGAAATGTAATCACAGTCAAAGACAATCCCGACGCCCAACCCAAATCAATCCGCAAGTAAACCGGAAAAACGTGGAAAAACAAACTACTCAAAACGCAAATAAAATTCTACAATTTCCTTCGATCAGGGTTCCACTAAAGAGTTTAGTTACAGTCTTTATTTCCTTGGAAGTAAATCCGAGACAAATTCTTGGCAATACAAACTTGAAATCTTTAACCCCAAACTGACAGTTCTATCTAATAACATAATATACTGAAGATCAGTGAAGAGTGCGAGATTTTTTTTCATATGGCACTGGCATTGCTCATGACATTCAGGTATTAAAATTCGGATGTAATGCATAATCATGCTAAAATAATTACGACGTTGCTAGAAATTTATCATTGCCAACATTACTATTAAGTTGGCGTGTGCATGTCAAACTACAGATAGAATTAAAAAGCTCTTGTTGATTTCGAAGTATGAAAAGTAGCCTATTTATGTATGTGATAAGCAATTTGAAGCGATGATAAATATGTTTATTTCAAACGTCTGCTACTAGTAACAAAACTTCTGCTATTCAAACGTCTGCTAAAAGTAAAAGCGAGAACAAACAAATCTAACATGAACTAACAGTAATAATGCGTGAGTATATTACAATGTTATAAGATACAAAATCTGTGGAATAGAATGGAGATACTTGTAATGGAGATACATTTAATTATAGGAACTGTGGATGTGATCATTGTCATTTATCTTCATCTTGATCTTTGAAGAGTTTTTCTTTCAGACCTTTTGCGTCACCATCACCGCTTATTTCAACATCGAGGATCACCCGAAGGTCTTGATCCTGTAATAAGATTATATAGTTTAAACAACAAAAGTGTATTTTGCAAACAGTGCTAAGTTAACACCCCCTTACTTGGGAGGTCGCAGTGTTGGACTAGGCCAGGGGTGGGCAACCTGTGGCACGCGTACCATACTTGGCACGCCAAGCAATTTCTAATGGCACGCAGATGCTCCATGTTTTACATATCGATTTTGTTATGATTCACAAGAAGTATCATTGACTTTGACTTGTAGAGAAATACGAATGTAGTTGACACATTGAATGATTTGGAACCTTAAATCGGCACGCACTTACCAAAAGGTTGCCCACAACTGGACTAGGCACATCACGGTTGCGTAATCAATCTAAGGGATTGTTTTGAGATCCTATAAATTTATCGTCTTGCTTCTTTGGGTTGTTTATTTGTTTTATAAAAGTTGGGAAGTAATTCTGCGAGTGACTTCAAAGACTCTATCAGCGTTCGTTTACTGAGTATGTACGATCCTCATATTATAAAATAATCAGAAATCCACAAGTTGCATTGTCGGAAATCGCAAGTTCGACAGTGTTTTGCACGTTGCGAGCTCGGTCCAACATACATGAAGCCGATTCGAGTGGAAGCGGACATTTGTTGAAGAGGGAATCCCTTTGTAACAAGCTTTCACTGAACTGTTTCAATTTTCTATTTTTGAGGGATATGCGTGTGCAGCCGTTGGGTAGATATGCAAATAGATAAAAGCATTGCATTTTTAACGTGTGTTGTACAAACAGAAAGGTAAAAAACTGAGAGGTAGTTGAACCAAAGCACCTAGAAACGAGTCGACTACACTCTGTTGCCATTTCTCAGTTCATTTCTTATACATTCCCCTCAAAAACAAAATTTAGGAGAACCATATATAATATTATTTGCATTACAAAAGGATGAAGAACTTCCGGTATTGAGATAAATTATTCTATGGCAGTTCTGAAAGTCCACACTCTTTCTGAAATGGTATTTGATAAACGTTAACTTAAAATATACAAGGAAAATCTGTAGATGGCTTAAATTTTGATAACAGCGGAAATAAAGAAATATGTATCAATTTCAAAGAATCTGCTACCTGTGGATCAAATGTCGGTTTGGCATCCACATGTATTTCCAACAGTCCCAAACATTGATTTTTTTCTGTTTTGATAATCTTCTCTCGTTTCTCGATCAACCTGCCAAGTCCGCTTTATTTTAGAACTAGACCAAAAGTTTTGACGTACTGTTTCAAGTTTGGCGCAAATGGTAGAAAAATAAACGCTAAAATTCTCCTCAAACATTTGCAACAACGTTCTGCTATATTTTCAACGTGGTAGTGAATGTCTATATGCACCTACAAGTCGCTATATGGCAGCATCACAGAAAATCAGAATATCTTGTTTAAGGCAAAAGGAAATCAGAGCAAACAAATGAAAATGAACCTCAAAAACGCTTTACGTTTTCGCATTTCAGGAATAGACTTATTTTGAGAAGAGACTGTTTTTCTTGAAATGTCCAGATCATTTAACAGCAATGTTTATGAAATATCCGAAACCCACACACCTGAAGGATTATTAAAAACCAACACACCAGAAAGACGTATCTAAATAATCGTGTTAGTCGTGAGATCACCTGCCTACTATCTCATAGAAATTATCGTGAAACAACATAGCGGCTGTTTGTAGGACTAACATCACATCACGAGGACATAGCTTCATGCGATGTTAAAGTTTGTACTACCCGAACCAAGAAATGTGCCTTCTACAACATTGATTTAACAGCCCTACGCGAGATCAGACCAGCTGAAAATGACCGCATCAGGGACCATGGGTGAAATTACGCCAACTTCTGGAAGGGGAAGTGCACTCATGGGGTAGGCTTCGCCATCCGATCGCAGCTTGTGGACCAACACATCTTTGTTCCGACCACAATCAATGAGGAAACAATGACTGTCATATTTCCATCCATCCAGAAAAGCTTCCTCACCCTGATTCCGGTGTATCCCCCTACACTTACAATTGAAAATGAAGATAAGAGCGCTTTCTATGACCAACTCGCCAGTACCATCCTGACAGGCCCAGAATTTGACAAACTCTTCGGGATGGTTGACTTCAACGCAACAGTTGGCAGAGGTCATCACCTGTGGAAAGGTTTCATTGCTCGCAATGGCATTTGAAAATGAAAAGCAAATGGAGATGTTTTACTGAGCGTTAGTGTGAACACCACCTCATTGTAACATATACGCTGTTCCAACTCCCTTATCGTCAGAAAACAACTTGGAAACACCCCAACTTCTAATAGTGGCACATACTCGTCTATGTCTTTACAAGAACAAGAGACAGAAGTGGACGTGCATATCACACAATCCATGTCTTGAAAAGATGGCTGTTAGACGAATCATCGTCTCCTGTTCTCTCGTTTCAATATCAAAATTTACCGACCACCCAAGTGAATTTCGGCCAACGTTCATCACCACTGATTCGACTGTGACAAGCTTCGTGACCACCAGACATCGCAATCCTCCAGACAAGATACTGATATGACCCTAAATGAAATGTACTACCATCCAATGCCTCAGTTGAAGTAGATGGATTACTTTTCATGACGCAATATCTGCGGTTGTTCAAAAAGCAGTTGGTTTCCAACGCAAGAGAAACCAAGATTGGTTTGATGAGAACCACAAAACAATCACCAGCCTCATCGAAGTGAAGTGCCGTGCAGGTAATTAGTTTGAAAATAAAACCTTCAAAAGTAAGCCGACCAGCGGGATAGGCACCGTGTTTTGCTGCAACAAAGAAAATCTTTGGATCCATTAGGTCACCAGTGGGTAACCTATCTGTGCCTTAGTCGTCACGCCTTGTCTGCGCCCTAGTCGTCACGCCTTCAACAACCATACGATATCTATCCGCACCAAAATCATGGTTTTCCATACCGTTATTATTTCTAACCTTCTCTATGGCTGCGAAACGTGGACACCTTGTACCGTCATAAGATCTAACTCCTTGAAAGCTTCCAACAGAGAAAACTACAACAACTACTCACCACTCGCTGGGAGGAACTATTTCCAAACAATGAAATCCTCAAGAGTGCACTGCCTAGTGTAGAACCTGCCATTCTGCAACACCGTCGCCCCTGAGCAGGACATGTCTTACTGATGGACTCCTCCAGACTGCCTCGAATCATGCTCTTCGGGGAAGTTGATGAAGGAAGAAAACACCAGGGAATGCAAAAGCTGCATTATCAAGACCAGCTAAAATGCTCCTTGAACCAAACTAGCTTTAATCCACAATCTTGAGACCAACTTGCAACCGACAGCGCAACTTGGAGAAAACCAACATCGGACTGTGTAGAATCATTCGAGAGGACCAAGAAAAAACAGGATGAAGATAGATGGAAACGAAAATAAGAAAAACAGAATTAACCACGTTCCCTTCCATCAATACCATGTAATCGCTGCTCACGCCTCTTCCATCACAAGCTGGGCCTCCAAAGCCACCTTCACCATCGAGACCAACCACAGATGGCACATTTCCAACAGCAGACGAATCCCGTGCAAATCCCGTACAAGCGAGAGCTGACAACAACCACAGCCTTTTGACAGAAAATCAAGAAAGAATTGTCTTCTTCAGCGTGGTTCCAAAAATTCCAGTGAAACTCTGGTCACATGCGTCTGATTGAGGACTGCTGTACGTGATAACGTGCGAAAACGGACAATAAGGACACCATAATGCAACAATCTAAAACTGAGGTTAAGAAACTCGTATTCGCATTTTCTTAGTAGATTTTGCAAGCATAAATTTGGCGGAACTAACAATTCCTTTGCATCGCGGATCGTTGTCAATCTTGGGGAGGAATATTTACAACAGGAATAACAATGAGCTATCAATATGCTGCTAAACTGGAGACAACTGGTGAATATGACCCAGTTGCGTTTATTATCTTACCGCCGCATATATCTGTGCTTTTCCAAGTTCGTTAACGCATTTTTCTTTAAGGTGGTGCTATCGATGGTGTCGTAGCATTTGAATATTTCTGAATTTGCAAACTTGTATATCAATATTTAATGAAAAACTTTGCTTTGCTTAACACATTTTTAACTATACTATCTAACTTTAGAAAACTATTGCAGGTATTATTACATTTCTTACTATAACTTTAAACTTACACGTTTTCCACAGCGTGCTCAAGGCGTCTTTTAAGAGAACATGCTTTCTTGTTTTCTTCTTCCTGAAAAGAAGCAGTTTGTTTATTTATTCCAGGCTGAAAACAACAACATATTTTTGACGTTGCACAAAGATTCAATTAAATTATTTAAATTAAATTAATCTTGCACAAATTATGAACATCGCACAATGGCAGTTGACCGATTTCAAAGGTGTAGTGATATCATGCGTGATCGGGTACTAGTGTACTAGATAATTCAATCTAGTCCACTGTGATGCAGGTACACGGTTCGTGTTCCTAATTAATTAATTAATTTAATTAACTGTAACCGATTGAATTGTGTAAACTATTGCAGAATTTCTGAAACCATTAAAACCGCAAAAATTAGACGTCAATTCCAATAGTTCTACAATTGAGAAAATAAGGAACCACTGGAAAATGACTTTTCAAAATTGCGTGGTTGCTTGTGAAGCAGCTGAGCATAGAGCTGGCCGGTTGCACGTTTGACGAATTTCGTGAAATATAGCGTCTTTGAGGGACACAACGGCTCACCATTATTAACGTAATGCATTTCATAAAAAATGTTGTTTTGTTGCATTTTCGGTCCGATACCTGATAGTTGTTACCTAAATTTTACATGAGGATTGTTTCACGTTTTAGTGTCTTCCTGTATTGGTACCAATACCGCGGCAAGTGTTTAGTAAAGTGTCACATGAGCGCTAGTTAAGTGTTGAAAGCACCTAATTTTTTCACCACTTTAGCTTCAAATGACTCTTTACTAGACCCTAAGTTTGCAATCAGTGAAAAACCTGTAAGCTAATAGCCTTAAACTTGCCTTTCTCAAATTCTGAGAATTTTCAAACTCTGAAAATGTTCAGAAATGCAATGTGTGTGTAGTGTCTGCGGTTTGATATTTTTTTGCCTATCCCCTGAGGAAGAGAGCTGGCATAGACTATCGAAAAGTCAACAATAAATACCGTGTTGTTATCAAACCAGTGGAGCAAGTTTGTAGCCAGTAGGCTATGTCTGGTCACAGAAACAGCATGCCACGTTCACACTGCGTTAGCTTTACGTTTTCCTGAGGTCACTGTAGGCTACTATTTACGAATGTTAGCATTTTATGTTCAATGCTTATACGTTGCTGTAATTTCACAGCCAAGCTCCAAAGTTGCAAGGGAAATTCGAATTTCACAAGAGCCTCAAGGTTATTAGGTGTTGTTTAGGTAGTCCTGGCAAAAGTGACAAGGCCCACCCATGTCTGGTGGCGATCCTGGCCCAACAATTCGTAATAAAGTTTACGTTGAATTCCTGCCTGCACTCCTTTCAAGAGTGTTTCATGTGGCAGACGAAACGTCTCGTGTCTACGACTGAATAGCATCAGTGATTTAATGTATCTTGGCATTCATACCAGTCTCTTGTATCTGACAACTTCACCACTCGCAATATCATATGCAGAAATTATTTTACAGGGAATATATTCAACTTAAGTTTCAAAAATCTAAATAATTGATTTGATGAATTTGCTAAAACAAGTTGTAAAGAAAGGCAGACTTACTTGTAGCCTACATCTGCCACACTAAAACCACGACTGCAATATTTGAATACGGAACCACGTATTTGTATTAAACTACTAATTTTTCTCTGTCATGAACGTTCGGTCCACATCTTTTTATTAAAACTGAAAAGTCCTCATTTTCGGGAATTTTGCGAAGAGAACGTTATCTGTGACCATTTGCGAAAGAGTTGTATCACGGTTGAATAAGCACGATGGCGTCACCGAATGAAATTTTATTAAAGTTGCCCTCCTCCCCCCAGGAATCAATAGCTGGTTGTGCCCCTGCTGCAGCTCAAATGACGCATGTTCCTTTTCTGCCTCCCACTCCCACAGACATGCTATGAATCTGTATACTATATTTGGAACCTTAAACAGCATCGTACAGTGGTGCTAAACACCATAGCATCGATTTTTGCGCCATCTGTGCGCATACTCTTTGCTACGTTCCTATGTACGTGTTCTTTCAATATACCCCTGTTAGTGCCATCTACGCACATTCATATCTTTCTTTCGTCACATATCTATGCTTGTTTCCCTTTCAAATATCTGTGTGTTTCTCATTACTTCATTAGAGCCATACGTGCACAAATTGCAATGTGTTTTGCATTTGTGTGGAGAAATGAAACATTAAAGATTCGCTGGTTGCTTGTGTATAATGTCTTCATTCTCACACACAACGCGCGAAGTATAAGCATACATCGCAATTAGGAACACACAAAAGCACGTTTGAACTCGAAGTTATATACGTGGAAGTAGTAGAAAACAATTAAAAAAACTAATTAATCATCTAAACCAGTGTATTTTAAGCCGTTTTTGGGTGTCAAAATGACGCCCTAAAATTTTGCAATGACACCCTAAAATCTGAAAGTCTAGATATGTTTTTCCTTATATTGAAGTAAAACGATTTGAGGAAAGCATGTTTTCCTTCAAGTGGCTATTGCAACAGACAGCTGCAACGTTATAAGCCGACACAATTTTCTGGCGCAGAAGTTGGAAGAGGAAATTGTACGCATGGTACCTGTGCATTGCCATTCGCACCGCTTCGCTTTGGCCTCTTACTGCATTGCCGCAGATTTGTACAGTATGGTGTGCGAAACTGCGAAAACACTTTAATGCAATTATGAAAGTGTTTTACTGTTTCGCCGTTCTGTCGACTTGCCTGGCGTTGCATTAGACTACCATGAAGACAAAAGGTCGACAGTTGCAGGCTTGTAGCGCGCATGCAAATCAAGGTTGTCGAGTGAGGCAACAGTGAGAGCTAGGTGCGAAATTTTCCTATTTGGGCCGCACTGAAGCAGCTGTCAGAAAATAAAAATGAAGCAATGTGCGTTGTTTTACCGCGACTAATGAAAACAAAAAAATTCAACATGGTGCTTTCCTTCTGTCACTACTCACACTTGACTTGACGAAACTGAACAACGTTTTTGATTCGGGATGTTTTCACTTGGCACAGGTGAAAGCTTCCGTAGAACTGTGCATCCATAAGATCTCTGACGCCGCTGCTAAATCTGAGTTTAAAGCTAATTTCCAAAAGTTTGATAGTGAATTAGGAGAACTTGGAACTCTGGTTGGTTTGGTTGACTCGTGTGTGAAGTGGCATGGCGTTTTAGAAGGGTGGCGGAAGATTAGCAAATTGATCGTCCCCATGCAGATACACAAAAAGGGAGACAGGAGTGAATGAACCAACTACCGCGGCATCTTTTTAGTAAGCCCCGTAAGAAGAATGTATGCCAAGATGCCGCGAAAGTAATTAAACGAAAGCTGGACAATACCCAATTCGGTTTTCGTCGCGGCTGTAGCACTACATAACAAATTTCCACTCTCCAGCAAATTTTCAAGAAATGCTGGGAGCATGCCAAAGACTTACACAGATATTTTGTCGAACTCGGGAAAGTATATGACCTATGTGCCCGGGTTCTTCGTGAAAAGCTTTGGACGGTGTTGTGGAAGTACGGTGTTGATGGGTGCCTCTTGCTGGTCGTCAAGTCGCTGTATTCCTGCTCATGCGACTGTGACCGGGTCGGGAGAGTTAAACCGCGACCGTTCAGCGTTGGTGTCAGACACAAACAGTGGTGTGTGCTGTTCTCTTAGTCTGCGCCCGGGTTCTCCACACTACGGCCCGTGGGCCAAATCCGATCTGCGAAGCCATTTTACCCGGCCGCAAAACACATTCTGCTGATAATGGAAAAATTTATGTATTTACAAAAAATATGTTGATTTGGTAGAATGTAACATATCCCGAAAAATTAACCTTACGCAAGATGTCTGGCCCTCTAACTGCTGTGCAACATCTTATGTGGTTCTCTCCCAAATGTTTGAAGAGCCTTGCTCTATATAAATTGTATACACAGTCACAGACGTGTCGACGAGGTTGTCACTGTTGGGAGCTGCAGGATGAACCGCTTGCTTTTTGCTGACGAATTGTTACTGCATGCGTGGATCTTCTCAACGGGGTCTTCACGCATTTGATCGGTTGTCTGCTGTGTGCGACCAAACAGGAACGAAAATTAGCTCTAAAAAGATTAAGGTATTATGCTTCTTAAGACGCCCAAGGCAGTGTTTTCTGCAAGTGAGCGGAAATGCACCGCAGCAGGTGGAGACGTTCAAGTAGCTTGGGGTGGTATTCACGAGGGACGAAAGTCGGAACAAAGGGATTGATATGCGGATTGGTAAAGCAAACGCAGTTCTGCGTAAGCTTTATTGCTCCGTGCTGAAGAAACAGAAGCTTCCAAAGACCGCAAAGCTTTCAGTTCTTACATTGGTCTTTGTTCCGTCCTCACATGTGGTCACGAATCTTAGGTGACGACTGAAAGAATACTGTCAAAACAACAAATGGTAGAGATGATTTAATAGCGAAGAGTGCTCGGTGTGACACTTCGTGACAAAGAGCACAGGTCTGAAATCGGTAAAGCCCAGGCAGGATGCCAAGCCACTTCTCCAAACCGAGAGATCCCAGCTATGTTAGTCCGGCGATGTGTCCAGAATATCCCAGGAAAGAATGCAGAACTACCGTAAGTCCTTCAGGCAGCAGTTTACACCCATCGGAAAACGGCCTAAAGTTTGTCCAAGGATGGTGTGGCGTGACTACATCTCTGACCCTGCGTGGTCCCATTTTGGCGTGGAGCTCCCAACTGGCTCCCACCTTGGTGTAGAGCCAGCAGAACTGGCTAGTTGAAATTGCTGTTGATCATGAGGTATTTCGAGTCCTCCTGGACCTGCTGTCCTCGCGACTCTCCCCAAAGGAAAAATGGGCACGAAAATGAGATAATGAATGGGTATGTAGGCCTACATTGAATCTTTCTACTGTATTTATGAAATTGTCTGTAGTTTATTTGCCAAATGTGAAAGTCGTATTCAAATTAAGCATATTCGGACGGAAATTTGCACTTTTGTGAAAATAAGTTAAAGTTATCAGACACAGAAGGGAAACTGGTATTGACACCCTAAACCTCCACCACGAAACCCTTTCAAACACCTTAAAAAAACACTGATCTAAACAAACTAATTAATATAAAAAACTAACTAAATAAACAAACTAATCGATTATTTATTTATGGGATTATTTAATTATTTTCTTGTTTTTAGGTCATAACTTTTGAACTCGAAACCCAAGCAAGTCATCCGAAGTCTCAAAATATTCGGATTTTAGCCTAGTTCCATTAAAAGTGAGCAAAATACCACCATCTAGCAGTTTGGGCAAAGGGCATGAAAAAGTGGACTAAAAAGGCCTAAAACTACTCCACTTATGGCGTCACTCACAAAAACGTGATACCAAGAAATAGAGTCACATGATATGTTGTTCTCACCTGAACCAAGTCTCGTTTAATTTTTTCATTTAACTATTTGTGCTTACGCGCAATCACAACGAAAAAACAACTGCTATTGTTGCGATCGGAAAGGCCAAGAGGCAAGTGGGCAAAGCTTCACAGCAGTAAGCAACAATTGAGATAACTTGACAAATCGTCGCAGAAGAATGAAAGCAGAAAGCAGGCAGATTCCTCAGAAGCTTGCCGCAAGGCTAAAGTTTGTTTGTTGTCTTTTCTTTATAATGTCGTTATTTCACTGGTTCCCCAGGAGGGCTTAGCCCTCTCAACTCTGAAGATACTTCACCAGGAGAAGTAGGAGGGAATGTGCCCTCTCACGCCGGAAGGCAAAGTATTCTCTAGTTTTAGAGTGCCCTCTCTCACTTCGCGATGACCTCTTTTGCTTCAAGAGGAACGTATTTTTATTGGTCACTTTTGCCACGTCATGTGTTATCTCAGAAAATTGTGTTGGTGTGTCACAATCGTAACCTTGTTTTTCCCATTTTCGTTTTCGTTTTAAAGTTTACGTCGAAATCAAAAGGGGTTTTCCTACAGGCTTTAAGGCTGGTTACTTTCTTCCATAATAACAACGCATAAAATACACAAATACAAGCAATATTTAAATTAATCATAATCATAACGGTCAATCGAATTGAAGGTATAACTTCAATCTTCGAATTGTTCTATCTTTATACGTTTGTTGGAAAGTCCATCGTTGATTATTTGTGAAGTTTTAGTTTCCCAGTATTTATTCCAGTCACTACTGTGTATCGAATGTAATGACAAACTTCTTGGTTTTTTTGATGACTTATTTTCAAGGTCATTAATGTCACTTATCAGGTGAATCCCTGAATCTGAAGAGGTCTCATGTTGAGGTTGCAAGGTGAACTCAACAATACTCACTGGTATATTTCCACGTGTCCACTGACTTGTCGGTTCTAAACTGATTTATAGTTTTCTGATTTCTACTCATGTGTTCCTCTGTACTAAACTGATTACCAAGTATACCCTTGTTGTTCCGTTGGCAGTGAATTTGCCTGTTGCATCGCAGTTTGGGTGTAATTAAGTACCAGTCGTTATCATTGCAGTTAGTACTCAAATGCTCTCAGTAGCTTTAAACTAAGCTTTGGTTCGCGAAAATGAAAGTAAGTCATTCAACGTGTGGCCCTCACGAGATTAGCGACATACGTTTTGGCCCAGTGAGGCATTTCGATTGGTAATGGCTGATCTAGTTAGACCGTAGGTATACACATTAGCGTGCAAAGGAGGGTCGGGGCGACGGCCCCAGGCATCCAAGGCAGGGGCAATCATAGAGTAAAATTGCAAAAATTAAAATTCTGCAACTAGATGAATTTTTCTATTGTAAGGATGTGAGGATACCAACACATGCTGCATGGATATAATTTTCGAAACTTGTCAACACTAGTTTGTCAACAGTAGTTTTTGCATATTTAAATGCCAGTACTTCTCAGTTCTCACATTCTTCAATACCATAGCCCTATACTCTAGGTGTGCTGCGCAGAACCAATCAAACTGGCAGTGACATGAATTTTTCCAGGTAGTGCGATCAAAGGAAAATCATTAAAAAGGATTGAAAGATAATTATGGACGTTTAATTGATATTCTGAGCCAAATCTCAAAACTGCCCTATTTCAAGTTGCTTGAGCTCGCTGAATTTTTGATGCATCACTAGTTTCCCGTCCCGTGTTTTGATGTGGCAAACCTGGGTGTGCGCTAATACAGTCGCACACCTGTGCTTGCAATATGTGCATCATTTCGAGCTTCGTCATTAATTGGCAATTGAGACGGATTGATCATAACGGCTCACAGAGTTGCCAATTTGGCTTTTGTGAAGCCAGATTTTGAAAATCTGTTTTTTTACGTGTTTGGCTTTTGAGGTGTTTGGCTTTATTTCAAAAATAAAAAAAACAGACGAGATCTGGCTTTTTTATGGACTTTTTTCAGAACAATACCGCACGAATTTGCTCGTCAAGGCAATGTGACCCACCAACAGGCTCTGTAATGTAACAGTTGCCCTACGTAACAGTGGTAGTCTCCTCGTCTGTAGTTGCCGGTCTCACGTGTTGTGATGGTTGCATTTCGTGTTGTCCTATCCAGGGTTACCAGATTGGCAATTTCATGGCCAATTTTGAATAATTTTGCCATTTTTGAAGTGCGCTGGCCATGAAAAAACACATTTGGCCATTTTATAAAATTTGGCCTTATGTTTGGGTATTTTTTCAGATTGCCACAGTGAAATGAAATTTTCATTAAACGCAGTATTTATTTTGTCTTTTGTTTTATCTTCAGAGTACTTCATGTCAGTGTCACTGCTGCAGTGACACTATGGTACTTCAACCTTGTATTGCTTTGAAGTGTGTAGTAACGATCTTGCCTCTTGCACTTGTCAGTAGATTTTGTACAAGTCAGTCAGTGATAATCTTATAGACTTACGGTTACCACTGGTAGCTGCTACACTTATTGTGAAGGTTGGCGTACTCAGTTGTGTGACTGATATTGATGTTATGTTATGTTATAGCAGTTGCGTTTTGCATTGTTGGTTAGATTTTACTGGTAGAAGTTCCTCATCACTCTTTCAATAACGCTATAATGTAGTACTTCAACCTTGTATTGGTTTGAAATTTGTAGTAATTAATTAGGTCTTGCAGTCAATAAATTTTATACAACTACAAGTGCTTCAGTCAGACCTGTCAGTGTCACACGACTCAGTGTTTGTACTGAAGTGTTCCTACCCATTGTTCATATACTACTATTGAGGGCTTTATAATGATTTTCAGCATGTGACTATGATCATCAACTAAAAGGCAGTTCATTGATTTCATATCTTGTTCGTATATTTGGAGCACAAGATCAAGAGAATTCCAGGGCGGATCCAGCCAGTAAGGTTAGGGGGATTCGATTTCAGTAATATTGGGTAGTCAGTTCTCATTGCGGGTTCTCCACTGTAAGAGACGTGAAGTATACTTCAAAACTGCTGCGGGAAAACAATGGATGGATGACAAAATGACCTTTTGTCACGAATGTTGTTTTCTGAATTGTACAAAATCATGGTGAAAAAATTAACTTTTGCGAGTTTAAAGAGGGCAATCGCTCCCACATCTGGATCCGTCCCTGGAGAATTCTGGCATTGTCGTTGGATTGAAAAGTTAATTTCAAACTGTTTAACATAAATGGGTCGGATTTGAAGCATTTATCTCCAATAGTGTTTAGCATTTATAAGATTGTAAGTTTGGCTAAGATAAACGTTCATGACAGAAATTGTTGGTATAGGGTCGCAACTTGCTTCCTTGGCAAAACCAGATAGTTTCGGCAAAAACATACTGCCTTCCAAACATTTTGAATCACCTACAACTATATAAATGATAATAGTTTGTTTGATGGGATTCAGCCCAACAAGCAGAAGCACCACAAAAATCTATCGCACATTATATAAACCAACCATCAGTGAGCATTTGAGCAAATGAAAATATAATGGCATAATAGCTATTTAGTGTTAACTAAGAGGGGTGCTGCGTCATACAGGATTGGTGAAGGACCATGGCGGTCATCTGGTCAACCAACCCTGTTTATCACTTTTTGAAAAGTGTTAAAAAACAACAGTTAGAGATCAAATAAGAACAATTAGGAAAACAAACAAACACAGAGCATGCATGGTGAAGAAATGTACAGATGAAAGCGCTAGCCTGTGTACACAAATGACAGGATCGAATCTAATTGAAGGAATTTGGTGTGGTTAATAACATGTTTAAACAAAATTCAAAAATAAAGAAAGCAAAAAAGTAACAAAAATTAGTTAATGGGGTACAAATAAAACAAAGCAAAACAGAAAAACTATGGAGTGTACTTTCATGCCGAAAAAAATGGGATGTGCACAGGAAACGTTGTAAAAGTAAATATAGGCTCCATACATAAAAAACAAACACAATTATGAACAGGGCTGTGGAGTCGGAGTCGAGGAGTCGGAGTCGGAAGGATTTTCAACCTGAGGAG
>JGI24021J15306_10001413_pt1 | contig 23442 bp, 15 predicted proteins | sample Ectturendosymbi1_FD_15306 | JGI IMG/M metagenome (IMG submission 15306) | reverse complement strand
AGTGAGGTACGAAAGAAAACAAGGCAAAACAGAAAAAAAACAAAAGGTGTACTTCATGCCGAAAAGCATAGAATGTGCACACAGAAAATACAAAAAAGTAAGCAAAATTGAAGCGTGAAACACTATAACCAGTCGAGTTTATGTCAATTTTTAGAATGTCAAGTACCCCACAGAATCACAAAGTCCCCCTATTGCAAAATTTCTGGCGACGGTTCTGATGGTGATTTCTTAAACTTTGTTTTTCAAGAAAGGTCTGACAGCTGTTATCAGTTGTTTCGTTTGGCATTTGTAAATGGCGGAGGGTGGGGATATATGTTATAATATTTATGCAAGGTATGAAGATATAGATATGTACACAATTTACAGCCACTGCCTTTACGAATTGGCTTTGCAAAGATTGCATTGTTCTTAAATGCGCCAGAGATTAATTATTTACTGTCCATAGAATTGACAAACTGAACTCTTTACTGACTTTTAATGTGTTTAGCTAGTTTTCAGACTTGGCTAGTTTTTTGCCACTTTTGGCTACTGTTTTTGTGAAATTTAGCTGTAAAACTTTTTGGAATCTGGCAACACTCCCCAGAACATATTGTGAGGTGAAGCTTCAGGCTTGCAACAAGGCGAAAACTTCAGAAGCAGTGGTGCAACACCTAGTGTTTTTCTACTAGATCTGGTGTATTTTCATTTCATCTAGTGTTTTTTATGGCTATCTAGTATTTTTTTATGAGGGAGCTCAATGTAATTAATTACACAAATTTGTTTAATTGCAACCTGTAATTGAGACCTTTTGATTAGATAACACGAATTGGAGGGCCGGGCGGGAGAACTGTGTTTCCAAATGAAAATAGTGAACTTTTGGCGGACTGCAGAAAAGGGCAGCCCTCCGGCCCGCTCTTTTCCGCAGACCAGCTTAGGCCTACTGTGCAACCCACTGGCACGTCCTGTAGTACAGCCTGTCGGCCTGCCCTTCTGTGCAGCTCCCCAGCCTGTGGAAAATTCATGTTTTTCATTCGGCAACACGGCTCTACAGCCCGCCCGGCTCTCCTTTTAGTGTTATCCCATTTGATTTAGTGCAATTGTAGCCTAATTTGCTAAAAATTCTATCAAATTAAATCGTAAATTTCACAAGACAATATAATACCTTGAGTTAAACCGCAGCGACCTCACTTGCTCATCTGTTAAAAGTTATAGTGACCTATACAAACAAACAAGGTTGCTGCCATCTCCCGATTTCTTTGTCTCTGGTATCCAATGAGTTGCATAAATCATGTCTATGGCTTGCATTACAACGCATTTTCTTGGTATTTTCATTGTGTGTAACTTTACTTTTGTAATCTAGCGTTGTTTTGTGAATCTAGTGTTTTTTTATCATGAAATGTAGTACTTTTCCGTAACAAAAGAGTGGCAACACTGTTCAGAAGTGCGTCTGAACTTCACAGGAAACATCTTTGTTTTTGGATGCATAAATCGTGAAAATGCGCCTAGCACTTCTTCTCCAAGAGTTGGAAGTGGAGAACTTCCAAAATGTGTCAGAACATTTTTTCACCGTTCACTACTGTATATCCTTGCTGCAACCTGAGAACGGCTTAAATCGTGAAAATATGGCCCACACATCTTTGAAAAAATAACAAAATTGTGCTTTGTGAAAATTTCTTTTGTGAAGGAAATTGCATTTAAATTTTGCAAGTGCTAGTTTTCAAACTTTTGTCGGCTGGTTAAGGTTTCCAAAAAAATGTTGAAAGTGCTGAATTTTTTCAGCTTAAGTAGCTTAAACTAAAGGGAACACTCCACTGCATGCGATGTGGTGCAGTCGAATAAGGTTTAAAACCAGATCCACGGGTGGTTCCCTAGCCACTTCCTTATTTATACTAGCATATGCTGATCATATCAAGCTTATGTTTTACATTAAGTTTACCTACAGTAGTCCTGCTGTAATTTTATTTTGTGGTCATGGTGTATCATATGGCTGAAATCATGGACTGAAATGATGGAAAGTAGAAGCTGGGTGTTGACACTTACAGTCCTGTTTGTACACAAAAAGTTGCAAAGATGAAGAAAATCAGAGAACTGATAGATCAAGTTGGCCGACCTTTGCCGGTAATTGTCACTGAGTGATTTGTATCTAAAAACGTCTTTTAATAGTTTGTGACACTTGTTGTTGCCTATACTACAGACTTTGTCAAGTATGTGCATACTCCATTTCTGTGATTGTGAACCATAATCCTTTTAATGTTATAAGCTGATGATTATTAACAATATCAGTCTATAATTTTATAGTTTACTTGTTCCTGATTTAGCAGTTTCACAATACTATGTGTTCAGTTTGCTCAAATTATTATTATATCTAGTGATTTTGTATGAAGGTAAACTTTTATTATTATAAGTCAATTTTACCTAGGTAAGTACCATATTTAAGCCACAGCTTAAAATGTGTTTTTTTGTCGTTTTGTGCAGCTTAGAATCAAGGATGGCTTACGTTTTTTTTCCTTACCTTATTGAAAAATCTATACGATGTTCAATCTTTCCTTAGCTGCATTTTGTTGACCAAGGTTTATTTTCACATTCTGTGCTCTTCAGCATCATATGTACCCTCTATCACAGGATGGGTTATGATGAACAGAAGGCAGTTGTAATGATATAAGCATAATTACCAGGGTTGCCAATTAAATGTGAAACCTGCTAGTACACAAAGTATCTCATAGGCTTAGGCAGTCTCTGTACAAGTGTGGCTTACAATCAACGGCAGCTTATATTATTTTTTTAACACCATTTCATATGGCTTACAATGAAGAGCGGATTATAATCGAATAAATACATTATGATTCTGTAAGCTACTAAACTAGTTTGGATTCTGTGGCAGGTGTTTTTCATGAGAATTTCAGAGTGTGACACCAAACTGTAAAAAATATCATATTATATGCTTGCCATGCTATCCAGCCTGGCAAGTAAAATACACAGAAAATAGGTTAAACATTTAAACCAATGACATAGTTGACACTATGATCTTCAAGGCTGAAACTTTGCAAAATGTTGAGACTAAGACTTCATCAGAAATGCTGAGACCTGCATGTTCAAGACTCACACTGAGATTCAAGACTTGAAAATTTGTCAGATACTCTAAAATGTTACTTGTAAAAAATGGTCAACTATATTTCCAAGTTAGAATTTTGTGAAAATTTTTATGTTTTCTCACATTGTTTAGTTTTCCCTTTCCCAAAGGTATGACAAAGCAAGAACAGGTTAATATACAAAATCTTTACTTTATTGATACAACATTCAATGTCTCAAGACTAAGATCTGCAGCCTTCAATACCAAAACAGGATCTTTGAGACCAAAACTCACAAAAATGGGTCTTGGGACAAGTCTCAAGACCAAGACTCTGCCACTGATTGAAACTGTGTCAAAGCAAATGCAGTTTATGCAGAAATGTTCATATTGATAAGGAGGCAATTCTTTATTATTTCCACTTTTTTCTACCATCAATATCTTAACCATTATAGACACCAAATTTTATTACCTTTCTTGAAGGTAAGCCTGCAGTCTATTAGCTTTTGCATCATGTACATAATTGATTTGCTCAATTCCAGAAATTTTGCTGCTGTTATTTTCACATTGCCTGCATTAGCTCTTGCTTCTCACACTTGCAAAGTTTGGATGCTCCATGATCATACCATCAGCCTTGTTTTTTCTTTCAATGTGGCAAAAAAACAAAAAGATTTTTTACCTAAATTTTAGTTTTTTGGCCTTAACTTTTGAACCAGAAACACTAGATGGCTAATCAAAGGCTCTAAAACTAGTATTATAGCCTAGTTTCCACTAAAAAGTTGAGTCAAAAAATGGCTCTTGGCATTGCTACCCACAGCCCAGTGACCTCAGCCAAAAAGGCCTAAACTTACCTCACTTATGAAGTCACCCACAAAATACCCCAAATCCAAAACTTCCCAATTTTTTTTTAAATCTGAACTAGAAGACTCTGCACATCTTTAGAGGGTTTGAACAGCTCTCTAGTTCAATTGGCTGGTGAGTTATGGTGGTGCAAAGTGACGCAAGAAAAGTGGTTCAAATGGCAAGTATGAATATATCACACATTGGTGCCAAAGGTGTTAATTATGACTTTACATACAGCTTGGCATTGAGAAAGTTTTTTAACTTTTGCACACTTATAAATTAATTAAAACCAATAAAAACAGGTATTTCAATTCAAAAAATGATTGTTTGTTTATTGCTTGAGTTACATTTCGCTAATCCCATTGTGTTCCAGGGAAACAAAGTTGTTGCTTCTGAAGCTGCTTCAATCAATGCCCCTCAGTACAAATACAATGATGATGCTCGCCAATCTTGTACAAATCCACAAGCTGATCGTGAAGCTATAGAAAGCATAGAAGATATTTACTTTGATGCTTCTTGTGATATTATTTCCCATGAATTAAAAGTATATATATATATATATGTTCTATTTTTCTTGATGTGTGAGATATTGATTGTTTTGTTAAATATGCTCTTTGTTTTATGTAGACCATTGTTTATGCTGTTTTGATAATTTATACTTTATACCATGTGATTTTGCCATTTATTCTTGTGTAATCTGTTTCTTACACTTTTTGTGAGTTTGTGAAACAAATTTAATTATATAATTTAATCCCACAATGATATTAATTTTGTGGTGCTGTTTGACTGAAAAAAACTTTCACCAAGATTTTGTCAAAGAACAAGACATCTAGTTTTGGAGCCAGCAACACAAGTTGCACGATAACTCAAGCATCCACAAAGATTAATATGTAGAGCTCAGAGTCTAGCTTGCACTGTGGCCACTACTTTGAGGTAGTGGCTGAATGATCTGCTGTATCTGGTGACTAAATTGTTAAATGACATGCTGCGGAGTGCTCAACTGCAGAAGCAGTAAGCACAGCGTGATACCAGGCACATATTGTGTTCTGGATTGATTGACATGGTTGGGTGTTGCAGGGTTCCCACGCGGTATTGAAAGTATTGAAAAAGTGTTGAATTTCAAAATCGGTTTTCAAGACCTTGAAAAGGTATTGAATTTTGCCATTAAACGTCCCTTAGATATTGAAAAAGTATGGAAATTTCAAATGGAAAAGATCAGAAGTGTTAAGTAATATTTCACCAGCTACCTCAAGCTGGATTTGCTCAAGATTATGACTGTGATGTGATCTTAACCAGTTCAATAATGTGTTGATCTTGGCCCCAACTTCAGATTGTTAGTTTTTTTTCAAGAGGAAGTTAGTATTTGAGTTGAGTTAACTGGCACAAACATTGGACAGCTGCATGCCATAAAGTTGAAGCGCTGGGACACCGACAAAAACCTGTTTGTCTCGTCGGGCACCTCTCAACAGTTTCATAATATTCTATAATGGTTTTAAGTTGAAGGCCGAATTATTGGGTAGTTTGTCAGGTTACATTTTGAAAGGGGCTGCGGTCCGCTAGATGTTCAGTGCAGTTCTGCAGGAGTGCTGGGTTCCAATCAGTATCTATCGTGGCTTGCCCAGTTCCGCAAGGAGCTAAACATGATAGGAAAGTGTAAACCCAGCTAAAATGCAACTTTGCCTGGGTTTCCATATCTCAGCATCCAAGTAGACAATTGTTTCTATTTAGAAGTCATTTATTTTAAACATATGCATGGTGACAACCAGAACCGTTGACAGGAAGTCTTCAATAGGGAGGCTTTACGTTTGTGCAACGGGTGTTGACATTCTAAAATTTGATAAAAACTGCACTGATTCATAATGTTTCGTATTTCAATTTGGGGGGTGGAGCTTCAGTTGGAGGTCTCAGCCCACCAAAGCCCATCTGTGGCGACAGAACTGGTGACAACTGTGAATTCTGGTCTGTTGTGAAGCTCTTGTTGCTGCTATCACGTGGAAGGCAACCGTTGAACGAGGTTTCGTTATGACCAAAAATATGTTTGATGTAAATTCATGTGGTTCACATCTAATTGCGAGGCAGTTGGTGAAGGACTACTGTTCATTGCTAATTTGGGAGGTTTAAAAAATGTCACGATTGGGAAGGAGCTTTTGCAAGCTGCACGGGGAGCCAGAAGTTGATACTTTGCGCATCTGGCTGAAAACAAAGACACCGAGGAAAAACTCAGTGAAGAGGAACTTAAGAAATAAAAAAAATCAAGGGCTATGGAAGTTGGAGCCCAAGTAATTTTGGATGGCTGGGGCTGGAGCCTAAAATTTGGGTTCCAGTTTCACAGATATAAATTGTGGAACAAGCGAGTTATACAAATAATACAAGTTTTTTTCTTATTTTTTGAACCAAATTGTTTTGGAGCCGGAGATAAAAACTTGTAGATGAAGCCGGAGCCAAAAATTTTAGATGCCCGGAGCCAGAGCCTGAAATTTGAGTACTGGCTCCACAAACCTGAAAAAAAGCACAGATTGACAGAGAATGTCAAAGCTCTTCACAAAGCAGCCAATGAATTGGCAGAAAAGCAGAAGATTTAAGTCACTTGGCACCATTACACAGTCAAACAACCAGGTCATACCAGGTAATCAGAGGGCCGCATTATCACTAACCAGGAGCCGCATTTTGACGCTGACGCAACAATGGCAGTACCTGAATTTCTCTAGAAACAGCTTTTACATCCTATCACCTGCTTCAGGTGTCATAGGTTGTAGAGAACTCATTTCTAGCTGTCTCTACATTCGTTTAAGGAAGTTGTTCACTCGCTGGTCGAGCACTTTTAAACATCGATTAATAAACGAACTAACTTGAATGTTAATGTTTTGAAAACTCACAAAAAGCAGCACCGGCCGCACAAAGTAACCACGGACCGCGTGTTTGGGACCCCTGGTGTAGATGTAGTTTGCTTCAGTGTTCTGTTGCCTTTCGTTATGAGTTTCATTCAAGTTTTTTTGCTATCTTTTGTTTGTGTTTAGACAAAGCAAACCAACTTAATTGCGTTAGGTTTGTTTAGATTGATGCAGTAAGTCTTCAGATACTGATTCTTTAAATCTTGTTCTTTGCAGGTTAGCACAGTTTTGCTAAAGGAAAAGTAGTTCATAATATTTTCGCAGTGTTGCAATGTGTAAAATTGTCTTTCATGATTAAGAATTTCGAAAAATGAAGATAAGTCATGGTATTGAACTTTTTTAATTTAGTATTGAAAAGGTATTGAAAAAGTTAGGAAAATAGTTTTTGAAAATGCGTGGGAACCCTGGTGTTGGTGGCAGCTGTTAACTCGATTTAAACATGACGCCATGTTTAAGTTTTCATGGTCACTGTGCACAGAGTTTAGCCTGCCCCGTAGGTGCACGTATTACACTGATGAAACAAACATTTATATTTTTGTTGCAAACACACTCAAAACCCAAACGTTTGTTTGGAATTCACTCATGGGGCTGATTTTGCTTAGACTTCTTTGAGTTCTGTTCTTAGGGCTTTAATGATGGTGATTCTTGTTTCCTAATCACTAAAGGTGACAATTTGAAATGCATCTGAAAGTCATTAAATGTGTTGGTGCAGAAACTTCCAGACAATCCAGAAAAGCAGTTCATTAAAAGTCGTGAAAAAGTACTGCAAACTCAGCGTGGAGCTGTATCAAAAAAGCTGTCTGATGTCATTTTGGAGAATCAGCCATCATATACTAAGGTAACGCTGTTTGTTATTTCCAATATATATGATTGATCTTCTGATAGAGATTCTAATTGTAAGTTTTGTGATGTCTCTTTTTTCAGGAGCTAAAAGACGTCCAGGAATTGCAAAAGAGTTTGCGCAATGCATTTGTAATTTGCAGTAATGGAAGAAGGTTTGTTTTTGCTTTGTGCCTATTATATAGGGCAACTGATTTCACTTGTCCTTCATTTTAAGGAGACATTGCACATGTACAGTACGTCAAGGTGCTTGGCCAGTGGTCAAGTCAAAGTTTGTTCTTAAAGTGAAAAAACGTTTCTGACTCACTTTTACCTGAAGTTTTGTCCTGTTTTATCCCGAATGACATTTACAAAAACTAGCAAGTTTACAGCCACCTGATCGGCTTTGTTGTGTTGCCTGTGAAGATGTTATGTGAAAACTGTTACTAACATAGAATTGTGTTATCGGCAGTTTTTCAAAAGTTAGCTTGCACTTAACAAATAAAAATTCGGTTGTTAACCATGTGGACAGTTTCCAAAAAGAAAGAACCAAGTATGTTGCCTCGATGAGTCTTGGTTATGTTCAAAGTGATCCTGTTGTAGCTTCGCTTATGTGTTTCATTCAAGGAGCGAAATGTTTGCGACTACACAAGTAGGAAATAAAATTAATAAAAACTTCTTGACTAACAGTTCGTTCTCTCGTTGCTAAACAAATACTTGCTAGCCAAAATTGTTCGTTTCGTTTTATACGCAAGGTCTTTTCGTTCAAACACAACAGGCATTACAACTTTGGAGTAGAGCATATTATTACTTGTAATCTGTAATGTGCCAATGGCTCTCAATTTGCTATTCCGTGTATCGTGGCTTTAACGTGGTTTTCCGCTGAGACATTTCGGTCATTTTCTTCTGAGAAATTTTGGTCACTGAGACATTTCGGTCATTTCTACCATAGTAGTATTGAAACTCGCCGCAACACTATTCATTTGTCAGTATTTCTGACCGAGTTGACTTAATTTTTTTCGTTCATTTAAAAAAAATCGGTAGTAAAAGGTTTTAGCGAAAGTTCGTTAGAATTTGTTTTCAGGTGTGGAAGTTTTGTTTTTGTAAATCTGACAATACATGTATCGCTGGATTGCGAAAGTAATCTGGAGTCTGGACTTCACAGAGACCGAGCATTGTAAATTTATAAAGAGATTCTGTTTCCGTTTGCTCACATTACAGTCGTCCTAGGCGTTTTTACTTGTGCTATGATTTACCACTTTTTTACAGACTCCTTATGTCGGTTTATTCTCACTCGTGCACCGCCAGCTTGTCGCTGCTGTCGAATCATCAGAAGCGTCAGACACTCCTAAAACTTTTGGATGCGCTTCAAACAATAAAAACTTTACAGCATACTGATGTTCGTTTAAGAGAAATGGTTGAGGTATTATGCATTCGAAATTAGTTAATTGTTCCGTGTCTTTACGATCATTAGATCGGTTGAAACCCAACTGTAGTTAACGCAGTTTTTACGTTGTGAGGTAAAAAGAAAATCGTGACAAAACGTTTCACGAGTCGACTGGAAAATTTTCTGAGAATTTTTGGATTTTTCTGTTCATTCATAAGAGAGAAATGCTGAAGATGTTTTGAATCAGTCTGAAAGTACCATTATTGCGTGCATTTATGAAAGAAATTAGACAAAAGCATTTTAGCAAGTTATTAAAATTCTTGTATTGCTTCGTGTATACGCCATAGTTGCTGTATTTTTGCCTATGCTTGATATTAAAACGAATAAAGTAGTGCGCAAAGCTTCCCTACAATGTTGTGCAGTTCTTGAAAAGATTGCCACCGTATCCTCTGGTATGGAAACCTTACCTACTGATAAAGTGACAAAAACAAACAAATCAAATTTCGGTTTTAAGACCTAAACATTTTTTTTTGATGGACATGATTTCACAGCCGGATTGACATCGGTAGATGTCTGAAACGTTGAAAATTTATGTCATCTTCAACGAGCAGCATTCAGTTGATGGATGTATAGAACAGTTTTATACTGTGCTGGCGAATGACTCACGAAGTGTTGCGTTTACTTGTACGTGCATCACAAGGAGTGATTTATTAATTTTTCACGATTACAGGAGGAAGATTATGCAAGTGCCATACAGTTATGCTTGGAGTGTCAAGAAGCGGCTGCCACATACAAACATTATCACTGCATCAAAGATCTCAGCTCAAAATTGCAGGTCGCGAATTTTCTGTCTCAACCTACTACCTGAACTTAGCTGCACTTCTTAATTAAGCTGAGTATTGCTTTCCTTGCGAAAACGCACTGCTTTTTTTCTCCTGTTTTTGTTTGAATGATCAGCTGTGATTTTCACGGCCTATGAAAGCTGTACTGTCGCAATGTTGGTTCGAAACGTCGTAAAGTTTCGACTGATGCAGGACACTTTGGAGCAAATCGAAGAGCAAATTGATGTCGCCCTGTCCAAGACATGTCGCGCCTTCAATAGCGTCTTGTATGCGAAGCTGCAAATGGCCTATCACCTGCTCGGAAAAACTCAGGTGAATTAAATCTTTTCGGGCATCCTTCCACCAATTTTTACACGCCTTAGTAGAAACGTAGCGGAGCATCACTTTGTCACTGCTTCACCGAAGCGCGTGGAATCTTAACTGCATGTTTTCCATCGGACTTCTAATTTTCTTATATCTGCGATTTCATATTGATCTTAGGTAACAAGGTACCGCTCAGCTTTGAACCGTGCTGTGTTAATGCAGGCATTCAACGAGTAGTCTTGGTACTTTTAGGCTTTCGTTTTTCAGCGCTACAAGTTTAACGCTGACGCATACGGTCTGTATGATTTAAATATACTATGGTATGTTTAGAGTCTCCGTTTGTAGTCCGTGTTTTGAATCTTTTTGCAGTAAGGTTTAATGTCATAGCATTTCGAGAACAAACAGCTTGAGGTGATAAACTCCACCATCAGCAAATACAGCTACTCTCTTTGAATCAGAATGCTAAATGTTTGCTACCTGTGGAGTGGATAAAGTGTTTCCGCAAGTTTTTACTGGGCCTAACAAGACATAAGCCATACCGCAAGCGTTTCTTTGGTCTTGTGTCGGTGAAGAAGGGAAAGGTTTCTTTAAGGTGACCTCTGACCTGCGTACAGTCGGGCGGCGATTAGCTCAGTGGTAGAGTGTCCGCCTCCTAAGTGGAAGGTTGGGTGTTCGATCTCACGGCCGCTGAGTGACTCGCCGTAGCGCTCCTTGGGCAAGAGCGTACTGCAACCGCTCCGACTAAAAGCATTATTCAGGCTTCGGCCTGCCGCCAATCGATGTTAGCAGAAGAACTGCTTTTCTTTCGAACGTTTTTTTGAGAAAAGCTCCCGAACACACAGAGAGAATTCTAAAATACATAACTGCAAGCGAGTAGCTACTGTACAGTCCCAAAATACCTTTCACTATAAGTCCATCGCATTACATTCGATTCATGAATTTATCATTATTTGACAAAAGGAATTATGTTATGAAAACGCAGATACAAATCGAGATGTACTGAAATCTCGACAGGTTATGATGATCATTTACTTGCGGTTGATTCAAACCCTGCTGATGTTCTCAGCAAGAGAGGATCCAAGTATATAAAAAAACTGTAGCAACAGTTTTACATAAATGACCTGCATTGAAAACACCGGTCAAGTATTGTTTCTATGCGTAAATTGCGGTACACAAAGGGACTTTTCTGATCCGTTACGAAGAGATACCAGGTGCCTGTTCTTACAGGTGTGATGACATTGTTCAGTAAAAGTAGTTCGTCCTCTGTGCTAATCGTCGGTGATGTTTTCAGTCGGCAATGGATCAACTGTTGATGCACTATACCTCTTCCATTCACAACACCGCGTTCCAGGTTGTGCTAGGTTTTGCCGAGCTCAGTTCGTCTGGCAACAACCTCCAAAAGAAGCAGTATAAGGATTTATGTCAGGTAGGTTGTGACGTTAACACCCGAAATCTGTGGTGCCTTGCTATATGGTTTTGACAGTACTGAAGTTTTGTTTCGCTGACGCGTTTCCTCGTGACCACCGCGAAAGCTGACACTCCAATGAGCATCTGGCTTTGATCAAATTTGCGATATTTTCTTTATCTGAAATTTTTCATCTTCGTTGCAACAAGCGACAACTGGATCCAGGCCAATCTTGAGCGCTTTGCAGTTATGCCGTAAACAAATACACTTTAACGAGCAGCATTGCCTGCGTTGCAGCGGCGGACCCAGGCAAGCGATTTCAGTAATATTTGGCAGTCAACTCTCATAAGGGCTTCGCTATAGTAAGAGAGATGAAGTAGAAGTATACTTCACAACACTGCTGTGACAAAACATTGGACGAAAAAATGGCCTTTAACCGCGAATGTTCTTTTCTGAATTGTATAAAATCATGGTGAATAACGTTACTTTCGTAGGTTTAGGGGGGCGATCGCCTCCTCCCCTGTATACGCCCCTGTTGTGTTGCTGCATACACGGCAAAAAAAGCTTAATACTTTGGTGCTGTTGCTGTTTTACTTTTATGGATTTTTGTTACACCTCAACTCTTAAAGCGTTTGTATTTAATCAGGAATAATATAAGGAAGCGGATTGGTTTGTTATTAAATTGAGAACATGATTGTTACGCCATAAGGTTTGCGTGACTTGTCATCAGAAAGCAAGTGATTGAAATCAATTAAGGCGCATGTCTACGTTTAAGACGTTTGGTTAGAAAAACACTACGTAAGTTTTTTGTGTATTTTCAGCAAATCACTAACGATATATATATTCCGTGTTTGATGGAACTCTGCAAAGCACTCTGGGAAGTGATGAACTGCTATCACAAAACCTGCACGTGGCACAAAGAAGAGTTCCTGAATGTGGTGAAAGGTATTTTGGGACTTTAGAGCAGCTACTCGCTTGCAGTTCTGTATTTTAGAATTCTCTCTGTGTATTCGGGTGCTTTTCTCAAAAAACTGTTGGAAAGAAAAGCATTTCTTTTCATAATAAGAATCGTGCTGAACTGAATTTCTCTGTAATCCATGAAACCTTTCCGTGACGTCAGCCGCGACCCTGTCTAATGACGTCAGCACGTTGCAGGCGAGGAGTCACAGGAAATGGCAGATTACGTCAACAGAAAACTCACCCATGGCCACTTCAGAGTCTGGTCCGATGTGCAGTCAAGAATAAGAACTTACATTCTCTCTTGCGATCTCAGCCAGTTCCAATACGACGATTTCATAACTGTGCTGGACATTGTGAAGCGGTCAGTTGCTGTAGCTTGCAATGTGCAGCATGCACAGTTTTTTTAAAGGTTTGACTCTGGTGACCGCAAAGGCATTTTGAGAGACCGCAACTATTTTATCTGAATACCGAGATGGTCGTAAAACAACATTCTGGTGTATTTTGGTGGTGCCTTTAAAGCGAGTTTCTGTTGTATAAGAAATCACACTGTTCATACCTACTGTGGCTGAACTGACAAGTGCCGGTGCACTGTGCGTATTCGCTTGCATTGATTGCTCGTGTTGGTGCGCGTTGCTTGAAACGCGTGCTGGAGTAAAAATTCCAACTGTGAGAAGCTGACCTATAAGTGAGCATTCGCGAGTCGAGCGTCCTGACCCTGTAGACGTCCTGCGTCAGAACGATGCACGTCCTGTTCTTGCTTACCCGACGTGGCTCAATTCGAAAGCGCTGATAGAAACGAAATACAAATTGTAACTTTACCTTCAGGCATTCACTCATTTTGCATTCGCTTGTTAGCCTGACACGTCACCCACAGAAAGTTCAAACTAACGAAACAATCGAATGTCATCGTCGCTCAGTCGGTGCTCACATTGCACTGTCGCTCTGTCAGATTCATCCTCGTCGGAGAAGAATTCTGCTCCGTGAAATCCGACGAAGATTGCCAGCAGCAAGTCACCGACAACCTTAACGAACCACTGCGGAAGCAAACACTGTCCTATTTCCATGCTCACCACAGGGCCAGACTCGATGAACTGTGCATGTTCGTGGAGAACGAGTCGTGGCAACCATGTCCAGTCAAATCATCTTTCGACGTGTTTGGGATGCAGGTGAATTCCTGTTAAAGATATTGTAAAGTTTGTCACCATTAATCACGAGCGGTCTCTTGTAAAAACTCTTGTTTATAATTTTGTATGAACGAAATGCTCTAAGCAGGAATAAACCTGCAAAATAAACATCAGTTTACTCCGCTGGGAAGTTGATGATGTGCGTAAAGAAGTGCAAACCTCTACACAGGGTTGCTGTTTGCGATTATTGGTATATCACGCTCTTACAGATTTGCTTTAATATCTTTTGCCGTCAGGTGTATCATTTCTAAGTGGTGAGCACTGGCAGTCAGGTTCGTAGTGGTTTGCCCCACCGTGTACTGTGCTCGCCAGGGTTGCGCAGTCGGAGGTAAAATGACCGACTCCAACCTTTCCAAAATCTCCGATTTTCGACTCCTTAACATAACGTGAATGGCGTTTGGCTGTGAACAATTTTATAGCAACTAGCAATCAATGAAAATCGTGGTACGCAGCAAGAATTCTCTATTTCAACAAAACCGTCAAAAGAAATTGTACCATTTCAACAGGAATTCCCAACTTAGGAGTGTGATGTAAAAAGGATCCAATTGGACTTCCGGAGTCGAACAAAAAGTCCGACTCCACCCAAAACCCCCCAACACCGACTCCTCAACCCTTGTGCTCCCTATTTCCATTCCAATGTATACATTCTGTTTTTCTCACAGTTTAGTTGGCTGATGAAAAAGAGTGCATTACTTGTGTTGTGGAAAGCAGGCTATTTATCATTTTACTCACTCGCTTTTTTGTTTTGTTTTTTTTTTGTTTTTCAGGAGTTTAAGTTTCTCAAGAAGTCTGGTCTCGATTACCTGGATTCCAGCGGGATTCTGGAATCAGACACTTCCAATGCGTGTGTTTCAAAATACTTTCTACCTTTCTCTGAGGAAGGGCATCCGTTTGCAGATTTAGAAAAGTTAAGCCAGAACCCGGAATCGCGGAACGCTGACCAGCAGGTTAGTCGAAGTTTGTGCTACGAGAAGATTTGTCACTTCATGGTCTCAGTGTTTCATATATATATTCTAAAATGCACCTGACCGCCGTCACCGACTGCTACACTTTTCATTCGTTGCCAAGCTGTGACGAAGCCGCCTGCTTGCAGCCACAGCCTCGCATGATTGTTGTTCAAGGTTCCCATTCCCGTGCACCATTAAAAAAGTATTGAATTTGCCCCAAATGTGTGTAAAGTATTTTAAAAGTATGGAAAGTCTAATAGGAAAAAATCATGAATTTTCTGAGCAAATTCGTCTCTTAGAACACTGATGAGTTCAAATTTGGAGTATCCCAGAGCAACTGACGTTTAGGTCATTCTTTGTCAAATCACACAGCCATGCCACCACTAGTCACATATTTTGACACGTAGAATTGTGCTCCTGAAAGCGTAGAGACACAATAGAATACAAAATCGTTGTACAACTGTCAATGGATGGCCCCAATGTCAATTGGAAGTTTTCCAACAAGTTAGAAAAAAACGAAAGAAACGAACTTAGATGCAGACCCGGTAAATGTGGGATCATGCTGTTCCCACAAACTGTGTAATGATTTTTAAGGAAGAGCAGCGCAGTCGAGATTGCAGATTTTTTTCTAACACTTTTATTCAATTGTATCACAAAACGCCTGTAACAACAGAGGTTTACATACGTGCATACCTTCAGTGAGATTAATGCATTAAGCATTCAGGCATTTGTTCATTCAAATTTTGTTCTTTGCTGATTACGACAGTTTTACAGAAGGTAGAGCGGAAGATGATTTTTGCAGTAGTGTAAAATTGTGTTTCATTATTAAATTTTGGAAAAATGAAGGAAGTGATGGTATTGATTATTTTTCATGGAGTTTTGAAAAATTATTGAAGAAATATGGAAAATGGTTTTTGAAAATGTGTGGGAACCCTCTTTTTTGCACGTTTTTAATAAGTTCAACAACATCCTGGTGAAAGCATGAGTCTTGCTGAACAAATTCTGTGTATCTCTTTGTTAGGGCAGCTTGCTGGCTAAGGTGGGCTTGATAAATATTTTGCCGCGATGCTTTGTTGAGGCCTTGATAACTGTATACACTTTCGTCATACAGGATCATGTCTCGTACGCGGCAAGTGACGATGAAGATGACGAAACAGCTGATGAGCTGTTGCGCGATTACGTCGACGAACGAACCGGCGAAACTCCTATTTCAAGGTTTTTATTTCGTTTGGAAATCAAAATGGGCTTTTGCTAAAAATTAACAACATGAAATGCTGCCATTGTCCCTTACACCATGTTGAAGTTCATGCCTCTTGCCTTCGCAGTTCGTCATCATTGCAGTCAGTCCACAGCACGACTGTTGCCACGCAACGAGGTCCTATATTGACCAACACCGCACTCCATGTACTAAGACTGTGCGGCAGGTTCGTGATTAATTGGTTCATTGCCACTGCACTTGCGCAGGTTAACCAAGCTTAGCTTACGATGTACAACTTCAAACAAGAGCAGTAAATTCATCGGTTTATATTGCTTCTAACGCAATTCGTTAGAATTGCTTCTTAAGCTTGAGTTACTGCAATTCGAATTCTTTTCAGTTTATTCGCAAGTGGTCGACCTGTGAGTTACCGGGCTCAATTTTACGTTTTTTGTTGTGAAAGTAACATTGTCAGGTTATTTGTTTTTTGCAAGGATATACGTGTGCTGCAAGCGTGCTCATTCTGGGACAAGCACAACAAACTAGTGCTTCCCGATCCACTGTGAAGTTTTCCGGGGGTCTCTGCCAGTGTAGCCCCTCGTGGCTAATTTGTCAATTGTAAAAATTTCGATAATTTTATTCTCTCCCGACAGTGTTAGAAGTCCCACGATTGAAGAAGCACTCAACAAGATCGCTTAAAAGACCCAGCACATCTTTGTAGTTCTTATGCAGTGACAGGCAAAAATCTGGAAACAGGTTTGCCTACTATATTTATGCGGTGTTTTATCGCTGCCAGTCACAGCTTGAGCGAACGTTTTCGAAATTTCCCAGGGCTCCGTCAATGCCATTGCCAAATCCCCAAAGTCTCCGCATAGTTGCTGAAGAAACTACCCGAGGCATGTCTTGATGCTTTTACTGTATTTGTGTTCTCCTCGGAATAAGCATTTGCAGCTCCCTCTAGAGCGCATGAATCTTGTAAATTTGAACAATTTTCCGGCAGTGCAAATAAATATATCGTCAAGTTTAACAGAGTCGTCGATCAACTGTTCCGCTTATGCATTGGATAGTGGATCAACACTGATCTTTTTTCTTTCTGTAAAATTACCGGTAGCAAAATCTTTGCTCGTTTTCCTGAATTGTATCACCGATTTCAGCTTTTTGCGGTGGGTATGTCTTATGAAGATATTTTCTGTGTTCAAAACCTGATTTTCCTGACAGTTTGCAGCACTAACGATCCGGATAGTTTCGCCCATGCTCGTGAACTGTACCCGAAACTAACAAACCAGTGCATTTCGCTGACGGATGAAGTTGTACTTATTCCAGCTACATGAAAATGTGCGATGTGCTCAAGCCAATCGCGGTGGACGTGGTCGTGTGCATGTCCCAACTGTTCGATCTCTACTTCTACGCTGTCTTCGACTTTTTCTCTTCAAAAGAGGTTTGTCTTGCGAACGTCACTCGTGGAAGATTGTGTGTTTTTCATTGCAGGTCCAATCAACAGCTTGCCCGTAGCTTGCGGACTTTTGAAACACTACGAGGTTTTCAGCGTGTCTGGGTGTTGTGGTATTTTGCATTCGACATGATTTTGCCTCATGTTATTTGGGTTAAAAGTGAAAAACAAGGCTAAACATGTACTTTTTCGTTACATGTCGAACTCTAAGCCTTGCACGTAGAGCTACTTGTCATTACGCTCGACAGGAACACAGCAGGTACAAGTACGAGCGGCTCAACCCGACCATCCAACGCATCGAAAGCTCCCTTTTCCAGCCGGCCACTAACGGTCCTGCAGATACGCAAGAAGTGACGAGCGACAGGGTAGGTGTTGTCAGATAGAAAATGTTTCGCTGATTAATCGTTTAAGATGTATGCATCGTTGCGCAGCGCAAGGTCTCATTAAAAAGAACTCCTTGTAGGCATTCTGCTGCTGAGGCAGACAGCCTTGATAAAAAGCCCTTTCTTTTGATCCACATCATAGATTGACGCATAGTAATTACCTGCACATGCTTTGCATCTCTCGTTTACAACCGAGTACTTAAATGTGAACATATTATCGAAGGTTAGACCATTCTCTCTACAGTAATTATTATTCAAGGATGTGGTAAATTCTCTAAAAGTATGTGGCCAGACTGATAAAATGTAGTTGAAAAGTGGGGTCAAGTAGTCATTAATAGATTCGTTTAAAGATTTAGGAAAGGCTTTTATGTTGATCATATAATTAATAGAAACACGGATGTTACTGTGCCAGTGAAGGCTGCTGATTTCGCATTTTAAGTTCAATATAACGCACAACAACGACCTCTCCATGATGTTAAGGACTGTCGTAGAGCGTAACGCCCTCAAAATCACCTTGGATAAGGTCCAACCTTTTCCCTCCGTTTCCGGTTGTGAAATCGAAAGCTTCGCACGACGACAACTGAAATGCTTTTTTTACATGTTGATGCTTTCAGAATGTCACCAAAGTTCGCAAACCGATGGCATGCACTTTGGTTGACCTCTCATCTCCAGAAACCAATCGTGGCATCACTGAACGAATCGTGGCAACTGAGTCGTTGTAAGTCATGAACTGTGTAAAGGCTGCTTGTGACGATAATCGTTTGGAAAAAAGGCACTATCAGTTTTAAAGTATGACTTAAGAGAACTGCACTCAAGTAAAATTCAAGTGTTTACTTTAAGGATGTAACGAAAATTTTACAGTGGTTCTTTATTCAGTCGCGCTTATAGATCACGAGTGCACCATCCAAGTAGAAAAGCGAAGTATGGCTGATGTTGGGAGTTCTTGTGCAGTTCGTTGAGTATACACTGAGATGCTGTTTACTACTATTTGACGAAGTACTTCGTTATTCAAATAGAATAAGATTTAAGGACTGAGGATGCGCAATTTTTGCGTGAGAACGATTTCCTATTAAAAATTTGCCAATCGATTCCTTACTTACCCCCATCGTGGAGAGTACACACTTGAATACAAATATGTGCAAGTTTAAACCATCGCGAAAAGATGAAAGTACAGCCCAGTCGGCTGATTCGTCGAAAGCTTGCAGAAAACCTAGAGCTTTTAAATGTTGTGCTATTTGACCAGTTTGATTTCAAGTTGCTTATGTTTGCAGAGTGTGCCTTGCAGAGCAATTTCAGCTCCTGCAAAAAAACTTGGAAGAAATGATTCCAGCTGCAAAAAAAGCCTTCTTGCAACAGTTCTACGCACAAGTAATTTAGTGAACCTAACACGAAAACCTAGCGCTTGTGTTGTCTATCAAACACGTTGTGGTGTTGCCTGGATAATGTTAGCTGCTGTGCTTGAAAAGACCAACTTTACCGCCTTTACTTTGTGCTGTGTGTTGTAAATTGGTCGGGTATATGAGTAAACTAAGTGCTGTATGGGCGGTCCCGTCCATAGATCTTGTTTGCTTGTCGTTCAGTATGGCAGCCAGAAGTCCCGGATGTGGTTTAAACTTGAGTGTTCATTAACAGCATGTTCTTGCAGACAGTCCGATCGGCCACTGACGTCAGGTGGCCTGCGTACTATGACGTATGCTCGCACGGCGTTCGATACAAAGACACGGTGGAAAAGATGTCGATGGTGAACTGGGACCTGCGAGAAATCATGTCCCAACATAGTCCGTACGTCGATCACCTTTTGAGCGAGCTGCAATTATTCAAGAATTCGCTGATGGCGTCTGCAAGGTTCGAAATGATGTAGATGTGGCAAGCAAGTGTTGATGTCTTTATGGCTTGCTTCAACTTAATTGCATTGTCCCAATCGCAGTGCATGGCTTGACTGATGTGGGTTTTTTCCAGTCCCGGGTGAAAGTAACCCGGTGAGACAGTGTCTGCCGCATGTGGTGGGACAGAAAGTAAACCTGTGTTGCCTCGTGGAATGTTTTGGCTTCGTGGACTTCCGTAGTAAACAAACTTGAACCCCCAGTGAGGTCAGCTTTGCATTTGCGTTGCTATAAGGATGTAAGGCGTAAAATTGTAGTAAAAGTGTTTTGCTGTGATAAACACATTTTACTGTTCGATCAGGTGTAAATTTGTATTAATTGATAAATCCAGAATTTCAAACCAGTTCTATCAAACACAAGGTGAGTGACTTTTAGGGTGACTGGTTGGCTCCAGTAAGGAAATTAGTGACACTCCAAAATCATGAGTAACGTCAATCGACCAAAAATCGAGATGGTTATGAGTCTAGCAACACTGAGTAAATGATGAGCCAAATGCCCCTCCCACTGATCTGAAGCAATCCGCAGATTTTGCACGAAACTTCACTCCGGTATCTGACGTTTGGAAGACATATGCCAATTTTACTACTAAGTCAGAAAAACATGCGCCATCTGCCACGTACACCATCGACCACATCCCTGGCTGAAGGTTGCTGAGCACGACCGTACTGTACCGCAGATGCTGGCCACAGTTCGTAACTCACTAACTTCATATTTTAGTTGCAATTCTTACGGTTTTCTTTTTGCAGACCGATGCAGATACCTCCCGCTGTCAGCAGAGTTATTTGGGAACACTGCATATTGTTTTCCAACCGCGTATTTGTGGAAGGGTGAGTCGGGAGAGTTGATGGCGTTCGCTTTTTGTTAAAACTTGTGTAGTTCCTTTCGTTCTTTCACCACGCTGGCGGGCGTGAGATTTATGGCTGGTGAACAAGTGTGTTGTGCCACGTGTCTGTCCCATAGGCTATGAGCCAAAGCGCGATATCTTCACTTCCTTGAAAAAAACTTGTGGTTTACGTGCGTTGTTCACCGGCTTGCAGTCGGTTCTTTCTCACTTGACCAACCCACAAACACTGAATCGTATTTGGACCCTAATTTGAAAACTTTGCGCCCAGCAGACCAACTAATTGTTTCACGTCGACTGGATCAGATAAAAGTCGGAATCCATCATCCGTGAAAGCTTGTCGTTGATTGCCATGTTTGTGGTTTTGCTGCTGATGAACACAGTGACATGGAATTAATTGGCTTTGAACTTTCAGGTTTTCCAACGCGAAGAAGTGTAGCAACGAAGGCAGGGCTCTGATGCAGCTCGACTACCAGCAGTTTTTGATGAAACTCGAAAAGCTGACCAATATCAGGTGAGGTTAGCGGGTGACTGTTTGATTCTGTTTGCATGGATGATTGTTTTCTGACAAAGTAAATGGTTAATTTTTTGTAAACAGCAGTTGCACTAAAAAGAATGGATTTTGTTGCTGGTATCGTTATACCGGATCGAATCAAACAGATGACCTTGATTTTTGTTTGTTTTTTTCGGCAAAATTGTGAAGAAAAGAACGTGATCATATGATCCGTTTTCACCAGCTTTTTCATTATAATCAAATGCTTTTGAACCTGAATTGTGACTGTTAACATCAAAGTGCGCTTGTTTCATGTTCAATGACAAAACGTGCACGGTTGAATCCTGCAAAATACCACGCCGGATCAAAAGCGTTTGCCGATCGAAAGGTGAAAACGCCCGCAGTCTTTTGTAGTCCAGCGGCTGGCTTCTGATGCACTGGCAGGACTTTCGTGTAAAGTACGCAGTACTCCTGTGCTTCGCTGCTTGGTCTTGCCTGTCGAGCTTGAATTGTGTTTGCCAAGTTTTCTACTTTTGACTTGCAGACCGATTCCAAACCGAGAATTCGTCGAGGCTTACATCAAAGCATACTACTTGACCGAGTCCGACTTGGAGACCTGGATGCAGTCTCATCCCGAGTACTCGAGCAAACAACTCGCGTCGCTCGTCAGTTGCTCGGCGGCGAGTTACTCGGTCGCTTCAGGCAACAAGAAAACGAAACAGAAAATGCTGTCACTCATCGACGAATTAACCAATCGGAAGTGAGGGCGGAGCCACTCGTGTGTCAGGTACAGGTGGATAAACCGTGCGCGACCCCGGTCGTCGTGCTTCATTCAACCATTCGCTGCACACGGCCTTGACGACCAAGCGCCAATGATCTGAAACGCCGAAGAACAAGCAGACCAATGGATCTTGTAGTGAGTCACGAAGTAACTGGCAGACCATGTCTGTTGAAATAAGCTTCGTTTTTAGTTCAACCTCCTATTTTTACTGCGGTTGGAATAGCGAAACGTGGATAAAGGTTTTATTGGATCGCAGCGCGTTTTCACGACCCATTTCAAGCACAGTCTTACACATTCCAGGCCAGTGATATTCTGGCAATGTCAGTGTGCAGCTATCCGTCGTGCTCTGTGCCGTTCGTAACACCAACGTTGTTTTGACGTTTACGCATTGTGATCGGTCTGTCTGCATGTACAGTGCGTTAATCGATCTATTTATTTTTTTGTTATTATGCGCAATAACTTGTGTGTCACTTGAGAACATTGTTTACTGTCTGATACCAACCAGCTGGGGTAGTGGGGGAAAATGCAACGGTTACAGTATCCTGGTGCTTTTTTGGGTGTTGTCAATAACACGACACATTGCATCTAGTTGAGTGGGTTCTTTTAGTCTACTGAGATTAGGCGGCGTACTTTGCGAAATAACCTTAATTACTATTCCGCGTCACCCAGCTGTTATGCAAAATCAAAAAATATCCCTATTTTCAACGAAGAAGAAAACTTACCAATGTTTGTTACGACAGATAATTATCATAAGTTGGTTCTTGTCTCTGTTTCTCGATTTTGACTGCCCACCAGCACTGAGGCTACTAAAGATAGTGATTTCAATCTCCCGAAAAAGTCAAGTAAAACATAACATTCCCTCCAAACACTCAGGTGATGTCTACTGAATTAAGCCCTTTCCTATTAACGAACCGCTGATTAGTTGTATTCAAAACATTCAATCGGCCTGCCGAGCACGCAAGCTCATCTCCTATAGGTTTGGGATTAATTAAATAGATATCACGTAAGCGATTTACATTCGATCGGCACCAACTTTCACGGCCCACACCCGCCCCGCTCGCTAACGACGCTCTATCTTTTGTTGCAGCAACTAACTTATTTTTAGGCAGAACGAAGCACTCCCAATGGCTTTGTTGTTAAGCTTTGGGATGTTGCACTACGTGGTCTTTCGTGGCACTTTCATAACCCAATGCTGTTTGAAACCAACCCGTGCACTCCTTCGGTGCCTCTTCGAATACTTTCTTGCTTTTCATAAATCTTTAACTCGCGTAAAGATTCTCTTTATATCTCTTCGCGCCTGCCATTCAGCAAGAACATTGATGAATTGATTTGCCTCACACAGGCCACTGACTATACTCCTGCTATAAAAAAGTATATCATGCAAATAAAATGCTATTTATCAGACGTTTTTCGCACTATCGTTCAGATCCTACGTGGTTTTATATACATGAGTTTATCGGCGCAAAAGGCAAATGTTTTTAAAACGAGGATGTGAAAAGATGACGTACGCAGAAGTTGTTTTGCTCCTTGTCTTCTGTCTTTCCATATAAACGCAAATTTAGTTACAGACGACCACATCAGTAATAGCATATAAGGAATTGCATTCTAGCGGTCAAGGGCCGGAGGTTTCAAAAAGAGCATAAAATTTTGAGTGAACGTAGATGGTGAGGAGTGCTACAGCTGCGCCCAGTGGAGGTCAAGACGTGTTCGGGGATGCAGTCGGAGAGGGCGCTGAAATAATGCAGAACGATAAGCCAGTTCGTTTGAGACGGCGTTTTGGAGAAGGGGC
>JGI24021J15306_10001411_pt1 | contig 23448 bp, 18 predicted proteins | sample Ectturendosymbi1_FD_15306 | JGI IMG/M metagenome (IMG submission 15306) | reverse complement strand
GGGGGGGGGGTTGTTGGGGCGATCGCCTCCTCTAAAACCTACGAAAATAACTTTTTTCACCGTGATTTTGAACAATTCAGAAAACCGCTTTCGCGATATAAGGCCATTTTCCCGTCTATCGTTTTGTCACAGCAGTTTTGTGAAGTATACCTCTCTTACAGTAGTGAACCCGTAATGAGACATGACTGCCAAATATCACTGAAATCGCCCCCCCTAACCTTACTGGCTGCAACCGCCCCTGCCTTCAACATTCCAGGCACCGAGTCGACCAGCTGCTTTTGCTGCAGCAAAAAAAGTTTGGGAAACGACCGTGAAAACAAACAACATCTTTGAACTGCAAGCACCAGCAGCATCTTAGACGAAAAGGAGATAGAGTAAGTTTAAGTCTAAATTTCGATAAAAACGCAATTCTAGTGCGATCACGAGGTCGCTCATTCGCTTTAAGTAGTGGCATTCTGCAAAGTTATGCTTACGTGACGTGATTTCTCATTAAACAATTTCATTAAAGCGAAATAAATTTAAGCTCTATTCATTTTGGCAAAGTCAGTTTAGAGGCTAGATTTGATTCTGTTACTGAACTGCAACTTGTTTTACCTATTTTCAATAATTCACAAATGCTCCCAAGGCTGCGCCAAATGGTGACAAAAAAATGATATGAATACCAATTTCGGCAAAACGCTTCAAGACTACACCATTTCTTATTACAACAACAAAACACATCGTCAGAAACTAAAAATTTCATACGATAAATATCTACGATAGGGAGGCATGTAAATATATTTCCGTTTCAAAAACTCTTTCTTGGTAAATCTATCGCCCTTTGTACCTCAAAGCCTTCCAGCAACAATCAACGTGACGCATAGTTTCACCTGCGGTGGTAGATTGCGGCGATAGCAATATAGTGCAGTAGATTGAGAGTGCGCTTGGCGTTCAAAAGCGTGGAGCTGCAAAGCGCGCGTACTGGAGATCCGCCAAAAAATTTTCGTGTAGCGTTTTCTTTTCGCCAACGCAATTTTCGTCTCAACAGGATTCAAGTCTGTCGCTGCGGTCCGCAGTTTTCATGCTGACTTCACTGCTGTGACGTCGTCGAAACGCTTTACAGAGAAGACTTTATGCGGCGAACTCCACCATGCTACGTTTGCCTCATCAGAAAAGGAGGGGCTACATTACAAACCACAAGGCAGCAACGACGTCACGACAATGAAGTCAGTGCACGGCTTGTACTTATCAAATCAAGAATAACACTGTACATACGCGCTGGTAATCAGGAGCAAATACGAACATGGTTAAAGATGAGTGTGAAATTCACAAAGCACTGACAATTTGTGATAGAACGTTGGAGACATCCAAGCGACGTTCACGTGTTAATATGCAGCGGAATGCTTGCTTTACGGACGCTATGATTTTATGAGGTTTCCTGACTTAATTGTCGAAATGGATTTGGTTTCGGGCTATTTATATTTTATGACGGGTTGTCGTGATCAGTAAAGTGATGTGTTTGCTGAAGTGCACTAGTAACGGTGCACTCAATGCAAAGCGCAACGAATAAGTTGGTGTAAGGGATGTTCCAGAGAGGCGTTTTATTACGCTTGCAATATACGCCAATATCGGTTGGACATGTTGACATTCCAGTAAAAGGTACACCAGGCTTTCTGATTTACTTCTGCAAAAAGTACACGCTACTGTTGGATCAAGCGGATGAGTTTGAGATTGTTTCAAAACCGGTAATTTGGCTTCACCAGTCATGTAGCGATGGTGACGTTGCAAATGGGCGTGTCATCGGAGCAAAACAAACACAAGAAAGAAGATTGTCTTTTGTTTGTGGTGACACTTGCTTGCAAACGTTTCACACGCAATGCTTCACTTTCCCACAAAATTAAGATAAACGATACATTGGTATCTCAGTTTCAGTGATTCTCACTGGAATCGTACCGGGTAAAGCTGAAAAAATCTGAATCCAATGATGTTTCACAACATATTTTTAAAGAAACTGTTTTAATTGCATGGTTTTATTTATTCACAGAAACATGATTGGTTAAAACAGAGGCATTCAGACGCTATATAGCAGGTTGTTGAATGTAGTGTACTGTAAACAGCTTTCAGGGCTAACTGGGGAATGCAATGGCTCTAAGTTTAATCGATCATGGTGGGAAAATGCTGATCGATACGTCTTTAACTTGAACTCCTTTCCCGTTTAAAAAGTCTTAGAAATCTTGAACTATCTCTAACAGTTTGAAAAGCGGCAAACGAGCCGCGATAGAAAATCAGTAAATAACTTGCTTAACACTGTAGTTTGTTCTTTCAATCGGTTATCAAAAAATCAGCATCCCCACAGTATCAAGTCACGTGAGGAAACCGCTTCGAAACACGCAGTTGTTTAAAATAGGTGTTATGCTGTTATAATGCATAACTACCGTCTTGTCTCCCCCTGCAGGAATGTTTTTTGCTGCCGGCTGGTGGACTCGGCAAGCCCGTAGACGGGTTTTAAGGTTTAGGGCAGTTGTTCTTAAACTTTATAAACACGCCGAACCTTTACGTAGTTTTCCAAGCGTTAGTCAAACCTCATTTTTGCCTAATACAACAGAAAGTAAAAATGGGTTACTGAAATCAGATGACCTTCGTCGAACCCCTGAAACGGCTCCGTCGAAACCTAGGGGTTCGATCGAACCCAGTTTAAGAACGACTGGTTTAAGGGGAAAAATACATTTTTATGGGGGCAAGATTTTTGTTATATGTTTAAAAAAAATTTTCTGGGCACAACAAAATTTGGGAGGCACAAAAATGCGGGGGGGATCGCCCCTGAATGCCCCCCTGCGGCTACGTGCCCGTGCTCAGGGGTTGCAACTATGTTAGATGGCGCCCGGGGCAAGAAGATTGTTTGGCGCCCTCATGTTTGAACCTGAGGTCTTTTGGAAGCATTCAAGAAAGTATTTGTGACATTGTGAGACTTTTGGGCACCCTCGCAGTCATTGGGCGCCCCCATACTGATTCGGCTCCCGGGGAATTATGCCCCCTTGCCCCCCTCGTTACGCCCCTGCTCATGCTAGAGCCCGGTGAAGAGCACTTGTGCTGGCGCCGGTCTGCGGCCGAAGTACGATGAAGAATGAAAGCGGGAAGAATTATAAGCGATTTACTTTTTTTGGTATTTGGTATAAGCTTGGGAAGATAAAACAGATTGACGACAATGATCTGCTGAACCTCCTCGATAATGGAAGTGCGGTTAAACGTTTGCAATTATCTCGATGAAGCGCGCCTAAGCACAGCACCGCACACTTTTGGGAAAAACAGGTAAAAATGTGAATTGATGTCGCTTAAAGAGGGCAGCTTAGCAAATACCAGAAGAACAGTAATTACCGTAACCAACGTTCCTTAACATTCTTTTCTCGAGCTCGTGAAAATCTAATTTTTTCAAACTACTACAGTATAAATTAAAGTCGAATAAAAAGAAAACGATTTTCATTCGTTAAAATGTGAATGACAGCTCAGCTGGGTGTGATTTGAGGAACGGGCACTTAAAGTTTAAAAATCCTGTCTTCCATTCTCGCACAGCATCTTTAAAATAACTCGACGCGACCGCCAAGTGCAGTGATGCAAGAAAACACTTTCTAGTGACTAGTTATGCTTCTTCAAATCAACGCACCCATACGAAGAAGAGACAATCGAATTTTTTTTAGATTGGCACTCGTGTTAAGCTGCGTACAGCAGACAGCGTCGGCAGGGAAAAGTTACATGTTTTGAAACAGATTTTGAAAGAAAATAAAAGTAGCGGACGATAGAACGCATATAAAACAAGGAGTGGCAAGGCCAGTTTTGTCAGATTTTAACGTTCATGTACTTGTAATTGTTGACATTTGAAGTAGCGCAGCGATAATATTCTATGCCGCCCGCATATATAACACGTCACCGCCATAGAAGGCGACCGACCCGTAAAAGGATGTTCTGTGCAGGCTCGAAAAATTAAAAACGCGCGTGATCATTCCAGTTTCAAAAGGATTGCGGCGCAGGAAAGGAGCGTCAAGAGAGAAAAAAGGCCCAACGAAACAAACGCTGCTGAACAACTCTGCCAAAAATAGCGATTTTCACTGACCAGGCCAGACGTGGCGTATATAGTGACAGCCATATCCGGGCTCTCTCCAACTATTGGCAAGCTTTTATGTTAATACCTGCTCGCGGCTTATTGGCAAGGCGACTGGAAGTCCGCTTGTCTTGATAAATTCAAGTGCAGATCAAGGACTTCGAGCATCTCGCCTCAGTGTCGTAACTTGCAATGACCGGTGACGAAAAGATAATTCCGATAACTCCTTGGCTTGCCTTTTTAACGACTGCCATTGCCTCATTAATGTGCTGTAGTTATACGTGGGCGTTGAACTAGACTTAGAGCAAGTTATTTTAAAATATTATCGCTAATTAGCTCCACCCCCACGCTCAACTTCCGCAAACCGTTCGACTTTGGGCTAACTTGAATAAAAGAACGGGGACGCACATCTTTCAAACGAATTCCACAATTTTGTTGAACACTTCCTGTCAAAGTTGCAAATTTTTTTTGATAAACGACGTTGCATGTTCACACCGCATGGGTGCCTGTCAAGAAGTGACGTCATGTGAGTCGGTGGCGCAAAGCAGACATCAAAATGGGCGTCGGAAGGATTTTTTTCAGGGGGGCCAATTGTGGATTTTTCCAAGTGGTGGCCAAAAGCGTTTTTCCATGGGGTCCAACAGTGGTGAAATTTAATTTTACCAACTCGAAACTAAAAGAAAAATATTTTTCTACTAAAAAGATGATAGGAAGATATAAGATTTTAAAATCCAGGGATGCAAGACCCCATGGCCATCAACCTCCCAAACCTTTCTGTCGTAGATAAGAAATATCACAGCTAGGGCAAACAATTTTTTGACCTAAAAACTTAAAATTTTGACTTTATAATTTACAAATTTTGACTTTATTTGAACCTATAAATTTCATGCGTTTGCAACTGCAAAATAATTCAGCCTTAGGTCTTGAGTTTAACCCAGAAGGATATTCATGCACTGTGTCCTTCGAAATTTTTAAAAATTTGATTGTTTAAGTACATAAACAACTATACAGTGGAGTCAAACCTGAGAACATCCTAAAGTTGAAACGCTATATGCATAATGGATTGAGCATTTACCAAAATAAGTACTGTAAGACCACGCTATCCTACACAATATTAAATCGTCCAGTAGTGGGCAAAGCAGCATCATTACGTCAGAAATCGCAACAAATCGATTACAGAATTGTAAAACCCATTATTGCAGAATTGATGCAAAAGCATATCAATATCTGTTGTTGTAGTTTCAATAAAATGTCGACAAGAGAAAAAAACTGTGCTGCAAGAAAAGTTTGGCCTAACGATAAATTTTGACCTAATGATAAATTTTGACTTTTTTTACCTAATAACATGGGATTCCCTCATGGTATGAGCGTGAAATTTGGTTTGTGGACGTTTCATAAACTTTGCAAAACGCAGAAAAATTTTGACTTCATCGACTTTTGGTTGCCTAATCATAGCGCTTCCTTGTCGGCTGTAGAGGATAAAACAACTAGCATTTACTGCGGAGAACCATTTGAAACTTCCAATACACATTTTTTCTTTGTAATGATAACTACAAGCAGAGGTGTAGTGCTTAAAAAAGAAGTGTGGAAACGCACCCAAAACCTAGCAATTTTCAACAGCACTTCAAACCCATTTTTAAATTAGTATTTAATAAGTATTCACTTTCATTGCATTGCAAACGAAAACATGAAAAAAGTGAGGGAACGCCTTCCCGCCCCACCACACCCTGACTACAAGAAAGCGTGTAAGTTGAAATCTGAGCACTTGTGAACGGAACTCCGCTTTCTAGAGTTGAGGGAAAATCCGTCTGCAAGGTATTGTCGACAGCAATACGTCTATTACAAATATAACATGTTTCGCAAGAAACGGTTCCATCCATAAGCTTTACGCTTCTGCGGCAAATTCCACTGGATTCGTAAAAAAGAAGTCAAACTCCGTGTAAAGCTGCAGTAATTACAAATCTAAAATAATCTAATGCACAAATAATGCAGTGCCAAGCTTGCGAATATCAATCCGTGCATTTATGATCTTGCCAGTGCCCTTTTACGATTAGGACAAATTTGTTCAAGCTCTCTCAACGCTACTTTGTGACTTGAGTCTGGGATAAACCTGGCGATAAGCAGCGATAGAAAAATGCCTGTTTGATTTTTCGGTAGACTAAGTTGTCATAGTGGTGTGAATTTAGTAAACGTATGACCGATTCAATAAAATAATTTACTCCAATTTTTGGTAAAGCATACGCATGCAAAGTTGCTTGCTGCAATACATTATCCCGCTCCACTTCAACTAAGACTTTTTGATCAAGCAATTGCTCTGTTATAACACAATTGCGATCCTCAATTTAATTTCTTGATAATTATATTAATTGGAGAAGCAGCTGCACGCTTGACAGCATTTCTTCAGCAACATGCTTGCGATGGTGGATGCTACACAGCGGTGAAATGTAAAGGTCAAAAACAAAAAACAGGTGTGTGGAAAAGAACCGAATTGCACGACAATCGTCTTTCAGAAAGGCATGAAAAACAGTTAAACGCGGACGCAGTCACTGATTTGACTAACAAAAGAAAGCAACCCGTTTTGATGCAATCTGCGAACGGGATGCAACTATCGCTGATGTATCGGTAGCAAAAAGCTGAATATGCTTCTAGAAGCTACAGGTAGGAGTTTGAGAGAAATATTGCACGGAGGTACAAGTTTCATGAGATTCTGAGGCTGGTGTAGTATATTCTCAATAATCAAAGTTCGACTTCCACCAAATCTACATGCAAACTCACATTAAACCTGTATTTCAATGATAAATTTTTTTAGAATGCAATAAAAACTCCAATTAATGTAACTACAAGCGCCAGTATACAGTTAGATACACTTCTGGAAAAGCCATTCAAAAANCATTTATAGCAATTTCTCTAAAATAAAAGTAAGCACCACATGTTTAAATGAAAATAAAAGCAAAGTTAATCTTTAACTGGACTATCAATTAAAATGTGCTTTTCTGTTTTCTTGCTGCAAAACTTGTAATAACATTGTTATAATAAGTTCCCGGTCCAGTGCTCAGTCGTGCGAGATCAGTATAGTCAGGTTTGAGACATATCAGTTTTGACAAGTTTGAGTTTGCTAAAAGGTCTCTCAGCTGATGCTACTGCAGCTGGAATTGTCAACATCCTTGAACTAAAACAAACCTTTGGAAATATTCCACACAATTTGCAGCCTGTTACCAAATTCAGCAACACAAGAGATTTCAGTTCTGCTTCTTCCTAATTAGTTTTATTTATTTACCGCTGGCAAACGTATTTTTTTCTTGATACTTAATTCGCTCGGTCAACACCTATTCCCCTAAAAATTGTCGCTTACTCCAAACTTTATCATGTAGTTTGCCCAGAATTGAAATGCGGTGTTTTATTAGGAACGGAGTTATCTTACGACGGTAAGTCGCCTTTGGTCTAACACATGTATCTCTCAAACATTTCTTTTGTTTATTCGCGTCCGAGTTGCATCTTGCTGACAGCATCTAAGTCAAGTTTAAAACCAGCCCAGTAGCGTATGAGCCTCAAAAGCCTGAAATGTGGGGTTACCTGTTTATCGTGTTAGACTCTTGCTTGCGGTTTGGGTTCTTTTGGAGTGAAACCTGAATGTTATAGAAGTAGAATAACTGGTCAAGCTCAACTTACATCGATACAAAGCCTGGCAACTTCACACATTTCAGAAATACATTGCACTAAACGGCAGGCCATGTATAAGTACAAGGATAACACTGGGCCTCAATCAATGACAATCAGTAACGTTTGTGACGGCATAGGCTCAGCAAATTTAATGAGTTGTGAATATTTTCATCCCACGTAGTGTGGCGCGAACATAGAGATCACATGCTATGATCATTCTCTTATTGCTTGTTCGTGCCACTTACGTATGGGTGTTATTCTTCGCGCACATGCCGTTCGCGGTGAATCGCGCATTCAACGCAACGCCAGCGGGGAGGTTGCAACAGTAGGTTCTAGGACAGGGATAGGGAACCTATTTACTCTCACGGGCCGCATGAATTGTGAAATATTGCTGGCGGGCCGCAAAAATTGATTAATGTTGTCTTAAAATTCTACCTTTATCTTCCACAGGAAAATATGGAGGAAACCCTGTCAAGGAGGGAGTGAAATTTCTCCTGACTTACTGTCTACGTGCCTGCTTGTCACAGAGTTTCCTTTTAACGCGATGTTGTGTTCTTACTTGGGTAACGAAAATTCTGATGCGGGCCATATTAAATGTCCACGCGGGCCGCAGGTTCCCCACCGCTGTTGCATAGGATATTATCGGAAGCTTGGTGTTGCGTGCTTGTGAGCCCTGGGTAGGTTTTGGAGCCTTGTCAGTCGTTCATTGCGCATGTATGCAATGCTACTTAAGTCACTCATGGCAACTTTAATCATAAATCAATTCACAGTCCTATGTGTATGTTCTACACACAACAAACAGCAGGGCATTGAAGTTCCACCGGGCCCTTTTTAGCGCTCGGGCCCCGGAACAAAACACTGGCTGGACCCCCTCTCGTAAGGCATGGCCACAGGCCACGTTTTACGCGCAAAGTGATCGTTTTCAACACCTTTTGCCGTCACGGCTTTCCAAAAGTGCACTAATAAAAACAGCATCAAGTCCCACGTTAATATTTCCAGTGTTTCGTTCAAAAGATGAATCAGCCCACACACACCATGTAACAGTTTTCAACAAAAGTCATAGATCGAAAACAACAGGGATACCGGCGTTTGCAGTGCTGGTGCCGGAACGGGCATGCATGTGTAGGCACGGGAAGAAATAAAATTGGATGCGTTTCTGAACTGTTCAGTTCTGTTCAGGTGTAGAAAAAAAGTTTCGATTGTATTTTTCCAAGGTTGTCATCACAACATCACAACAGGACGTTTAAAATTTCTCCGCGCCCACAACATAAAGACGACGCGGTGATGCAACAATGATTGAGTTGTGTTGCAAAATCATAGGATGCATAAGTTTCATGCTGGACGTGGAAGTGGATTTAGCCTGACACGGAAACGATTATGAAAAATGCGAATGCTCAACTGGCTGGATTAAGGCATGAAATGTTGAGAGCAAGAGATTCGTTGTCTCTGGAGATAGAGCGCTGTGTAACCTGAACCAATTCCGGGTATGCGCTTTTTTAATATCTTGTGTGTACATTTCAGGAGCGTGAATTTGTTATCTGTTAAAACAGTGGTTCCCGAAGGGACATAAAATGGGTCACAACGGGGCAATCTACTCCCGTTTCCGACCACGTATTTATCGGAACAAGTATTTTCGACACTGACGGCCAGCAAAACTAAGACTCGCAATCGCCTCGATCAGTGTTTCCTCCAAGAAAATTTTACACTGAGCAAATATTTATTTTAGTGAGGATACAATTGCACAACCATGTAGACACGTAACTACCGAAGCGTTTCAAGCGGTAAAAGGGCGATGCGATATATACAAGATATTAAATTTTTTATGTTGCAAGTGCGCGATAATGAGATTTCACTGCGCGAATGGTCTGGTGGCACTGCCCAGTTGCGCACCTTGGAGGAAACACTGGCTTTGGATTCTGGCCACGACAATGACGACATGCGCAATGCACTCAGCAAGATCGAGCCATGCGTGGAAGACGTAGTGAGTAGTTATGAAACTTCAATTTCACCAGTCGCGCTGAAATAATGCTTGTTTGTGATAAAATGCATTATTTCATTGTGAGTGGACCACACTGCCACTGCTTGTCTGTAGCGGAGGTATTTGAGAAAAGAGTAGATTGCTGACATTGAAAACGAGCTTAGCAAGTTACTGCCAAAAATCATCCATATTATCATTATTTCTTCATGTTAACATAGGCTGTTTGAGGCTTGGTTTGGGAGAAGTTCGCCAAACTCAGATTTCGGTCGCGCTCAAAAAAGTTTGGGAACTGCTGTGTTAAAACAACCAAGCACTCAAAGCCCTTCCAACTGACACTTCGGTCAGTAATTACCCAAGATCCATGGCCATAGGTGAGGATGTGAACAAAGACCGGTTTGAAAAGTGACAGCTTTGCGGTGTTTGATAGCTCAGGTTTTGTGACCACAGAGCGATAAAGCTCACGCAGAACTGCGTTTGCTTCCCAATCTGTGCATAAATCTTCTTGTTCCGTCTTCCGTCACTCGTGAATACCACCCCAAGGTATTTGAACTTTTCCACATGCTGCAGGGTATTGTCGCTCACTTGCAGCATGCACTGCCTTGAGTTTCTGGCGAGACATAATACCTCGGTCATTTTAGTGCTAATTTTCATTCCCACTTGGTCACATGCAGCAAAAAAAAACGATTAAAGACCTGTTCAGAGGATCCAAGCAACATCAAATCGTCCACAAAAAGCACACGGTTGGTCCTGCAGCTCTCGTTGACTCAGCTGTTACTGTCTATCCAATGAATATAGACTATGAAGAGGAGTGGTGACAGCTTACATCCTTGTCGGAGTCCAACACCCACAGTGAACGGTTGTGATTTAACTTCGCTGACACGGACACAAACTTCTGAGCAGGAGTACAATCACTTGTCCGCCAGTAACAGGCAGCTGTCAACAACATACTCTCGCAACACTCCTCAAAGCGTTTCACGAGAAACCGTGTAATATGCTATCTCGAGGTCGACAAAATATGTGCAGACACATTTGGAATACATATCTGGCAGACTTCTCAAAAATTTGGAGAAATCTTTTCTGTAGTTCTGCTGCCAGGACACATACTGCGCTGGGTATCCTCCAGCTTGGCAAAAAGGAAGAAAGGTAGAAAAGTAGAATCATGGAAAAATGCGTTTGCTGTGGGTGGGGTTTTGTTGTGGAAACTTCAACACGTACTAGAAGAATCAGGTTACATGTACACGTGAGTTTGAACCGTGTGTGGACTGCAGATTAACAAATTGTTTGACAAGAATGTATGTCAGACGGATAGCTGCTCGTCGAAGTGACTTTAATAGGAGAAAAAAGCCATATTATAGGACACAATGTTAACGCATAACGCCAATACGGTTTGTTCTCGATATGGCTTTCACTGTCGGGTATTTCTCAATGTTGCTTGTGAATGTCTGCTTCGCTAGCACTTTTACGAGTTCAGACGGGTTCACTTTTATGTAATGAAAGTTATACTGCTGTAATTCTAACCAATTCAACATGATTGCGCCACGCAACTAACGCGAGAGGGCCGGGAAAAACTATCGTCATGAGTTTTTTCAACTTGGTTAAAAATTTTTTCAACTTGGTTTAGTCCAAGCGAATTGATAATAAATCAACTTGCACACACACAAGCGCATGAAAAACACTGCAATATGAGAATGCACCCATGAGTTGTTATAAAATCTGGGCTTTGCTTGTAACACAGCACTGAAGCATCGGTCCAAACCACAGAAAACGCTCAAAGCAAAATCAATTTGAAAGTTCATGAACACCTGGCGTATTTTGATCGCACAGCATTTGAATCTCTTGTTAAGTGCGTCTTTCGAAATGTTTAATCGTGCCTGCAGCAAAGTTTAAAAATGTTTTGGCAGCGAGCAACGTTGCTGCGAGCAACAGCTGCACAGGTGCGCATGCGCAAGCGCCCGCAACGAAAATGCGGATTATATTAAACGAAAGCAATTTTTTTTAAAAACTGCTTGGTAACAGCGGAGAAAAAACCGCGTGACGTCAGCAGCCAGTCTTACCTTCTGCACTTTCGCTGCCAAGTTGGGATGCGGCTTCGGCGTCGTTCTTCTTCAGGTTCGGACGGAGTGGAACTTTCTCGATCGTCATTGGGTCGTTTCCTTGCGGCGTCGACCGACCGTGACGGTCGTCGAACTCCAAACCTTCCTGACTTCGCGGGGACGGGGTGAGCGTGCTTTCGCTGTAGGACGGCGCGGCCTCGCCAGACCCCATCTGGGGTACGGGAAACTCTTGGTCGTGGTCGTTCCTGGCCTCGAGCTTCGAATAGAGGAGCGCATCCAAGCTTGACCTCTTGTTGCTGGAGCCGGATTTGTCCACGCGGACAAACGCGGACGGAGCTGCCGGAGTTATGAGGTTTGGGTTGAACACGGGACTTTTGGCCAAGGTCGACGAGCTCTTCACTTTGGGGACCTTGCTAGCTGAAGAAACAGCGCAAATGCTGTCTGTCGGTATTTTTTTGGCGTTATTAATTGTAGGGACCGGGAGCCTTATTGCGGCAGGAGTCGGGGCCAAAATAACATTCGAGGAAAGGCTGTGCTGGTGCTGGACTGGAACACGTAAAGGGAGCTGCGTGGCAAGGAGTGCGGCGAGTGGTAAAAAATGACGTTTCCGTCCATCGACGTCACTGTTGAATTTCCAGCCGAGATCGCGAGGAGTCGCTGGCCTTCGGCCTGGGTGTTCAGCGCGCAGTTGTTTTGGGGAAAGCACTGGCCCTCGATTAAGAACGGATTTCCTGCGCTGGCTATTGGCGGCGCCGTCTTTTTCCGACCGGGGGGTTTCTGCGGCAGACCCCCCATAGTTTTCAAACGCTTAACGGGACTGAACGCGTCGCTCGGATCGTCCGCGCCTCGCAGCCGGACCGGGCCAGAGATGATCCAGGGGGCTACAGCTGCCTGGACGGCGTCCGTGCTGGCCAGGGCGGCCAGAACATGAGAACCCGTCTGAACGCAAGCGTCCGCCTTGATGCTGCGCATCGTTTGCGAGGCGCGATGCACGCGCAGAGCCAGCGCGCCGCATTCCGCCTGGGTCGCGCAATCGCGCCGTTGCATCCCGCTCGCCTGGGAACAAGACACCGACTTGAGCGCTGGGAACAAGGCGCGAGGATCGTCGCGCGCCGCGAGGAGGCTCGCTTCCGGCGCGGCTTGGTCGGCGACCTGACGCTTTCGCCCCGCAGCGCATTGTTTCGCATCGGCAGCTGCGGAGGAATACCGACGGTTAAAATGTTAGCGCGTTGTATTTTAAGAGGAAGTTAAAGGTGAATGCCAAATACGCGCCGATAAGAAAATCATTGCGATAAAAATCTTTGCAAAGCGCAAACAATGAACAAGAAATAGAAGCCTTGTGCGCAAAAGTGTGTAGGTCAACAGTCTCATGCGGTTTTGAATAACCAGCATGAACTGACGAAAGTCCGTCATGACTCAACGGTTAAATTTAAAATTATAACTGATGACGAGAGTTCTGCCCTTTCGTTATTTTCAACTCGCATTTTAGCAACCTGACGTCGTATGACCACTGGCCGTCATTACTCCCTCACGTATGGCAATTATTTTATTGCAAAAATAAGATGGGTGGTAATGAAGCTGTGGCTGAAAAAGACTTACATCATTGCGCTACGGCCGGACTACAACAAAATACTTTTCTCGCCAGGACTGTCAGTATGCTTTACTATAGCATGTGTTTGTGTGGCAAAGTTGAAAACAAGCAAAAACAGGCAAACCAAATCCTGAACAGGGCAATTTCCTCTCACTGACAGTTGCCGCCAAGCACTCACCGAAAAGCAACTCTTCGAGAGCGGCCGACCTGCTTTCCAATCTGTTGAAACGAACGTAAGTGTCGAGCATTTGCAGCACAGGAGATAGAGCAGAAAGGGCGTCTCGCCCTGGTTCTATCTGTTCCTGCCAAACCTCACACTGTGCCAAAGGCCGGAAACGATACTTGCTCAGCAAAAGCTTGTCCCTGCGGTGAGAAAATAAGGAATAACTCAAACATGTCTCCAGGGGAGGAAGGGGTGCAAGAAGAGTTGCAGACCTTTCAAATCCTTACGAATAAAGATCAATTAAAAGCATTTTTAAATCGTTTGAAAATTGTTTGCAATAAACAACTTGTGACTTAAAGCATCGGAGATCTGTAAGTTTCCTGTGTGAGAAGTCTCGAAACCGATAACAGCTCAGGGCGTTTTCCGCTTAGAAGTTTTGCCCTCATTACTGGTGTCCTTGGAGAGAAACCTTGCGCATATATCTCAGAAAGTTCGCGCAATATGAGCCCTACTTTACATCGTCTGTTTATTGGCACACGAATAAATTATGATCTTTTCAGTTTCTGTGGCGTAAAGACCGACTTTCAACAGTTGTTTCGACTCGTCTGTGTGGCTTCAACTTTTTTTAGTGTGCGCGAAAATGTATCTAGTCATAAAAAATGCACTCACAAAGTTTATACAGAGTGGTCTGGCTGTCTATTGATGTTGCTATGCTGTGTGCAAAGCCGCAGTGCGCAAGTTATGAAACGAAAAATATAGAAACACAAGTCAAAGCTGGAATATTTTCAGGCAAAAGTGCAGGTGTATACTTTTAATTTTATTGCTTAAATTATCTCCAGAACCGACGTCAGGTTAATATTTTCGCAAACATGTTTTCATATCATAGTGCAAATTATTTACATCAGCTTTCATCGCGCTGCTTTGAAAAACCAAAGCGTTAAGACCTTGGTTGCTAAATGCATTTTTGGTTGCTATGTGCATTTTCAAAATTTGGTCACTCGTGTGATTGTTATTTGGTCTTGCAATGAGTTTTTGCATTTTTTCTTCCAGTGGTCGAAACCGAATGAAAGTTTTTGAAATGCGCTGGAATGTTCAGAAGTAATGCAACGTTGATACGCGACTTTTGAAAAAAAGGTAGGTACTAAAACTGCTGCCGGCACCGGGTTACAGCAGCAAGCCGAAATTCTGAAAAAGAGTGTGTTCACGGCGGTAAAGATTTCAAAATGTATCCACAAAAAAACGTAGATTCGACCTTTGCGGCGAGACGAGGCGTTTTTGGCAACCAGGACCAATATGTGATTTTTGCAACAGCTCCATCTTTCTTCTGCCGGTACCAGCGGTTATCTTGAACTTTAATGGACTGTGGAGATACATCGACCTTTCGAGAGCGAACAAAATTAATCTACGAACTTTTTTCGAACTCTCAATAAACCGCTTTCTTGTCTTTTCGCACTGCGCGTACAAGCTATTCTCGTCATGCAAGTTGTGACGCCCACAGTTGCGTCAAGAAAACCACCAAACAGCTAAAATTTGAATACCACTGTTTTAGGTGATTAGCTTTCTAAATATTTACAGTACGTTGCAGTGCTGGCATGCTACGCGCATTTTTCATCATATGCACCATAGGTTTGCCGTTCAAATAATGCCTTAAATTCAAAGTTATCATGAAGCTGCTTTGACAAAACTTCTAGCGAGCAATGCCGTGTTGGTAATCATAACAAAATATTTTTCCTGTCCACTCAAAACGAAAGTTTACCAGTGAGAAGCGTCCGTTGCCAGTACCGACATTCCGGTCATATTGCGCATTGCCACTACAGCACACTCGAGGCCTGCGGTATGTTTTGCTCAATATGGTGAAGCGGCTTTGAGCCTTCGAGTATCGCAAATCCAAGCCCAATTACCCACCAGCCACATCAATCATTTGTGTCTCAGCGACTTCAGTGAATTAGAATGAACGTTAAAAAGCTCTAATCATGCAAATCACAACATTGGTTCAAGACGTGCAGAGATTAGCCAAGACACACAATAAAATAGAAGACTTCAAGGTACGAGACTAAACTAAAACAAGAATAGAGCTCGCTTGCGTTTTTTTAAATGCAAACCATCATGTAACCTACATCATGGGGTTGCTAAATTAGATTTTTAGGTCGTACNTCANATGTTTGTACCGTTTGCTGCCTCCACGTTACTTTAATAAAGAAGACTGTAGCTTTCGCTTTCAAGTTCTTGGATTTTTGTGGCAATTCAGTCCATTCACGCTTGTCAAGGGCGNCGGGTTTTCGCGTTAGTGCAATTAGCAGCTGAAACAGCAGCAAACAAATCNCGTAGTTTGGTGCTCCAACGGATCACGCTGAGGATTTTTGATCAGATTTGTGATGACTCCGAGGATTGGAGCGGCCATTTTGTGCGGGTAAGAATTGGTGAGGTCAGTAATTGTGGAGCACTTCAGGCTATCTCACTAACGTTACAGGTGATGCATCGTTGCTTAACATATTCCCAAAACCCTTCCCTTGCATACACGGACTCAAATATACTGGCTTACAACGTCCGGTTTAGAGACGGATTTTGAAAAAGCGTTGGCGTCGCTTACTCGTTTCTGCCTATCTTTAGAGCGTCTATGTTCAATACAACTGTTATTCTCCAATGCAAAACTGGTGAAATTCCGCACGATTCTGCGAAAGTCTCGACTGCAAAAGTTTTTATTCGTTGCAGGTCCTACTTTAAAAGGTTTCCATGTGCTGGACCACTTATAGTCATAGTTTGATCGGCTTGACCGTTTTTACCAAAAGATTTGTCCTGTTATGGTGTTCCAAGTTGATTAATGCATCTACATGTCTACACAAACTTTAAACAATGTTTTACAATTGAAAACGTATAACGCAATTTTAAGGCGAATGAGTGGTTTCATTTTCGGAGCATTAGTTGATGTCAGTTTCACAGATTGCTCGTCACAGTCACTGTTAAACTTTGGTCTCCATACTTTGATTTGTTAAAGACACTACAGAAAAGCAACCTAATACACTCCTCTGATAAAGTTTAAAAGAATATCGGTAAATTAGTTCTTCACAATGGCTATAGATACGGTAGTATCTGGCATGCGCAAAACCAGTTCATTATGGAAGCCATGTTCGTTTTGGAAGAGTCAAATACTTTCCGGAACAACGGAAGGAGAACTAATGCAGGTTTTTTTGTTTTTTTAAGGAAAATGTTAGGTGCCCGGTATGGATCTGTAGGGACCCGATTTCTCCGATTCTAGGGACCCGATTTTCTCTATTTTCTCTGATTTTAGGGAACCGATGATAATTTTCTTTGATTCTAGGGACCCGATTTGAAATTCTAGGGACCCGAATCGGGTCCCTAAAACGCCTGAAAAAACCCTGAACTAATGCATTCCATGAACAACGACATGACAGTAAAAAGAACGCAATGTTGAAAAAAAAGTTTCAAATGTCTTATTTCTCGGAATAAGAAAAACTGTCAGGTGAAAATGTGCACACGAAAGGGTTTAAAAATACTCTCATGATTTTGTTTAAAATCTGTGAGTAAACGGATTTTAACTGTTTCAATANGACTAAGGCCATCCCATACAAGATACCGACTGCAAAGGGTGCTTTTCGCTAANTTGAAACATATGCCACTGGCATAGGAACAATCGACTTTTGCTAAGCTAGGGTCCTAACTCTGATGTTCCCATGCAAACGCAGCGAAAAACAACCATCATACCATGCGCAATAGTATTAGGCACTGAGGCTTTCGCAATTCAGCACTGACATACTGTACTTGTTTACAGTTAGGAGGAAAAGCGAAACGAGCTTAGCAAAGCAATTGCAACAGCGTCAACTTATCTCAGATTTATCGCAGAAGAAACATATTAGCGAAACTATTTGGTCGGCACAACGTGCTTCCCCGGGGCGGTAATATAACGGCAGAAAAAAGTTTTCAGGTCCCAGCGTGTTTTCATTTCTTCAGCAAAGTTTTGAGATTTGATCGATTGAAAAAATGATAAGAACAGTTTTCGGAATTAGCTGCTGCGTGCTTCGAAGAAAATACGTCATCAAGTTGGTGTGCTGTCTTGTTCACGACATGCAAAGTGAGTTTTTTGAGGCATTTCGTCGTCGATACAAAATAAAGTCGAAATTCAGCAAATCTTGCAAAGTTGTTTGACCCTTATACAACTTCACTTTTTACACCAGCTTTTCATCTCGTAAGGGTCGCGGGGGCAGCGACCCAGAGAAGTTCTTGAAATACTACACTGTTTCCAGCAACCTCTGATAGTTCTGTTGGCTCCACTCCTGTACTATCAATGAAATTTAAAGATATTCCATCAGCAGCTGGCGTGTTATAATTATTATTAGGTCTTTCTTGACTTTTCATGTATTGTTTCATTAATGTGGAAAATTAGTCTTGCGGTAGCAAATGGACGACAGTTGTGTTTACCCAGATAGCAATACACAAGTGCAACGTTACAAACCTGCAGCGGGTTTAAATTGACACCGTATATCACAATGAGCGTTTGACTAGTCATAGTTATGTTTTTTTATGACCATTGAACTGACTCAAAACTCAATTTCCCATCGCTTTTCTGCAGAAAAGAACAGTTTGGGTTTTTCATTCAAACAATTGCGAAAATTTACTTGGCAACACTGCCTGTGGGAAAGCAACGACTTTTTCGACAAGAGCGTATCTCCATTAAGAGTGAGAAGACACGTGTCCGGCATAACAGCTGTCACCATAAAAAATGAACGCGTTTGAAATGCGGAATTCATCTCTTGTTAATGCTCGCATACCGAACCATAACTATGCTGTGGATTAGCCAGTGGTTCTGCGATTTTCCCAAATCATTTTCTTAAGCCCAGAAAAGCGCGATATAAAGATTTTGCGTAACTGTACCTACCAGTCAATCCAGGTGCTTGCTTGTGACGGATGTTTACAGGAAAAAGGAAGTTAAGGAATCAGAGGCAAAAACATTGGCTATCATGTTGTAATATACCTTGTGCAATTATTCAAGAAATATAATCAACACGTTACATGTTTACCTTCTTTACAAGCTTAGACAGGGGTCGAAAGCTTTCAGAAGTTTAAAAACTGGGAACTACGAGAAAGAATACAAAAGAGCTGCGACCACAATTTGTAACAACAATAGGCAGACAACCAAGCACAACGTTGTATGGTTTTAAGTTAAAAACAACCATAAACTCGTTCCGGCCTGAAGGTATAGTTGCTCCCACCTAAGTAAATGCATCACGACAAAGGAGTCCAGTCGCAAACTGAGACACCAGAAGTCAAGTGTATACGGTATTACTATTCAATCGAGGGCAGAATTAATACAACAGATTTAAAGGTTCACTGCAACCAGGGGAAAACCTGATCGTCAGTGAATATTGTTAAAAACATGTTAGACTTGCACCCTGTCACCGTCGTTGTTTCATGGCTTTCCTGTGGCAGTAACCTGAGTTTCGAAAAAAGCTACTGCGGACCTCACCGCAATCGTTCTATCGCTTTGAGGTTATGAGGCAGGCTGGTGCTGGGGATTTTTTAAGCGTCGCTGCAGCTTGTCACCTGAGCAACTGATACTTTCAGAGGCCCTGGGCTCTTTGCCAAGGTGAAAAATCGCGAACATGTTGCTGCAAGTGTTGTAAAAATGGTGTACAGTGTACACGGATCATTTCATGATCGTGTGCCACAGTTCAGTAAAAAATCGAAACTACACGGAATGATACAGCTTTTGCTGTACTTGTTCAGCAATTTGCGGGTTCGGGTACTTCAGAAAAATTAGCACGAATTGTGACTTCGCGTTGAGTGTTGACGTGCGACTTGATAGAAACAAGCGCTAGACTTTATGATGACATAAGTCCACTATTTTCCTGCGATTTATTTTACTGTAGTACGGGCGTGGCATGTAGCGTGGGAGTGGCATGGGTAAATTTAAAATGGGGTCCATTGGAACCCAACGTTATGTAATTCCACTCAAACCGTTCAAGAGATTGGGGATTAAGAGAGCGCAAAAAAGGCAAAAACCAACAATTACATCAGATCTTCTTGGACGTTTCGAAAAACAACTGCTTTCATCGTCAGCAGAAATTCAACGGATTTTTGTTCCATCGATTCATCGCTGCTTACACAACAAAGCTCCAAAAAACATCGTCTGTGAAATCCGGAGATTCGGCAAAGGTCAGTTTAGGCTGAAAGCTGTGCTACTATTAACGTGATGAAAGTTTGTCAAAACATCTGTGAAAACAATGAACAAGATGATTGACGTCACTGCTAATCTCGCAAAATCACGTCTGCAAGTGAGGGCGAGACGAAACTTCCGATAACTTTGTTTGGAAAAAAACTGCAACATGCATGAATTCTGAACGGTTAGAAAAAAATACTTAGCATCGTCTTTTCTGTCCAAGCAAGATTTCACGCCATACACATATTTGACTGGCTCAGTGTGACACGCAATAGAGTGCTTCTACCGCAAAAAATGATTTCAAAGTAGCTTTAAAAGAACTTGGCTTAAAGACATGAAATACCTTAATTGGTACATGAAATGGACTTGTTCATGTTGGCAAAAAAGCAAACTTCATTGCTCGAATGCAAATGAAACATGCGCATTGGACAATCAGAGTGGGTTTCGCTTAACCAAAATACTGTTTATAGACAAGCTTTCAAGTTCTGTAATTTTAACCGAATTTTGATCTGATGACGGCACCGATAACCGCTTTTTAGCAAATATGCACTTCGCGCATTCAGCGAAAGCAGCAAGTGTCTTTCGTAAGGGCCTGGACTCTGTTGTAGTGATTTCTTGTACCCCAGCATGTAGTGATTTCTTGCACCCCAGCATAGCTGTAGCTACGATCAGGTTCGTAGCCAGGATTTAAGGTTTTGGGGGAAAAGTATATATTTAATTTTTATTATACGTTTAATAAAAAACTTTCTGGGCACAACAAAATTTGGGAGTCAGAAAAAACGATTCCCCGTGGCTATGGGCCTAGCTAGAGTTCTTTAGCAGTGGATGATCGCTACGGCAAAGCTTTGCTAAATCTTAGCTAGCTATGATGTGAATAGAAAGATACACGACTTAATTTGCTGATTACAAGATACATTCATAGCCTATTTTATAAGTAGGTTTTACTTTCACTGAATTTCATTCATTTCGTTTAAAAATAAAACAGAAAAACGAAGAGAAACTCCGCAGGTTAAATGGCGCAGATCGGCGTAGTCATTGAATTCATCAACTTATCTCAAAAAGTCCATAGCGCCGAATCATCGACATGAATGGAAACTTTGACGTAAATGCACTAAAGTCATGCAAGTTTATACTTGGCTTTGATCATCAAACGCAACAACGCTAGCAAAAGCCTTAAATCAGCTAATTTGTTTTTGGTAGAGGCATTTAACATCAACGAGAGATATTTCAACTTGATTGCGCAAGACCCAGATGGGAATTTGTTCACGAAGAAGAGACAAGGTTTCTATGGTTTCACGGCAGGCCCGCAACCAGGGGGGACAACCGGGAAATTGCCACCCCACCGAAATTAAAAAAAAAACAGTGTAGTTGTTAGGTACAGCAACAAGTTACAATCATTTTGCCTCACCCTCCAGAAAATTTCAGCTGGTTGCGTCCCTGTTCCATGGGATACACCGCCGCGCGGTCGCAACAAAATTGGCTTATTGGCTTGTTTTTACCACGTGACTTTGTGCTGAAAGCGGCTGCGCCATAGTCATCATCATCATGAAGGTCCATTGCCTGAACCAGGCATAAGGGCCGATGTGCAGGCAGTCTTCCAGCTTTTTTATCATGGGGAAGCTGCAAGATACGTGGAGTGTCTGCGCAACAGTACCGGCGGCAAAAGGTCGCACAGTATCCCCGTGTGTTCGAAACGAATAGCATTATGTTGGCTTCGCGTTAAACTCACACGCGTAAACGAAGTTATGCGCTGAGTACGGAGGGTTTTGCGTTTAAAAACAAATTGCAGGTATTTGTTTACGGAGTAAGCAAGATGAGCCTATGATATAATCCGCGCGGACTAACGCCCAAGTCACCAGCAAACAGTTCGTGGTTGTTATTGCATTGTAGATTGCAGTCGTTTTCGGTGCAGAGTTAAACCTGCAAGCCACACCAAATCGAATCACAGAAACAAAAACGCGAAGTGCCAATGAGTGAAAAGAAATCTCCCAGGACGTCAGTTAAAAGCTCTAGGTTTTCTGTAAGCTTTCGCGGAATCAGCCAACTGGGCTCTGCTTTCATCTTTTCTGATGATTCAAACTTGCACATATCTATATTCAAGTAAGTACTCTTCACAACTGGGGTAAGCAAGGAATCGATTTCACGTAAAATTACGCACCCTCAGTTCTGAAATTTGCAAGAGAAGCTTACGGGTGAAAAGTTGAAAAGCTAAAGTAAAAGCAGAGAAAGCAAACTAACTCAAGACTAAAATGAATAAATCGTAACGCAAGCTCATATCTCCCAGGGGGTTTTCAAAACCAAGGTTGTCAGCCTCAGCGTGATTTACCGAAAGGATTGCAGAATTTCGAAACAGACCACGTTTTCGTGTGTTGCGTGTTAGACGAAACCATCGAAATATGACGTCATTCGAAACATTAGTATTTACGTTTTGTTTCTAACACTTTTTTCGTTTTTTTCGAATTGTTTACATACGAATTGTGCGTGGAATTATTAGCTGACCTTGTGTGCAGTCACGCATAAAAATGAAAGTTCTTTGAAGACATGCCATTCTTCATAAATTAATTGTTAATTTGGTTTTAGTGGACTTTTTGTTCTCAGAAACTATCAAACCGGATTGCAAAAAATGCCTCAAACAAATTAGGCCAAGCAGCGTAGATATAGGGGTGTACTTTACATGTGGACAGTGGCAGAATCATACACGGAAATGAGTGGCGAAGAAACAACGAAATGCTATGCAAGCATCAAGCCTCCGCAAGGGCGATACAGTCGAATGTATCAGCATCAGCAAATTTTTTATAGGAAAGCAAGTTCACGTAACTCTACGCATTTTCATTTCTAAAATCTGCAAGCAATGCTTACGTGCGAAATGCTGAAAGGTTACAGCAAGGGCAAATAAAGCAAGACCGCCAATTACGGAGCAACAAAACCACATCTCCGGATCACGCCGCTATTACTCAGCACGGAGCTATATGCGTTAAGCAGAATCGCGTTCGTAAGGCAGGCGGACATGCTGTAAGGAGGGCCTATCAAAATCAGTAAAACTACATGTGCAGCAGTGTTCCCTCTAAGCCGAAAAAAAACGGCACTTTCGGCACTTTTTTTGGACGCCAGCCGACAAAAATTTTGAAAATCGGCACTTGCAAATTTGGACGCAATTTCTTCCACAGGAGAAAATTTCACAAAACAGAATGTCGTTATTTTTTCAAAAATGTGCGCTACATATTTTCACGATTTAAGCCGTTGTCAGGTCACAGCATGGATATTACAGCAGTGAGCGGTGAAAAAAAGTTCAGACGCAGTTTAGAAATTCTCCGCTTGCAAGTTTGTGGTAAAAAATCTCTGGGCACAATTTCACGATTGATGCGTCCAACAATGAAGCTGTTTGCTGTTAAGTTCAGACGCATTTTGGAAGTTTTCGCCTGATGAGGTTTATGAAGAAAGTTTTGGGCGCATTTTCACAATTTATGCGTCCAAAAATGAAGCTGTGTCCTGCGAAGTTACAGACTCATTTTTAAGTTTTCGCCTTATGAGGTTTATGAAGAAAGTTCTTGGCGCATTATCACGATTTTTGCGTCCAAACACGGAGCTGTTTGCCGTGACGTTGAGAAAGTTCTCCGCTTGCAAGGTTCACAAAAAAATTTCTGGGCGCATTTTCACGATTTATGTGTCCGAAAACGAAGCTGTTTGCAGTGAAGTTCAGACGCATGGAAGTTCTTTGCTTGCAAGTTTTGCAGAAAAGGTTCTGGGCGCAT
>JGI24021J15306_10001408_pt1 | contig 23461 bp, 20 predicted proteins | sample Ectturendosymbi1_FD_15306 | JGI IMG/M metagenome (IMG submission 15306) | reverse complement strand
CTCTTGCTGCATCTTTCTCAAGAAAGTGCTTTCACTGGGTAATGTTTGCAGAACGACGCTTTGGAAAGGTCGCTCGAGAACATGAACGATCGACTGGCCAACGAAACTGCCCAGAACGAGGAGCTTATCAAGCAAATGCACGAAGAGCTGGATCATACCAAAGAGGTTTGACATCAAATTTATTTCAGCTGTTCCACCTTTATGCAGTAAATGTCTTCTTTCACATAAATACCTTCTTTGACATTTGTCTGTGCCTAGCGTACAGTCACCATAACCTGCAAGAAATCTCAAGTTGCATAACGGCGTTTAAATGTCATATTAAGACATTACTGTTTTTTTCAAGAACGAGTCATCATACCCAAGGGCTTAAGGATGGGGGAAGGGGGGAATAGTTCCCCAGGCGCCAAATCAATATGGGGGCGCCGAATCCGCCGAAATGTCCCAACAATGTCACCAGTATTTCCTTCAACTGCACATTTGCTTCTGAAAGACCTTGGCTTCGAACATGGGAGCGACAAACCTTTCTCTTAACCCGGGCGCCATCTAACATCGCTACGCCCTTGATCGTACCTCTTGGAATTCTGAATTTGATAAACTGAATAGTTCCGTTTTCGGATGAAATGTCTGGATTTTTCACTAAGTGCAAATGTTGGATAATGGACAATGTAATCACACACTTTCATCTTTTTCAGGACTTGGGTCAATACTTGAAAAAGTACCAGAATCTGAACAGCTTGAACATGAGTTTGCAGCAGGAAATTTCAATTTACCAGAAAGTTCTCAGCGGAGAGGAGGCGAGGTAGCGATGTTTGGAGCACAATTATATTTACCTATTTTCCATTTTGTTGATTGAGACAAAAACATTTTTTTCCATCTGTGTCTGTCATCTGTTCTTCACTTTAACGTTAAAAAATGGATGTTGAAGTACCTTTGTTTCGTTTTTCGTCGATTAATGTTTAAGTGGCAAGTGTGTAACAAAAAGTTTTAACCTTATTTCTGCTCACTGAGTAAGGCCATTGCTCTACTTCTGCAACATAATCAAACACAGGAATCTTGTGCTTTTTGTGTTAAGCACTCCCTAACATTTTGTGCGTTTCGTGAATCCGTATTTCGAGTTCTCGTTCCCATGGCAAAGGTCATTGTTCTTACAGGATCTCAGAGCTCGACACAAGCATCAACACCACGGCAAAGGTTGTATCTGTAGGTTCTCGTAGCCGGGCTTCATCCATGTCGAGTTCGTCGTCGTCGTCACGTGAATCATCACCAGAAAGAAAAACAGACCAAGTTGTGGAAGAGATGTTGCAAGAAAAGACCCAGGAGAAGGAACCCCCGAAGGAACAAGCAGCGGCAAAGGAACCATCCACGGTATGAAGTCGGCCGCGGGAACTGACAAGAACTGTCAAAAACGAAATTTATGGTTCATCATAGCTTTTAAGTGTGGTCAATACTGTATTATTAGCATTTTGTTGTCTTGCAAACACTTATCAGAAGCTGTTACAAAGCTTGAAACAATATTAAGTAATTGATTTCAACAAAAATGCCGCTTAGAATTTGTTCCAACTTGTGCAAATGATGCATTCAATTTTTTTGGAACATGATGTTGAAAGCCCTTTTGACAATTTCGTGCAAACTAAAAAATCAAACCCATCTTCTGCCATGCGTCTTTTGCTGCTGGCCGAAATGCTGCTATATGGGCTGAAATTATTTCTTTGTGATTTCACAAAGCGTTTTGGAAAAGGCATAAAGTGCTTTGCTAACGACCAGGTAAATACGGCCGGTCGCTTTTTTCGCTGTTTCAAGCAAATCGTTCTCCCGGTTGTCGGAAGCTGTTTCACTTTTCATTCTGAGAGCTTGATAAACTTTTCACGATTTGAAATTGTTTAGCTTCTTTAATTTTAATGATTGCAAGTTGCGTTTGAATAGAAGCCATCGAGCAGATAACGTATGCATTTATTCAAAATCTTTATCGGTGCAAACATAGTAGCATCATGTTGAGCAGTGTTATTGGAATCGTTTAAAATCATGTTTTCACTATTGCAAGCAACCCACACGCTACTTTAACGCCTGCACGAGCCTCTTGAGTGGCTGAGACGTTTTCAATGATAACTCACCAAACTGTAGTGCTAGAGAGCTAAGCGAATCATCAAAGGATGTGGAACGTCTTCTGGTTTTGAATTTTCAAAATTGGGCCCTTTTCAATTTGAACTGTTGTGGGGTTGCGTGACCTCGCGGAATGGTCTCGATGACATCATCGGGACTTATGAAATATTGCAAGTGCCAAGTTACTCGTTTTTGAATTAACTTTGCGAAAATGCGCTTGGTTTGAGGCCTTGATTGGCCCTCTAACGTAATCAGTTGGCAAATTTGGGCCGAAAATCGGAATTTTTTGGAAATCTTGAACACCATTGCAGTGGCCCAAGATGCCGATTTTCGGCTATAACTTGCCGACCATGATGGGGGGCCAGTCAAGGCCGTTTTCGTTTAGTTTATTCTAGAAAATATGGTAAATTGGCACTTGAAGATTTTTCATAGGTACCTATGATGTCATCGGGACCAACTCGTGATGTCACGCTACCCCACACAAATTCAAAGCTCAAAAGTGCCCAATATTTTAAAAGTCGAAACTAGAAAACTTTCTGCATCCTTTAATGCTTCGATTAGCTCCCCAGTATCACCGGTTGCTGAGTTGCGACTGAAAATGTCCGAACAACTTAAGTGATTCACGCGGGTGTTAAAGAGGCTTTACCGTAATTGTACACGTGCACTGTTCTATCAATGTTTTTCGTAATCAAACATAAGTAATTCTACTCTTTCGAATCTTGTAGCTTTCACAACGCTGTGTATCAAAGCTGCTCTTTTACAAGCGTGTTACAAAATACAAGCAAATGTAAAACAAGAAAATTTGAGAAGGTCTCATTCGTTTGCGATTTTTCTGTTAAAGCATACGACACAGAAACTGCAAAATGTATTTCCTGGTAAAACGTTTTTAAAACTTACCGACAACCGGGACGACACAACGACCAATTCAAAATTGCCTTCTTGTAACTATAGAGATAAAGTCAAAAATTTGCTCACAGAATTCGTAGACTTCATTTGAGCTCAGTGGATGAAAGACGAGGCAGTTGTGATTTCTAGCTTCTTGCAAACATAGACTTTGACTATTTTGGAGTTTGACTTTAGTATGAATATACACGTTACACGGGCTAGAAAACTAGTGGGGCGTGCAAGTTGTTCCAACACTCGGTGACATGTATCTGTGGACGAAACTGTGCAACGTTTGAAACAATCAGTTGACCTTGTAGAAAGAAAAAATTTCGTAAATTTTAAACGAAAACGACGCTTCATTACGTCAGTAAACAACCTTGAAGTTAGACGCTTTTTAAGCAAAACGCTAGTTGTTGCTTACTGTGAAATGAGGAAATGAATACGGCATATCTGATAAAAGATTAAAATCAAACTGTTGATTAATTGGCTGTCGCAAATAGCTAAAGATGTCTATCGGTTTCTAATATTTTGCGAACACAACCATGGCAAACACTGCGAGTCAGGCAATCCATCTCGGTAAGCTGTTACACTTCAGTCACAGGATTCACTGACAACATCTGGTTCACGTTCGTCGGCCGAGCAAAGTGATCGGTCGCGAAGCAGTTCGATGTCGTCTCAATCCTCTTCTAGTCAAGGTTCAGAAACTTTCAGCCACGAGGCTCTAGCACGCGAAAAACTTCCTGAATCACAGCATGCAAATTCACCAGAACAAAACGACCAAGCCCATGACGCGCTGCTTGAAGATGAAACACAAGAATATTTTAGCCAGGATAAAGCTGTTGACGAACTGAGAAGTTCGCCAAAGGTTAGAACCGATTACATGTCTTCGTCGTCGAGCGAAGATGAGCACGCCAACCGTAGAAGTCAGCTTGAAAACGTCTTGCCAAGAGCGACTATTTTTCCCATGAATCAGGTTTATGGCAACATGCACGGCATTTTGTCATTGCAGTGTTCAATGGAATCAATACAATTTGAACCTATTGTTTTCATGAGAAAACGCTTTTCACAGCATGACATGCGAAGCTTGAAATCAAGGAATAATTAATTTATGTTGCATGCAATCACTGGTGATTGACAGATCGACTACTGTTACTCCAAGAAACACAAACGACATGTCCAAAAGGGCTCTAAGTTGGAGGTTTAGGATTATAGTTGTCACTTATATGAAAGTTTTGTTAATTTCTATTATACTTTTGATTCAAAAACAATTTCAACAGGTTTATCCGTAATAGAAAGATATTTCAAATGCATTCTACCAAACAACAGCGAGTTAGCGATTTCGAAACAACAGGATAGAGTTATTATATTCGTTTCACCTCAAGCCTTTGTCACAATTCATCTGCAAGAAAGAGAACGTACTGACAAAAACCTATATATATTTACAATTCAACGGCGTTGACAAAATAAAAACACGACGATTTAAGCTATTTGTTAACCTCGTTTTTTTGTATTTCAATTTCACACCACCTCTCTCTTTCGGTTTCCCTTCAACAGCCTATTTCCTCCAGACCCTTAGACCAGTCATAAAAACACGTCACGCGACAATGACATCATGATAAAAACTATTTGTTAAACTGTAAATGGTATCTGATCGATGTCGATAAAATGTTCATGAGCTTGACGCCAAATATCTGGGGATTTTGCGGCTTCGTAGTAAAACACCGTTATTTTAATAGCAAGCGGCAGCGCGTCAATGCATCTGATGCATGTTAATAAAGTTGTCAAAGGCGACAGAGGATAAATGGAAAATTGAAACTTTTTCATGAGATCATTGACCAACAGAATTGTCTGTCACTTGCGTTTTCACACTTGTACCAGGCGTCAGTTACAACTGCACAGATTTGCAAAACAGCGACAAGCTTTTTGCAAATACTCATTTTAATCCCAAAGCAAATTTTCTGAAGTATCGCTTGCAAGTATAGATCCATGATAGAAATTTTATGGGAAAACTTTAAAGTTGAAGAATTGCGCAAAATCTTTGAAGCATTACCAGGACGAGCCTTTGAAACAATGAAACACTTGCTCTGTCACTTACGTCGCATTTTTTGTGAAGGGTGTCATTTCCGTCAGTTGGAAAGTGAAAGGTGGTACAGTTCGTCCAGCGAATCCCTTCTCTCCTACAAGCGATGCCGAAGCTCTTCACAAAGCTATGAAAGGATTTGGTAAAATATTCGTTAATCAGACAAGTTTGGATGTTTGCAAACAAAACGGATTGGCACTTATCTGACATATTCAATTTTTGTCTTGAAAATCTGTTTGCTTGAATTTTTGAACGTTCTGTTTCCACGTAGCTAATATTGCATGTAGATTCTCCAAGCCACCGTGGGAATAACAGTCAGTTGTCAAAACGTCAAGTTGTTTCTGAGCAGTTTTCATGTACGGCAAGATACATGGCATGGACCTTTCGTAACTCGAGAAGCGTTTGTCTCCTGCATGAGAGACCTACTTTCAAATGAAAAACAATCCATTGTTTTTATTGAAAAAGTTTTAACAACATTTTGAACTGATGCATTAGAAATTTGCAAAAGGCGATGCCTTAGCAGTAAATAAAAGTTTCTGATCGTGACAGGTTCCAGTTGTGACTGATTTAACCTGCTGTGGCTTAAACGCTTTGGTGCGGCTACCCCGTCTTCTGTTGCGCTGCGCATTACAACAACAATGCAGGCATGAAAAATTACAGGCAATTTGCATCTGCATCGTGTCAATTGCTGGCATTGATTAGGTGTAACCTCAAAAAAGTAACTTATCTGCGTCTGAAGCTATGTTCACATTTGTCATTATTTTGCATTTTACAATAAATCTTTGTTATTTCCTGACTTTACTCGGAATCTTTAAAACTGGCAATAAATCTAACACCGCAGTTGAAGTAAGTTTCAGCAAATATTACCATCTATGTTCCAAGTTATTGGTTTTTATAATGCAGATAAAAACTGTCTGGATTATAGTGAAAAGAACTGCCAAATCAAAGCCAAATTGTTTGGTTGAAAGCATTTCATAAACGGCGTCCCGTGAAAGCTATGAAATACCACATGCTTGTATTAGGTGTATTTCTAAAGGCATTAATGGTGGTTCATCAATTGCACGTTTACTCGCAACAACTTTTTAGGCAAGTTACATTGCGTAATTTTCCGTTTCATGTTACATCTTGTGTCTATTTTGCGTCGTTCAGAGCTTTGAGCCACTCCTCTGTGATAAATTGCAAGTTTGCTGATGCTTAACGTTAATTTCAAGTTTGCAAAAGCAGCTGGACGCATCGCAATATCAAAAAAGTAGCTTGGAAAACACAAGCGTACAAAACAGAGCGCTTGGAGGGATCGCCCCTAGCGCTACAAACGTGAAAATCAAAGGGATCATGTCAGTCCTTATGAGATTTCAAGAACGGAATCGTGCTTTTAGGAAAAAAGATGAGAGCAGAATTTTAAGAACAGTGAGGAGCTTATGCTGGTAGTGATATTCCGGTTACAAAAAATGGGAGACTTTTTCCTGTTTTTACTCTTATTCCTATTTTAAGAAAATATTTACAAAATTTCAATGAATATTTAGATGATCGACATGCAAATTGCTTGTACGATTTCATAAATGCGGATTGCTTGTACGGTTTGACACAATTTCAAGAAAAATAGTTTCCGCCCATCTTGCAAACCTTCCAGCACAACTAACTTGCCCGTGTCCTGTGCAGTGTTTTGTGCAAAGAGGTGTTTTTACGTTTGACTTTTTTCACTTCTTTCGTTCTTTACAGGCACAGACGAAGGGACCATAATCGACATTCTGAGCAAACGTACGAAAGCGCAAAGACATGCAATTGCCCAAACATATCAGCAAAAATACAACGCTGTGAGTGTGCATTACGCATGGGAAGCGAGAATATTAACTTTGTTGGCAACTATAGAAGCAAGTAATGGCAGCTGAGTTTGGGTATTAAAAATAATTCTGTCTCCTTTAGAACCTTGTGAAAGATTTGGAAAAAGAACTTGATGGAGATCTGAAGACAACTGTTCTTCATTTAATGTGGAAGAAAAGTGAACTGGATGCCCAAGCCATCCGTAAAGCAATCAAAGGCCTTGGGACGGACGAAGCAGTCCTCATAGAGATTTTATGTACTCAGACAAGCCGGGAGATTCGAGACATAAAGCAGGATTACACACGGAGTTAGTTTTTTTTATTTTGTTTTATTTGTGTCAAAATGTTTTACGATTCTTGTGTGTATAGAGACGAATGTTATTAGATGAATAGAGGTATCGTGCTTGCTGAGGGACCTTTATCATTATTCTACAAACAAAAATGCGAGATGATTTTGTTCTTTAAAAACAACAACGTAGGAGCTTATTCCCTGACAATCGGATAAAGTTACTCTTTGATTGAGCAAAGAGTTCATTTTGATGAATATTTCTTCAATTTTGCAAATTATTTATGAAACTACTTCGTCTCATTAAAACAACTGCTTTGAAAAGTTTTTGCCGGACGAGATTTGGACACCGACATAGAGAAGGAAACGAGTGGAGCTTTCAAGAAATTCTTGCTAGCTATTCTGAAGGCAAACAGACCTCCAGACAGCGGCACAGTTGTATCGAACCTGGCAGAGCAAGACGCGAAGGTGAGCTGCAACAAGCATGGCAAAGATTTTTGGCATGCTGAACGATGTTTATAAAGCGCACAAAGCAATGCGACGGCTGTATTGTCGGGTGGCCAGGGCTTGACAAGTTAGACAAAGTCCGTGCAAATGATATGGTACTTGTGGCAATATACCTGCCTGGCTGATGGTTTCTAAAAGCCTTTCCCAAATGAGTGGAAATGCAGATGCAAAAGCTGTAACTGCTTGTAGCTGTCTTGGTTAGCCATGTCCTAGGAGACACTGTTTTAACGACGAAGTAAATGTGGTTCATGTCTGTGAAGAGTTATCAACAACGAAACCAGCAAGTCTCTCTTATACATCCACTGGGTGAGCGGGCACATGTTGTGTGTACGTGTGTGAGTATGCCTGTGATTACGTGTGTGCGTGTGTTTGTGATAGCGTGTGTGTGGAAGGGTTAAAATCTTCCCTGAGTTATTAATACACAGCAGGAGGAACCGCCTCAGAGTTAGTGATCAAGTTGTAGTACGCTGTCTTGCTTTATTTTTCATTGCCTTGTCTGTGGCCAGAGCAGAAGCAAATGGGCTTCATTTCAGTAAATATTTGAAACGTACGTTCGGTTTGAAGTTTCTTATGTTTCATCAAGTCAGCAAACTTCCGTATAGCATTTAATAAAAGTTTTACTGTGAGTATTTTAGTGATTGTGCATTTTACAGACCCTCTTCGACATAGGAGTGAAAAACTGGACGCCAGACAATCCAGTATTTCTGCAAATATTCACCCAACGCAGTTTCCAACATCTCTGGTTTCTCTTCAAACAATGTTGGGTTAAACTGACCAAGGACGACTTGCTACAAGCCATTGACAAGGATGTCAAAGGAGATTTGAAACGAGGATTAAAAACACTCGGTAACAGTCGGCGTTATTGCATGTATTGTTTTTACTCTTGATTGTGATGTGCACATCACAAGTAGATATGAATCCTTTAGATAAAGAGAATGCGATGACAATCCGAACTCATTCTTAGACGGCTTGCCTGCGAGCAGGGCCGTACCGAGGTTAGATGGGGACCGGAGAAAGAAAAAAATTTGGCGCCACCTGGGAGAAAATGCACTGAATTGAAGAAAGTACTTGCGACATTATTGGGACCTTTTGGCGCCCCCCAGTGATTCGGCGCCTGGGGCATTGTGCCCTCCTTTCCCCCTCGGTTCGCCCCTGCCTGCAAGTCGACATATTAACGAACTTGACGTTTGCAGAGCTAACGAACAATGGCGCATTTCAGCCTCTTTTGAGATTTATTGCTTATTTTTTTGCTTCGTGCAGTTTTGTTTTCGACATGCATCCCTCCCGTCTACTACGCCATCCAGACAAACCAAACCATGGCAGTAAGTACAAGATTCCATTTTACTTCATTCCTCCGTTTGGCCCTGATTTACGTTGTATTAGCACAGCTTTCTTCAAGGATCGCTAGAGCAGTTTTTTTTCAAGGAAAGTGTTAGGTACCCGATATGAACCTGTCGGGACCCGATTTCTCTGATTTTAGGGACCCGATTTTCTCTGATTCTGTGGACCGGATGACAATTTTCTCTGAGTCTAGGGACCCGATTTTCAATTCTAGGGACCCGAATCGGGTCCCTAAAACACACTGAAAAAACCCTGCGGCTAGAGCCACCTGAGTGGCTTTCACGCAAATGCGGTCATAAACCGCCAACCGACTGCTTAGGTGAGTCAATGAAAATATCATAAGATCCGGATTTTCTTGTACTTTCGTTTAAAAACTTAGATTCCTTCGGATACGAAATATTTGGGAAATTGTGACGTCACGCGTTGTTCCTAGTGGCGTTATTGGGATCTGCTAAACATTTCAAATGCTAATTTGCCGTTTTTCAAAGGACGGAACTCAAAAAACACATTTAAAATTTAAAAGCGTCCTATCATTGCCCATTTTGCATACAACCCAGCTATCAGCAACATCCCTCAGCTGTACGCAATGTTAATAAGTCAAATGTATAGGCATACATTGGAATGCACGTATTCAGAATTACAAGAGAAAAATCGGTTGAAGTCTGGCAGTAAATACTGCGTTGTATGCTAAATACTTATTTATATATGTGCATATATATATATATATGTGTGTGAAATGCTATTCGTGATCTGTAATTTTTCACCTCTTTTGTCGATCAGCAAAGTGCATTTATCAATTGCTGCTTTGTATTTTCATTTGATTACAGGGCAAAGGAACTGAAGAGAAACAGCTAATCTACATCTTGACAACTCGAAGTGAGATTGATTTAATTGACATCAAAGAGGAATTCCAAAAACTTTACAAAGTTGATCTCAAAACGAGAATTGAGGTTATTCACGTTTCTTCATTTTATGTAAAACGTTTGCCAACACTTGCAATTATATGATGACAAACATAGCTGCAAAAATTCCTGTTACTCGGTTTTTAATTTAAACCATGTATACATATTCAATTTTCAAAACAATGAACTTGAAATTACAATATGCTTCCCTCCATCGATGCAAACGCTAAATATTTGAAAAATTGTAAACTTGTACTTTGTTTTTAATGCAATGGCATCTTATGATTTCTAATGAAACATTAACAGTTTTGTGACTAAATGCTTGATGAATTTTATTGATGCATTTTTATTTTATTATCTCACTGTTGATGTTGAAGCACACTTTTTCACAATCGCAAAACATTTAAAATCCATTTGTTTTCACAGAACGAGACATCAGGTGATTTCAAGAAGATCCTGCTTGCAATAGTGAACTAAAAGCTGGGATAACAGACGTTGACTCTAATCACAGACAAAACTATCCTTCCATAAATTTCCAGCAACTGAAGCACGGAGTGTGGACTCGTAGATGCAAACAAATGTTCCATAAATTACACTTCTGATACTTGCATGTTTTGTAGTTTGTAGATTGAAAAACATTTTCAGTGGTAAATTTCTTGCCAATAATATTTGAAAGCTATGACAGACAGGCCTGTATATTTTCCAATGCTTTCTGTGGCAACAGCGCAATTACCTTTGCTTTGAACGCTTTCCATTACACACTTCATTTAAACATCAGTGCTTTTGCAGCAGTGCCGCAAACTGTATATTGCTTTTGCTGCTTTTCATGCATATAACAGCATTTATTACACTAACGTTTTATTACAGGTGCTAACGATAGAGCAAAATTTAGAAGTTTTACAAATTGTTTTTTGAAAGAATGATTTGAACGCAATCATGGACATTTCAAGCAAGTGTTTCTATCGTTAGCAAGGTTTCGTTGATTCTGTAAGTGAAGCGCGTAACGTGAGACAACCAAACATACAGGTTAGGGCTTAGGCAGTTTACAGAAAAAATAGGCAAACGGTTGAGGTCAGTCATACTGTAATTGGAAAGGAAACCTGATTCTTCTGATTTAAAAGCCATTTCAAAATTTGTGAGCGTTTCCAGCCGCTAGCGGAAGACAAAAATTCTGGCTCATCAAATTTCACAATATGCTCAGAATCCTCCTTGGTGTGCTTCGGACTCTGGGTACTTTTTGTTTCATTTTTAACTGTTAAGATAGTTTCCCTGAGTCTGTTCAACACATGTATCTTCGCAGGAGCACGTCAGCATATATGATGATCCCTGAACGGTGTAAAAGACGGTATGGCTCCTTGTATGGAAAGTTAACTTAGTTAACTTCATAAGGTTCCACAACGTTTTTTAAACATTTCAAAGATCATCAGAAACGCTGACATGTTCGTAAAGTGACACGTGCATTGGTCAGACTCAGAGCAACATTTTAAAAGTTTAAACGAACACAAAGAATTACCTAAACGCTGAAGAGAACGCACCAAGCAGCATTCTAGGTATACTGGGAAATTTGATGAAGAACAATTTTTGTCTTCCCTTAAGCGACATTGGTCCCCGATCATGATCAACATATACTGATTGCATCCAGATTGTTGTATATATTGAACCACCTCCGATTCATGTTCTGAAGTTCGGTGCTTTGCTCCCTTGATCTTGCTGAGAGTGGCAGCATATCCCTGATAGAATTTCGCTCAAATAATCAGTTTTTTGTTTTGTATCTGATGATACCAGAACTTTTCAGTCATATCTAAAATATCGTTGCACGTCCGCACAAAACGAAACGGGCTTGTAAAATTAAAATCTTAGGAAGTGACCCCGAGCCAAACAGTTGATGAGAAACGTTTAAAGTTTTGCGGTTAAAGCTGAATAAATAATAAAAGCACATATGCATAGTCTAATTTGCAATTGACACATGTACCACATGCTTAAATTCAAAACTAATGCGTTCTGCAGACATGAATATTTTGTCTGAGCATTCCATTAGCCAATTTTTTCTTCCACTTCAAGAAGCTGCATTTTGTATGCTATCTGTTTTTGCGCACTTTAATTGTTTTTGCCATTTTTCACAATTGTAGCAAAGCTTTGTACGTATTTTAGAATTTCGCCATCGCTTATTTCGCACTGTATTGCACTTGCCATCGTAAATATACGCCATATCGAATAAAATGTATTCTGTACTGTACAATGCAACCGCGTTGCTTTAAAAAGGCTTGCAGACGAGAAAGCTGCTCATTATCGTCTCGGGTTACAGAATGAAACGAAAACAGCAGCGACTTTCAATGAATTACAAGCTTCAACTTCCGCAATTGTTTTGGTAACTGCAGCTGTGGCGTACAGCGGTTGTGAAAACGTCAGCATTAAATCTATAGGGTTGGAAAACTCTCTGTAGCTTCCTACCAAAAACAGTATCTGCTTTTGCAAAATATTTGTTGCATACATTGTGCCGTCAATCACGTTTAACTCCCTATGGCGCGGTTACGATAGATGGAAATAATCCCGGAAACATACAGAATGCTCTATTCATGCAATGCAAAGAAGTTCATTTTTGGTTTTGTTGACGATTAACTACATATCCATAACAGGCAACATAGCAACCTTACTTACTGACACATGTCGTTGCAACCGCTTCGAATTTGAGATTACTCACAGAAAGGAAAACACAAACTTTTGGCAGGAAATATTCCGATATTTACTCCATGATGCTGCAAAACAGCATTTAACCATTGTGTTATAGGAGTTGTTCAGACTGACAAATTATTTTAACCGTTTACCTCGAGGGTATTGACGAAGAGAACAATTTCAAATTCTGCGTTTTGTTTCGAATCTTTGCTATTTCCTCTCCTTTACACGATTATTCAAAGTGACTTCAGTAACATGCACAGACGAATAACACAAATGGAAGCACGTGTGGATCATAAAGTTTTCAAAACCAACATTCCAAACGCAAGCCACAGATGAGTTCTTTCAATCAATCGCACCCAGTGCATTCATCAATGCAGAAAACTTTCTGTATAATGCAAAAGGCTCACTTTGCGCTGGTATGTTTGAGAAACAAAAATTAGTTGGTTTGTTTAATCATTCCAAATTGCCAAAGACGGCAGAGCCGAAATTACCACTGACTTATCTGTACAATAGCAGCAGTCTGCGATAAAACCAAAGGACACAAGAAAAAAACATAAACAAATAAAACATCGACAACACGAATGTGGAAAACGCAACTGACATGCGAAACAACGACCGACAATAACGTGCGCACGCGCGAGAAATGATAAGGCACTACCCGGGGTGTAGTGGGGTGGGAACGCGTGCGAACGGCGTTCCCACACCTTTTTGCACTAGTGACCCAGTGACGCACGCAGAAAATTTTCATGGGGAGGAGGTTCATTCAGGAGCATATGGTGGTCATTTGTCTTTGGTGTGAGCTGTTTGTGACGTCACAATTTGACGTCATATTCATGTTTCCCAATCAATGTTCTGGTGAAGTTTGTTGACACAATCTGCATATTATTCTACACGCACTCTCCTTATCCTATGTATCGTTGCACTCATAGACGGCGGAACCGGGGGGCCGCATGGGCCTAGGCCCCTCCACTTTTATTTCTGTGGGGGCATGACCCGCCCACTTTTAAATTTCGAATTTTGCCTAAATAAGTTTAAGTAACACAGTTAGTATTGGGTCCACTTGAGTCCATTGTAAATGTAAATCGTTTAACGAAAAAGATGTTGCAGAAAATTGGTCTGTTTGTCAATATTATTTGATATATATTATATAATTTGGCAATGCATGTGAAAGGATTTCGTCATTGTTTGGCAGAATACACCGTGCACAGTCTGTCACCCTGCTATGGCTTGCTTACCGCATTGATGGTGTTGAGCAGTGTTGCCAGATGCTGTAATGCAACACATTTTTTAATGGTGTTCGGAGGATTTTTTCCAGGGGAGGTACGAGTTGGGGGCCAAAGTGATGAAATTTGGTTTTTACCACTCGGAACTATGAAAACAACCTTTTTGCTGAAATTTTCAAATTTCTGCCACCCCTTCCGACACCCATGCTTGTGTGGAGGAAAATGTTCGTGCCACACCATTATAAAATTGGAGTAGGCCTAATTTCAACCGTTTCAACACCATTGTAAATAGTGAACTTTTGCTGAATCTTATACGCAAATGAAATATTTGACATATCGATTTAAATTGTGTTTTTGTTTTTGCACTGGCAACACTATACAGCTGTATTTATTTCTACATTGGCAACACAACTGGCATCCTTACACAAAACTTTCTAGTTGCTACATATGCTTCGTCTTGTCTTTGCATTCCGGTATCTAATGCATTTGTAGAATGGGTATTCAGTGATGTTACCTGTGTGTTTAAGATGTTGGATTGAATGTGTTTAAGACAGGTATCAATGCTGTGCAATTTTTGCCTAGTTTTAAGCTGTTCTTGGTGTTTTTAACAGTCCAGTGGCGACTCCAGCACACGGGCTCCTCCGGCTTAACCCGAGTCTTTGATTACAATTTATATCGGAGAACGCGAGCTTACTTGCTTTGTAGCCTATAGTTGTGCCACAACCCACGGCACTAAGTTTTTAACTTCGGCTCTTTCCTCTGATCCTTGTCACTGTTAATACATTTTCGTTCCATGTCTGGCCTTTCGCGTTCATGTTGCAGGTGACCTAAATAAAACAATATCGTAGCAAGCGTTCGCTCGCGCTTTACTCGGTCTCAGGTGCGCAACCAGCTCTTCATTCCCGGGGGGAGCAATTTTCATGAAATTTCATTCAAGACGTCATCGTGCTTATTCAACCGTGGTACAAATTTTTCGCAAACGGTCACAGACAAACTTCTTTTCGCAACATTTCCGAAAATGGGAAGTTTTCAGTTTTAATCAAGATGCAGACCAAACGATCAGGACAGAGAAAAAATTAGTAGCCTAATACAAACACTTGGTTCGGTACTCAGCTAGTGCAGTCATGGCTTTAGTGTGGCAGATGAATAGGCTACTAGCAATCCTGCCTAACTTTTCTTCTTGTTTTAGCAAATTCGTTCTAGCTCTATTCTTCTGGTCTAGCATGTGTTGGAATTTCTATCACAAATTAAGATCCCAAACTTGAGGGATAGCCTACGTCAAGGGTGAGGGGATCTTTGAATCCTAACATTTCGGGCAAAACGGATCAAGTGTGTTTGGGGCAAAACGGCTTTTTCTGGCATCAACACGAATTGCGTGAAAGTTTTAAAAAGCAGGTTTAAGGCCAGTGGTGTACAAGGCGGGGTTGCATGTGGTGCAAGCGCACCCTAAAACTTTTAAATTGGTGAAAAGCCGGGAAAAATCCCTTAAAATCTGGGCAAAATGTGTGAAAACCTTGGCAAAATCGCTTTATGTGCTTTGATTTTACAAAAGTGGCGCCTGAAATCAAAGTACAGACGTTTCTTTTGTTTTTGGAGGTCATGTTTTTTAGTATTTTTTCGGGCAAGTTAAAGGGAAATTTGGGCACGTTTGGGGAAAATTAGGACAAAAATGGTGCTTGAAGTGCTTTGATTTGAAAAATTGCCCCCAAAATGAAATGAATTGCAGCCGTTATTTTTGTTTTTTTGAGGTCATTTTCTTTGGAGTTTTTTTCGGGTACGTTTGGGGAAATTTGGGAAAAATCCTTCGCATCCCCAAAATTTTGTTTGCTCGTACACCTATGTTTAAGGCTATGGGCTTTCAGGGCTTGCACTGATTGCAAAAGGTAGGGTCTAGTAAAGCGCCATTTACAGCCAAATTGATGTAGGTAGGTGCGTTCAACAGGTGACTAGCACTCATATGACACTTTACCGAACCCTTTTTCCCAAGCCGTGGTACTGGTACCAACACAAGAAGACAATAAAACCTAAAACAGTCCACACGCTAAATTAGGTAAAAACTATCAGGTTTCGAACCGAAAATGCAACTATACAGTTTTTTTTAAAGAAATGTACTACGTTAATAATGGTGATCTGTTTTGCCCCTCACAAAAACAATCAAAAGGTTGTAGAAGAACAAGCGGTTTGTCGTGGCCACAAACGTTTTAATAAAACCAACATGTGAAGATTTCTCTCATCAATTTGAAAGTTTCAGCAGTTTGCACGGTTTAACAGTAATGTCATAAAGTTTCGTGACGTCAGACTGAGGCCTGTTTCAGAAAAAGGTGGTATACGAACAAAAGGATAAAAAATGCCTTAGAAATGCCAACATTTAAAACTATCTCCCAAGTTTTGGCAATTCCAGCATACAGTATTATGAAATTTTCGACCAGATGGCCTCTCTCAAGATAAATCTTGTAAGGAGAAAATTAACCAGTAGGACAAGGAAAAATTCAAATAAGACTTTTCTTTATAAGTGATTACATTAGAACACAAAATGTCATCTTCATTCTTTGAAAGTCTCTGCAATTGTCAAAATGGTTGTGGAATGTGTTGAAATTTACGGGGGGCATCTGCCCCAAATGTCCCCTGCCTTGGTTGCACGCCTGTTCGGTCTCATCCATTAGAGCCCGAGCTACCCTATTCAATTAAGTACTTTTCAAAACATAATTCATATCGGACTGAATGCTTTTTGAAGCAGTAGATTTGTATAGAACAGGATTGGTCAAACTGCGGCTCGCGAGCCGCATGCAGCTCTTCGAAGCTTTGTATGCAGCACTTTGAGATTTCCGCAGAAATATACATTTGTTTTGCATTTTTTATTTCTATTGCAAAGTGTAGAAATATTGTAAAATGGTGCTGTGGTACCCAGGACCGGCGCTAGGTGGTTGGGGCTCCCAAAATACAACACTTTATATTTAAAACATAGTATTTATGACTTTATATAAACAAAAACATCGATTTATTTTAACAAATGCTTATAAAAGAATTTTCTACAGTATCAACACAACCTAGAAAGCAGACAGACAAGCATTTGCTATGTTTCAAGTTAGGAAAATGACTTTTTCCAAGTTTGCAGAAATGCAAATGTTATTGTCAACTCTGTCATATCTAACGTTTTAGAAATTTCACTTTCAATAGATATCATTGCCAGATTTGTTAGTTTTTCATCAGACATAGTTGATCTGTGAAATGTTTTGATTAGCCTCAACTTGCTGAAGCTCGGTTCAGCAGTCTTGCGTACAGCAGTGATCGGCAGATTTTCGTTAGAATGGCCCCGAGCGCCCTTACCATGGGCCAGAGGCGTAAAGACGGGGGGCAAGGAGGCACAATTCCCGGACGAAGAATCACTGCGGGGTTCGCGAAATGACTGCGGAAGACGAAAAAAGTCCCAACAATGTCACAAGTACTTTCTTAAATGCAATAGCCTACATTGGTTCCGAAAGACCTTAGGTTCGGACATAGGGGCACCAAACTACTGTAGCTTCTTGTCCCGGGGCAGAGATTTTTCCAAGGGGGCAACGTCGACATTTTGCTTATACTTTTGCAATTCAAACTGACGTTCACAAAGCGCTTTGCCCTGTGTACACAAAAATATTTTCCTCCATTTTACGGCAATAGTCACAAAAAATGCACTTTGTAGGCAGCAATAGCCAGGTATATTGCAATAAGTTACAAAATAGACTATATCCAAATCTTTCAAGCAGGGTATTTCTTTACAAAGAAGCAAATTGCCATGGACTTTAACAAAACAACAATTATGTCTTTATTTTACCTATCAAGACTTGCCAACATCAATTGGAAACAAGAGCTGCAAACGTCTAAGATCTCGTCCAAAGCACTCAAACACCCTTTCAATAAAACTTTGCTTGTCTTTACTGACTTTTTCACGGTGATAACGGTCATCCACATAAACCGGATAACCGTTCAGTTTCACACTAACAATGGATTTTTCAAACTTATCATGCTTCTTTTTACACAGTAGGCTGTGTAAGTACGTGGCTATCCGCTATCAGAACTCACTGTCTCCATGCATTACTTGCGTTCATCATTACTTGCGTTTGCGTTCAACACTCGCATGCCGCAAAATGCCTACTACCGTAACTTGAAGTGAACACGTGAAGATTCGTTGCCATGTTGTTGTTACGAAATAAAGTCCAACAGTAAAACAATCTGCACGCAAGTTTCGCAACTTGCCCCTGCAGTGCAGACCAGCGTTGGCACTGCTGCTATTTTTTCACCAGATCTGTTTTTTTTCTGTATTATCTGGGGTTCTGGGGTTTTTATTGAAAATCTTTTTTTTTACTCTGGTCACATTTTGGAAATGTATGTTGTATTGCTGTATTTTTCATTCAAGAATACAGTAATTTCACACTCACAGGCATAATATGCGCAGAGTCATCAGTAGCCAACACAGATGATGAGTGGTAGGGCTAGGCGTAACCAAATTGTTTGAAATATAATGGTTTACAGATTAAGCACTAATTAGGCATAGGTCAGCAATCTAATCTATCGCTGATATGTCAAGGGCTGCTTGTGCATGATTTTGGAATGCTTTTTGTTTTTGCTTTTGAAGATGCTGTGGTTGAGAATCTCTTCACTGTTTTATGGGCGCATTGATCGTGATATGAATGTAAAATTTTGATTTGTAGTCAAATATTGCAGTGAATGTAGTGGTTAGGGTGAAAAGAAAAAGCTGTAGGACCTTGAATGTATCATGTACCCAAAAACACAAAAATCAATCTCGGCAAAAACACAATAAAAAAATACATGATAAAAAACAGAGAAGAAAAAACACACAAAGTAATCGTGGGAACAAAAACAAAACAAACGAGTGAAATTTTAGTACAGATAGAAAAAAAAACAAAAAAAAAACACAACAACCATCAACATAACACAGATGAAGGTAGGCAAGAAATGGGTGACGACATCAACATAGCACAGATGATGGTGGGCAAGCAATGGGTGAAGAATTGAGGCGTGTACAGATGAGCAGGTGAGGCAAGCATACAGGTGAAGGAAGCAAGCAGCAAAAATGGTTATGAGGCAGAGAGCAAGGGATTTTGATACAACATTCCATTACAAAAGCAGGTAGCACGGGCAGAAAACAATGTTCATACATACAAATCGTGAAGAAATGTAAATTTACCCACAGACCATATTGGGGTGGGTTGCATGGATGAGCTGTTCCCAACCAGATGGATGATGTCACCATGAAGTTGAAGAGTAAGGGGTATCAACAGGTTGCAGTATTATTAGCAGTACACATGACTTATTCCAATAAGTGTTAGGTACATGAAAAACAAAATACGTTTAGTAAGTTGGAGAAGTATTTAGTTCTAAGATATAGTTTCACAAAAAGTCACAACTTATCTATGTGTACTAGCTACTTATTTGACAAATGTAACGGGTGTCATGTCATTGACACCGTCGTTCAGCTGTATATGACTGTGGGCCTGGGAATTAGGCTGAAGTCAACGTCCGTGAGGTCTTGGAGGTGGACATCACTTTGTTTGCCTCGAAATCCTCGTATTGCAGCAAGGGTGCTCCTCAAAAGGGCAAATCTGAGCTTTGTCCTTGTGTATGTTATGACAAATGCATGTGGCTCTCTGCGTTTTTCAGCAATTTTTTCTGCCATGTTGACTCTGTAGCATTCTGGTGCCATCCCTCCAGTTGTTGTGAAAACAAGGGAATTGAATGAAGACTTCTCTATGTCAATCACTCTTTGGTTGTACTTATCCTTCTTCTCTTTTTCATGTTGTTGGTAGACCTCTGCCAGGGACTTCCCAGAATAAGACTGTGAGGTAGGATGTGTGATCCTTATGTCAAAGAACGTTTTCTCACAGCTATTCCACAGTCCTCTCGCAGAGATATCCAACCTTGCATTGTCAGCAGTGTTGACTTTTTTTCGTAGTGATTTTCGTTGATTGGTAGAAGTGTGGGTTCGGTCTGAACATTTCTACAGACCTCTCATTATTTGTGCCTGAGAGTCTCTCACTGAGTTGTGCCTCATTGAAGTGCAACCACTTAATTTGCATATGAGGCTGTGATTCACAGAATTTGTCTCTCCACAAGCACAGCGGGTGGATATGCCTTTCACCTTCCATCCATATCTCATGCAGACGGCATCGGTGAATTCTTGTTTGTTTAGTACATATCCAATCGCTTTGATTGGCAAGGTTGACAGCCAAGAAGATGCCCCTTTTTCCATTGCCCCTTTTATTCGTTGTTGTGACTCAGGGGTCATTCCTGCCAAAAGTTCATCTCGGATGTTTTTGCATTTTTCATTTTTCTCTTGTCGTATTCTGTATTTCGTGTGTCTGGTAAACTGCTGGTCTGAGGGGTTGTAGTCAAGATCGCGCTGCTGAGTGTAGATTCTGGCTGTTAGTTTATTAGTGATCTGAGTGGAGTGTTCGTATTCTGTCTTGGTGGTTTCCCGAGGATCTGTCAGACCTAGCCCACCATGCCTGAGAGGAAGAGCTAGCATTTGTCTTTCGGCATCATTAACTTCTCGTCCTACAAGAGCGGGAATCAATTGATCTCTGGTGGCGTTTTCAAGTGGTTCAAAGAATTCACTCGCATCAGGCACTGTTCTTTGGAAATGGGTCCATCTGGAGGATATGCCTTTCGTGAACGCTGAGTACGCTGCTTGAGGGTCATCTTGTGCGTACTTTGAAAGTGATTGAAGGTCTTTTACCCAACCCTGAACCTTGTTTTAAATGTATTGTTCCCTGAATGATTCTGTCCCAATTACAGATCCAAGGAGACGTTCACCTTGGCCTGTGATTTTGATTCGACCATTCTTGAAGATTTTTTGTGCAGATTGCATTAAACTACTGTCTTTTATTAGAAGGATTGTCTCTGCAGGTTTAGGGCAGTACCCAAAGTCTGGTCCATTGGCCTGTAGGCATTCCCACCATTTTTTCACACCTGCCAGTGATGCGACTGCAGAGCTATCATCTGCGTACCATACCTGCTTCACTTCATCATTTGCAGTTCCACTGCTCAATGCTTGTATCAATGGCCGTGTGGATAGGGCATACATTGCCACAGCTGCATTGTTCCCTTGCGTCACACCCTCCTGTGACAGTATGTGGTTCCCATTTTCCAGATAGAGCATGGCGGGTGTGTTGTGGCTGTTGTGTAGGTATGCGTACATTGGGGGACACAGTCTTTTGATGTTTTCTAGACTGACTTTTCTGTTGAGTTTGTTGAAGGCATTGTCTGCGTCTACTAGCAGCAGGCATTCACTGTTGTCCTCTTCGAAACTTTTCCTTATAGCATGTATTGCTGCTTCTATGCCTGATTCCAGTCCCGCGCATGTCAGCAGTGTTCCCACTGCATGGATGATGCCTTCCTTCAGCAGTCCTGTGATTGTTTTGCCAATGATTCGTCGTAAGCATTCACCAACACCTACTGACCTAATGCCGTTGTCTTTTTTCTTTAGTGGAACAAGTCTGCATGCGAGTAGGGTTGATATATAATCATGTGGAATTGTGTCCGTTGCGAGACGCCTGGCCAGGGTGGCAATTTCATCAGCCAACATTTTTGAATGGGTGCCATATGATTTCGAACAAATAATTTCTCTCCAGGTATCCATGTCAATCTGTGTTGGTCCTCCAGACCCCGATGAGTTTTTAGTATTGGATGCAATTTCATCTTGAGTTATGTTTTCAAAAATGACCCTCTCTGTTTTGGTTTCAGGCCTGTCAATAATGGCAGATTGTTTTAGTTCCGCCGCTTTTGGGTGCTTTTCTTTGAACTTCTTTTTGATGTCTGTAGTGATGTCATGTTTTCCATCAATGTCACTACCATGACAACAAATCTAAGGGCCTTTTTCACCTGTCCTTGTAACATTAGTCTACAGAAATCTTTCTGGTCTGATTGTTTTTGGTTTTGACTGATATTTCGAGTCTTTTTTGAATGGCTTCACACTCTGAGATCAGTTCTTCCAGGTTTCCGTGTTTCCACCATTCCATTCTTTTGTTCAGGTATTTGACGTGTTCTCTGTTTTTTGATTTGAGTGATGGCTTCCGGAGTAGTAGTGGCAGAAATACTTGAAGCATGTGGATTGCAACTGGCTCCCATCTTTTACTACTGTTAAAGAGTCTTATAAGACGAGTCACTTCTGCAATCAGTGTTTTTCCAACTTTTCCTCTTGGGATTTGCATATAATTTTTGTCCATTTTACAATTTTTTGATATGCTGAATCAAGACCTTTTTCTGATTTTCTTTAAGTCTTTCATCTTGCCCCATGTGATACACTTTTCACTTTGGGTGATTTCCTTATTTTGGTCCTTGCAGCTATCGCAAAACCATTGCAATGCGTTATGTCTGTCATAGTCTTCACAAAATATCTGATATTGTTCACTTCGACATTCCAACACATATGCAGTGATACCATTTTGTGCACTCTCCATCACACTGCAGGGCCTGTTCCTTGTCGAAGACAATTTCCTGACACACTCCACATTTATTCATCCTGGATGCCTCAGCGGCTCCAGCGGCCTTTCAGACAAGTAGCTTCAGATCTTCTACATTATAATAAGCCTACAATACCTCTGAAACTTATTCAAATAGAATCTATCATGTACTGTTCATGTTTCACTTTGTGCATTTAAGTGAAAGCAAAAGAAAACATCAAACGTTTTTTCAAAAAAGATCTATCAAGCTTTTTCATTTTTTCTTCATACATTTGATTTGCTGCTAGCCTACTTGTAAATTGTGATTGTCAGTATGTTTAAAAATGGACTTGAACTTGTTAAAAATATGATGAAAATAATGCATATTACCTTAAATTTTATGTGCAAGTACCGGTAGCGTGCTTTTCAAATTTGGTTTTGACATTTTTTAAACATTTTATATGTCTGGGTTTTTTTATTATTTCCTGGGTTTTTTTCAAGGTAAATTTTGGGGTTTTCTTCATAACAGAGTGGCAACACTGATGCAGACAGGCAAAGCTGCGGACATGAGTGAACTGCGAATTCATTACTGCACAACACCAGGACAGTGCATTTGGTTCTTGCGCACTGTGGGCATCATACCGGCAAATAAAATGCCAATGCAAGAATCAAATCAATTTAATCGTACTTAAGCTCCTTACTTCAGGTTTGCTAGAAAATTTTGGTTCTTAGTCCCAATTTCCAAAAAGGGGGACGAATACCGTTTTGATCCCCTTGTGGACGCCCTTGCCCTTTCAATCTTAATTGAAATCCCCATCCCCTGCTTTTTGAATGCCCAATTCCAACCTTATGTTGTATTCAGTTATCGGTAACATAGCAGTGCTATATTATTGTAATAAACCCTATAATCACATCAGTGTCTTGTTAACGTCAAACAATGAATGTTCTATAAAGTTATTACAGCAGCCTTTGTTTGATCCCACGCAACCGGCGCAGCAAAGAAGGCCTACAACAAGTGTTGCGCGACCCAATAAAAAGTGCTGAACGGCCCACAATTGTGCCGAGGCCCACCACTGGGCACAGTATTATTCGCTAAACAACTGGATTTCTCTTTGTTGTAATGTTTCGAGTTTTCATTGGACAACTCTGATGCAAGCAGCCCCGTCGCCACGGGTGGTTGGGGGCTTAGCCCCCCAGAAAATC
>JGI24021J15306_10001407_pt1 | contig 23469 bp, 11 predicted proteins | sample Ectturendosymbi1_FD_15306 | JGI IMG/M metagenome (IMG submission 15306) | reverse complement strand
TTTCAAGCCTGGGGGGGCGGCCGCCCCCCCGACCCCCCGCCTCGTACGCCTATGTCCATAATAATCCACTAACTGCACTACTCGGTTGGGACAAGCTTAGCAGTGATTGCTAAATAAACTCTTCTAACTTCACTATCACCTCTATCTTGCTGTCTGAACAGCAGGTTGCGCAAATGTGTAACTTTGGTCGTAAGCACCAAAGGTGTCTTGTTTCTATGCAGTACAAAATACGAGAAGACTGCCTGAGCTAGCCATAACACAATTTTTGATAACAATCACTACACAAAATCGGTTGATCAGATGTAAGTCTGACTTCTGGACATATACAACTAGGCATATGGGCTAGCTTCACGTCAGGGTTGCCAATCTGTCTTCACTAAAAAAATCCAGACCTTGTCTCAAACAAAGCCAGATGGCAGTCTTTTGAGATATATTCACATAGAACATGCATAACCAAACACAAAATAGATATTAAAACTCGTCAGAAACATCGATATAATACAATTCTCATCTTCAGAAGCATTTTCTTTCCCCGTAGTTACATGGTCGTACATTTGTTTCTTATCAAATACATCGAACATTTTTATGGCAACAGTAAAACCTTTCCACCCTGTATGTTGATAGACTCTCGTCAGAAGAGATTTGCAACGAATATGCAGCTCAGACAAAGTTTTGCCAGAGTCAGCTTATCCAACTGAAAAAAAATCCAGATTTTGTCTGGCTTTTTTTATTTTCAAAAAAAGCCAAGCGTGTTAAAAAATCCAGAATTTCAAAATATAGCTTCAGAAAAGCCAAATTGGCAACCCTGCTTCACGTTCAACACTCCAAGCAATGAATGGTGAGGCCTTACGCTCAAGCCTCAAATACGTCTATTACCTCATAAACGTAACAAAATTATCAGGGGATGTTATTCTAGGTAACAGAGGCAGGTACTGCTCTGTCCATAAATTACAGGACAAAACAGAATAGGATTGATAAAAAATACAGTGATTTCTAGTGTTTCTCATTTCAATTTATGGTTAAAAGTTTTTTTGGGGGGCTAAGCCCACAAAAGTCCCCCGTGGCGACGGGATTGAATTTTGGGCCCCCTGTGTTGCTAGGCGGTGAATTTACGGATATTTGTCTGAAACGGATAATCGCATATTCCGTTTAAACACATACAAAAAATATTGGCAAACTGGTTATGCGATTAACTGGATTCGTCTGTACTAACACCCAAAATCACCGGAAAACACTCCGAGAAACTTTTGAAAAATGCTAAAACAAAATCCTATTAAAAATCAAAATAATACTTAATACCGAAATACAGGCTAACAGGGGGCCCATTTTTTACATTTTTCCTGCCAGGGGGGGCTGCGCGCACCCCTTCCCCCCCGTCAGTTACCCCACTGAGTGGACTCCGGCCGGAGTCTTAACGATTTTCGAAAATAGGAGTGGAGCCGGAGTTGATTTTTTAAGGAAGGGCTGGAGTGGAGCCCGAGTCAGTTTTTTAATAAGAGGTTACTTTGTTTATTATTGATTATTATTATTGCAGATTGTGTTTTGCAAAGCATGTTATAACATAACCTTCAAATGTGCAAGACTACATCACAGGAAGTCTTAAAATTTTAATACAACTTGGATGTAAGGTTAGGTTGGTGAATTTCGTGTGTGCAAAATTTGGACAATTTCTTGTTCATGGTGATACGTTAAAAATGTGTTGGCCAATAAAATTTAGCTCACATAAAAAGTTTAGGTAGTATCTCAACAACCAGCATTTCCAGTTTTCTGTTTAGAAGGACTAAAAGTAGTGTATCCCGCATCCAGTTTTCTGCCGGATATAAAACTGAGTTGTAGAACATCTCACTGCTACCAACGTGGTCGAGTGGGAAGTGACTAGACAATCCTCACTTCGAGTGACTCCTTTGTTGTATTTGGTTTTTCTTTTGATGTACTTACACAAGATTGTAAGTCAAAATTTTTGGACCCTTTGTGATGTACATTTCGAAAAGCAGTCACATGCTGATAATTAAATTAAGCTTTTGGACAAGGGTTAGGTTTAGCATTTTGGATTAGGGTTTCGTGTTAGTGTTTCAAATTAGGGTTTATAGTAAGCATTTAGGGTTAGGGTTCAGTGTTAGTGTCTAAGTTTAGGGTTTAGGATTAGCATTTATTGTTGATGGTTAGGGTTTGCAGTTAAGGTAAATTGTTAGGATGTAGGGTAAAAAATTATGGCCACCTTAATCCTTTATCTGAGAAGCAACTGACATGTAATGTATTGCAGTGATCAGCAAATTCATTTGTTGCGTTTTTTAGTCTTTTTAATGCGAAAACCGGATACGGTCGTTTAGACACTGCCAAAAGTTTAGATAATTTACTTTGGAGTTTGAGCAGGAGTCGGAGTCCAAAACTTTAAAATGTGTCGGAGTATATTCAGCCAAAGCAGGAGCGGAGTAAAAATTTTCAGACTCCGTACACCTCTGGTAGCCATGGCATTTATTGAGTTCAAACAAAGCTTGTTGGCAGTGTCTATATTGCCTCATGAGGCCAAGCCAATGCTGGAGCTAAGTTGCTTTTAGCCTAACACGATTGGTTACAATGGTTACATGACAAGTTTGGAACGCATGACCTGCTTAGTTGACCACAACATCTGTAATGGCTTAAATCCGATGGATCAGTGTTGTCATAGTTTCAGTGCTGGCAAGCTGTTAATGGATTCTTGTCTGCGTGAACTGTAGTCTAAACCCTAACTCTAAATCCTAACCTTAATCCTAATCCATAGCTATTGTCTTTTTATTTATCGTCCTTCGCACGTGACCACTTTAACAAATATAGTGTCCGACAAACACAAAATAGCCACAGATTTTGCCTCATAAGGCAAAATAGACACTACCAAATATATTGGCTAATGTGTAACTAAGTGAGCGGTATTAGATTTTGATTGGATATCGGAGTCCATTATTTTTCATTTTCGGATATGGATTGGATGTGGAGTTCATGACAAAGTTTCGGATTGGATCAGGATTGCAAATTTCCTTAGCCGTACACCACTGGTCTTAGCCGTACACCAAACCAGAGGTGGCCGGAGTTACATTTTCAGACTTGGGCTCTGCTCCTGTTCCAAAATTTTTGAATCTGGGTCCAAAAATATTTCAAACTTCGGATTCCGAATCTTGTTCAAACTCTGGCTACCATCGATACAACCGAAATACAGCAGCGATTTTACTTAAGATTGGATATTTACAAAGACCACGCAGACTCCTGCTACTACCAAAAATGAAAAGTGACTCCGAGTCCAGTATTCGGTCACGTTTTTTACTCGAAATCCGATTCCGAATGAAAAACGCAGAATCCTGGTGGAGCCGACTCCGGAACCCAGATCTGCGGCCACCACTGACCGAGACCAGAGATAATCAAATAGTGTTTTTTTGCTATCAAATCCTATCCTGTTTTAGAAAAATGATATCGGAATTCGATCCTAATCCTGTTTTGGTTGAAATCATACTTTCAGCATGCAAAAACTATCCATAGTTGTATATTTATTATCATGTAGGCTACAACATACATTTTTGGGCTGTGTCTATTCTGCCTTATGAGGCAAAAGCCTTTCTGGGGCTATTTTGCCTTTACCTGAACATGATTGGTTCAATTAGTAAACCTAAACCCTGACCCTAAACCTTGACTATAAGCCCTGACCTTAAACCTTAACCGGAAACTATAAACCCCAACCAATTGTCTGTTTACATATCGTACCTGTCACATGACCGCTTCAACCAATCGTGTTCAACTGAAGGCATAATAGTCTCAGCACAGCCTTTGCCTCTTGAAGCACAGAATCGTCACTACTTAAATTTTAATGCATTGTGTCACTTTAAACCCTATCATGCTTATAAACAGTGTTGCAACCTCTCCGTTGGCGTCACGTTGAATGTGTGATTCACCACGAACGGGATGTGCTCGAAGAACAACACCCATATGTATGTGGCACAAATAAGCAATAATAGAGTGAGTGCAGCGAATGATCTCTATTGTTGCTTGCTGCCACAGTGCTAAGCTTTGCGCACTTGCCGCTCGGGCTTTCCGGTAATGGTAATGGTTTATTGTTTCATATGACTCAGCCAACATGCAACAAAATGGTGCTGTGACCAGCATGTGAAGGTCGTGCCAGGTGCAGCCTTCACTAGAGAACGTGCGATCGATGCGGTTCGTTGTAAAAATGAGGGGATGTTGTTGCAACCTCTCCGTTGGCGTTGCGTTGAATGTGTGATTCACCACGAACGGGATATGCGCGAAGAACAACACCCATATATACGTGGCACGAACAAGCAATGATAGTGTTATCTCGTCGGGTGATCTCTATTGCTTGCTGTCACAGTGTGAAGCTTCGCGCACTTGCCGCTCGGGCTTTCCAATCGCAACACTGCAATTCTGCCTGTCAAGCGTTTGTACGTTGTACATGTACTGCAATTCTGCCATTCAAGTGTTTGTATATGTTGTACATGTACTGCACTTTTGCCAATCAAGCTTTTGTATATGTTGTACATGTGCTGCCATTCTGCCATTCAAGCGTTTGTATATGTTGTACCATAGGCGTACGGGGAGGGATTTTACTGGGGGGGAGGAAAAAAATTGTCCTGAAAATAACAATTTGCCCTAAAAATAAAGAAATTGCCTTGAAACTAACTTTTTTAGTTTAATCCGAATTGGACCTGAAACCTCTTGAAAATCTGTTCTGTATAGTTGAATTCGTTTATAACGGCTTTGTATGTAACGTAAATTCGCTTATAACGTTACATTTTGTTCGTTCCCGATGGCATCTTCTACATGCATTTCAATTCGCTTATAACTTCAATTCGGCAATAACGTTCTTTATGCAATCCCCTAGAGGTGCCGTTATAGGCACATTCTGTAGTTACCTTGCTTGTTAACTCAAGGGGGTGAAGTTCCTTGCGTGTTGTGTTCTCCCCGACAAGAAACTTTGAAAATTTTTTCACCTTTCCCTGAAAAACAGAGTTTGCTGTGAAATTTTCCACTATATTGAATATATTTTTTACCATTCAGCATTTTTGAGCAACTTGCGCTTGACCTGAAAAACAGTGTGCCCTAAATTCACTGTGTTGAATATAAATTTTTTATCATTCAGGATTTTTGAGCAACTTGCGCTAGCTCTGAATAACAGAATTGCCCTGAAAATTTTCACTGTATATTCAGGATTTTTGAGCAATTTGCGCTTGTCCTGAAAAACAGAGTTGCCCTGAAATTTTTCACTGCATTGAAATGTTTTTATCATTCAAGATTTTTGAGCAACTTGCGCTTGCCCTGAAGACAGAGTTTGCCCTGAATTCACTGTATTGAATATATATTTTTTATCATTCAGGGTTTTGAGCAACTTACGCTTGTCCTGAAGACAGAGTTTGCGCTGAATTCACTGTATTGAATATATACTTTTCATCATTCAAGATTTTTGAGCAACTTACGTTTGCCCTGAAAGAAAGAGTTGCCCTGAAATGTTTCACTGTATTGAAATATTTTTTATCATTCAGGATTTTTGAGCAGCTTGCGCCTGCACTGAAAACAGAGTTTGCCTTGAATTCGCTGTATTGAATATATATTCTTTATCATTCAGGCCCTGAAAACAGAGTTTGCCCTGAAATTTTCCAAGACAGGGGAGCGGCCGCCGGCCGTCCCCCCCCGATCCCCTGCCTCGTACGCCTATGTGTTGTACTGTGCATGTGCTGCAAATTCAAATAAATTGAATTTAATGTAATTTGAGATCATGTTTTAAAGTTGGACCTGATCAGTAAAAAAATTCCTTTGTTGAGAATAACAGGTGCCAAGTGACTGTGAATTTTAACATTTTAACACCGAACGTACAAGTCAAACGAACGTACAGCTTATATAAAAAAAGCAATTATGGAAGATGTCTTAAATCAATGTGTTTACTACTTCGTCTATTTTATGCCAAAACACGAAAAATTGATGTTTTTGAATAATATGACTTAAATATGTTTATAAGACAATTGGTCCCCCATCCCCGGGCCGCGGATTCATCGGTACCAGGCCGCGAAATTTCAAAATTAGTATTGATGGTGACACGACTCGCTTTCTAGGCATGTGATTGGTCAATTCTTTCCATGTAAGCACTGTTGCGTGCATAGAGTGATAGTGTTGGACGTGCAACAGCTTTATCTGATGGTTCAAACTGTTAACTTCATTTTAGTTGTTGAAAAACCACGAACAACATAGAGTACTCCCGGGCCGCAGTAAAGTTGTCAAGCGTTGACCGGTCCACGGTTGTAAAAAAGTCGGGGACCACTGTTATAAGATATTTCGGGCGGTATCTTCGTACATTTTCGTCCCTCTCCGATTTCTTCGAATTTAGAGGTTTTGCTTCTACGTCACTCATTTGCCAAGGCTTTGGCGATAGGTTCAAGTGGTTTGCGAAGGCAGTCGTGAATTTTGACTGCTACTGTATGTGCGGGTTTTCAGCCGAAAATTGTTCCATTGCTCTGCAAATTCCCGAAGGCAGTGCAGACTGGTATGTGAGTGGTATTGTGTTATTTAAATGCCTAATTTTGGTAAAAACAGCTCAAAATTTTGTTTGAGTCTAAACGAAACTTGGATCACTCAAAATGCTTTTACAAATCCCCAAAGTAGATTTCTTTATCCACAGGGAAAAATCACAAATCGTTTAACTACTGAAATGAAGACATCGTTGAAAGATATATTAACTAATTTCCAATGTTTCAATATGGGCTAAAAATTATAGCAAACCCATAGCAACCCAAACTGTAATGTGAAGTAGTACTTTAGTGTATTGTGGTTGTGGTCGTAAAGCGAACTCTACTGTTTTGAGAGACCGTTACAAAAATTTGAAAGACCGTTTCGGTCTCTCAAAACGCCTTGAAACACACACTCTGAGTATAAGGTTCAATATTCGCAATGTGGTTATATGGTTTGTGAAAGCAAAATGCGTCGCAGGCAAGGTCAAGCCAATAGAAGAAATTGGTTTAAAGTTGCTACATAAAACATTTGCTGTTTTCACATAGTTTGGAAATATTCGGGATAGCTAAAGAGGAAATGCGTCAACAATTTTGAACTAGTGCAGCACAGCAATAGTATCACAGACTTTAAGCAGGTTGAAAACAAGGCGTCCAATCATGTATTTGGGAATTAATTTTTAGTCGATGTGATAAATCATCCGTGGGAACGGAAATTCGGGAACGGATTCAACCATTTTTATAGTAGCAGCGTCAAATNATTAAATCAATGCACTTAGTTAATCCCCATCAACAAAGAAAATGCCAAAAATGTTTCTAGTATCCGAGTAACACGTTTCGTGTATATTCCGCAGTAAAATCGGTCAAACACGGTTTAGTTTTTCTTTGTAAAGGAATTTTTGACTAGATTTCTCTTGCACTGTTCTTTACCATTTTTGCACCTGAGTTTGAACGTGCTTTTGGTAAAACAAAATGCCGAGTTTTAGTTTGTTTCTTATTATACGGATGAATATCTGTAATGAGTTTTAAAATAATTGTTAAATGTTGCTGGCATTGTGAGAGTTAGTGTAATTGCACATGAATATGCTCACTTGAAGACAAGATTGTAAATATCTTTCAGTTAGAGAATTTTCTGCTTTTTATAAATGTTAGTAGTAACTATAGGAGTCACAGGTTCATATGTGTTGAAAGTTCAAACATCTCATGGCGCGATTTAAAACAGCCGATATTGAATGTGGATGAAGCTGCTCTTCCCCAGGCAATAATTCCAGATTGTACTCGTGAGTTTTCGTCGCGAGAAGAAATACGGGTTTGAAAATGAATAAATGAAAATGTGTGGTCGTTGAGCATAGTTATTCAATAGAAACTTGAGTTTTGTTACGTAGGCCTAATAATGAAATTGAAATACTAGGTTTTATTTTATTCTATTTATACTGCATACACTTCGCAGAGCTGATGATGCCTACTTCATAGGCGAAATATATACTCTGTAAGATCTTAAAGTGTCTGATTCTTTGCTGAGAAAGGATTTCTTTCCATAGACAGTGAAATATTAGGCAATATTTTAGCGTGTACAACGTTAGCAAACAGCACAGCTATGTCGTCTTAGTTGGTTCTTCGCCTTAATTAGGCCAGTTAGCCTCATTCGAGATGTCATTCATTCATTCATTCATTCATTCACCATTTTCACACCTGCTTTTCATCTAGGGAGGGTATAGGGGACAGCAGCCACAGGACTCGAAATACCTCACGGTTTTAGGCAACTTTTTTGCAATATGTTTTAATGCAGCTGATTTGATTGTCTGCAAATCATATTTTAACGATATACCTTGCACTTTTTGCGGGTGACTTGAAGTTTCGCAAGGAAACTCTTGGGTAGAAGTTTTTCAAGGTGACTCTTAGGTAGTAGTACTGAAAGAGGACTCCTGGGAGAAGTTTTGCAAGGTGGCACAAGCTGCGTTGCAATATGCACTCGTGCTTTGAAGCAGCGCAGAGAACAGAAAAACTCCCATCATACCCCTGGTTCGAAAAGTAAGCGTTGCATCTCGGAGATGACATTCTGTAAGACCAACTAAAAAACTAACACAGCGTGTTTCGCGTCCCAAACTCCCCGCCCGCTTTATTTTCCGATGCAGTAATTATTTTCAATTTCTGATGAAGAAACGAACGAAGAGTAAAAAATTATTTGTGTCGATCGAAACAATCACAGCAACGAGTTGAATTCAAATAGCTGCGGTATCAAATGAATGTGATCTCAAAATAGCTGCTCTCTAAAGTGGTTTCAAGTAAATCAAGTGAGAAGTGAATCTTATGAAATTAGTCTCAAATGAACGTGATCTTAAGTGAATGAAGTCTTGAAAGTGATCTTAAGTGAATGAAGTCTCAAATGAACACATATCAAATGTATGTGCAGACTAAATGACCCCTGGTCCTTCGCAGCCTCCCACTTCCTCCATGCATTTTATAAGTCGGTGTGTTTGGAAAGCCATCGCAGCACTACATTATAATAATCGTGATGACGTCTTTCATTCGCATGCCTTTTATGCTTGTGTTCCATCGAAGTAAGTGTAATAGCGCCATCAAGCGTATACATTTCTACTACCGCCACGTATATATCATCGTGTTTATTCATGTATTGATGTGTTCTTTGTCATTGCGACGTAAGCCTAGCGCGTTTTGTGTGGGAGAGAAGACGTTATACGCAATATATGGTATCAATTGAAAAGGTCTCAACTGTGATAAACGGGCTGGTTCACGTTATGGAAAGCAATCCCCAAAAATCTTCCAAAGCACGGCGAATGATCGGACGCAACCAGGATGGCGGAGACGAAGTCGGAATCGTAAGGGGTCGGAGGTTTTTGGGTGGAGTCGGAGATACAAGAAGTCGGATTCCTAACAACACTAAGAGTCGGAGTCGGATTTTGTTGTCCCACTTCGACTCCGGATGTCCAATTCGGAGTCAAAGTGGGACAAAGAGTCGAAGTGGGACATTTTTTACATCACACTCCTAAGTTGGGAATTCCTGTTGAAATGGTACAATTTCTTTTGAAACTTTTTTTGAAACAGAGTTTTCTTGCCGTGCACCACGATTTCCATTGATTTTAACTGCCAAACTTCATTCCCTTTATGTTAAGGAGTCAGAGTCGGGAATCGGAGTCGAAAATTTTAGAAAGTCGGAGTTGGAGTCGGAATCGGATATTTTGCCTCCGACTCCGCAACCCTGGATATAACAGCAGCAGAGAAATGCGGATCGAAGCGAAAAATCGCGTTAATAATTAATCAGGGCCTAATCATGTAATCAGGTAATTATGCCGTGTAAAGACAATGCTGAAAGCGATACAGCAATTCAGCAAAGCGTTACAATTTTCTATTTTGGGGAATTGTGTTCTCTAAATCTGCTAAAGGTTTTTGCAAATCTGCTCAGCAAGTATGAGGCGATCACAGCACAAACGCAATCGATTACGATTATGATTACTTACAAACCTCACAGGTTTCGTTGAGTTTTTTGTACCAGTATCTGGCAGATCACAGTTGACATGCTGGTTATCAGTGTCGTGCTAAGGTACATTCGACTTGGATTCAGGCCCGTAACTAAGGTGGGGCGCAGGGGAGCGAACCCCCTTAAAATTCTTTTCGCCCCCCAGGAAAAATGTTTTTGGCATAGTTTAAAACTATTGCACATAATTTAAAAAATTTGGGCTTTCTCAAAAACTCTTCGCCCCTCAGTGTCCCAAGCTGGTTACGGGCCTGTCCGATAGTCATGTCAACATAGTCTTCTTGTCCGGTTTATGTATGATGAGCGTACCCCGTGAAAAAATGAGTAAAGACAAGCAAGGTTTTATTGAAAGGTTGATTGGTCGCTTTGGACGAGATCCCAGATTTGTAGCTCTTGTTTCTAAGTAACCCTGATAAGTCTTGCTCGGTAGAATAAAGTCATAATTTCTAGTTTTGTTAAAGACTAAGGCAATACTTCTGTGAAAAGAAGTACCCTGCTTTGAAAATCTGCAGATAGCCCAGGCACGTAACCAGGTGGAGTGCAGGGGGGCTTAGCCCCCCTGCAGAAACTCCCTGGAAAATTGTGTTGGACATAGTTTAAAAATTTGGGCCCCTCTCAGAAAACTCTTCACCCCACCTGGTGTCCCAAGCTGGTTACGGACCTGAGATAGCCTATTGTGAAAATTATCGTAATATACCTGGCTAGTGGCTATGGCTGCCAACGAAGCGCATTATTGTGACTGTTGTCGTAACATGGGGCATTTTCTTTGTGGTGTAGTCATGTATAGAAACGGTAAAGCGTTTCGTGAACGTACATTTGCATTGTGTTGTCAGCAAACTGACAAGGATCAGCAAAACGTTGACGCTGCCTCCCCCCTGGAAAAAAGTCTGCGGACTCCCATTAGCTTGACTATACACTCCACTTCAGGACTGCGAAACTACAGAAATACTAAAAACGCTTTCGATCGAGAACCTAGAACTTTCGGTAGCAATCAACTTTCAAGTTAACCAGAAGTTAATGTACTTTTTGACAATTTGTCCAAGCAGTGGTTCTTAACTTTGCTGGATGTACTGAACACCGAAAGTTTCATCCATGCTTTAACCGAAACTTCTACATGTGGAAAATTAAAATATGAATTCTTCAAAGATAAAGACATTTTATCAACGCACAAAATGAACCATGCATCGGACCCCCGTCGAACCCCTGTGACTGACTCACCGAACCCCTGGGGTTCGATCGAACTCAGGTTAACAACTATCTAAAAGTATAAGCCTTGACTTTTTTGAATAAAAAGTTTTGCAAAATTCATTGCTAAACATTCTGCATTTAATTACGCGTTGCAATTTCCCAGAAAATATTTATTCGATCCTCTACGCCTTTATGACACTCAATTAAAACTCTTACAATAAAGAGAAGAGAGCAAACAAAGCTACTGAAATACTATTTCAAGACGGGATTGTTGCAAAAGTCTTAAGTGGATTGGCTATAAGAATTACGATGCACATTTCACACCGCACTTTTGCGAGACTGTAATCTCCGCTAATGAGATTTTCGCCTGACAAAGCCTATCAAACTGCATTTATACACAGCGAGCAATCACACTAATATCCAGTTATATTGGATCTGCGCACTGTACCTTTATCCGTTGCATGAAGGCGAGGCTCACGTAATTGCAGGAAAATTGCTTTGCTTAGCGTGCTTGAACCTAATGGACTTTAAATCATTAATCGGGAGCACTCGAACAGCCGACAAGCGTTTTGCTTGCCAAGTGTGTTCGGCTTCGGTCAAGGGGTGTTTGCGTCCACTTGAACGGTTCGACACTTTCCGACGTTGTTGCGGCCGCCATTTGTGCGTCGTTGCCAGGAACGCTTCCCAAGCAAACGCTCGTCGAGCACTTTCGGAGAATCGATCAGATGAGTTAATGCCGATGTAATGGGAAGCTGTTGAGCAATTGCAAAAGATCACGGGGATTAGGCTAGCAGATTAACGCGGAAAAGACCGCCACGCGCTTGTGGTGGACTGGCACCCCGAGGTCGATGGGCGAAGATGTAGCAAGATAACCACAAATCATCTGAGGCAAACGAACGCATTCCTTGTGCTAGCAGTGCTCTGGCAATACTAATGTGAATCGCTCATGTCTGAAGTGGCGGCGACGCATCAGAGTTATTGAACGATGTCATTTTAATAAGTCGTATATGACCGAAGAGAATCTTGCCTGAGTTTTAGAATGTCAGAGAAGATTGAACACGGCCTCAATACGACGTGATGCCGAAACGTCCGATTTTCCAAAGAAACTTAAAAAACTGCTTATTTTTTCGCTTTGCCGCGTGCAGTTCTAGTTAGCAAGGATGGCACGGCGCTCGCCACAAGTTTCCCGAGCGTAACACGAAACGCGAAGAAAAGCTTGAAGCAACAGGGCACTGACGATGAAAGTAAAAAAGTGACCGTCTGGCAAGCTATTGTACTCTTTCGTTTTAAATGTCCAATTACAATGTTCGGTGCCCTTCACCAGAGTCCTCTGACACAGACAGGGAAAAGGCTGATAGTACGAAGTTGTGGATAAACGAAAAACGATATGTTTGCGGCACAGCCCAGAACAATGCAATACGTTTGGGAGGGCAGGCAGCTCAACGTAAAGTACGCAGGTATTTCAGTGAGCTCCGCTCGCAGAGTTTTATTAGTTGGTTGCAAGTAAGACAAAATATTATGTGATATTGTAGCTACAAGAAAACTTCGGGAAATAAGTTACGAAACCGCCTGGCGTTGTGCCCCCTGAGTAAAAGCAAGACAGTCACCGCGAAAGTTACATTGTGCCAGTTGTTTTTTGAAAATTTACCCCTTTTCTAGTGCATTGCAGCCACTTGCGGTAATGTGAAAGTTAGTGGAACATGAGTCATGCATCGAAAATGTCTGCTCTATGTGCTTCCTAAACTTCACGGTGCGTGTAACTTGCAGACTTAGAGTAGACCAAAGAGAGCTTGCCGATATCTGCAGCGTGTGTTCGCAGTTTGCGAATCAGTCGAGGTATAGCATCATGTCGACGGTCGATGTTGTTGGGACGTGGGTAAGTAGGCATAAAGTTCGGTTTCTTCGAGCTGGCACGAAGCGCGAAAGATTATCGGGAAATGTGTGTTGCAGTTTCCCACTGGTTACTATGGACATTTTCGAAGCAGGACACGCAACGACATCCTGCAAGAATACCGACATGTTGCTACGCCATCTCCACCTTCTAAGTTCATAAACCGTGTTCGGGTAAGACGTCGTTTGTTGTTTTTCCCGAAAATCCTGATCTGAAAACGAACACAATTCCCACAGGGTCTCTATAGTCAAAGAAAGCGTATGTGTTAGTGTGTGTGTTTTTAAACACGCGTTTATCTTCAATTCATCCGTGCAAAAGTGTTTTTCCTGCAAATCCCACCGTATTTGAAGATATTTTACCGCGAACTGTTCTTCAATTGTACTTCGCCCTCGGTAAAAACAGCTTTCTCGCTAGCATACCCAGAAGACTTCGGATAGGCTTGCTTCGATCACCTCTAAACGATTAAGGCATTGTTCGAATGGCAAGAACAGATGGCAAATATTGCTGATAAAGATGAGAGATTATAACTGCTGTATAAGCTGTTGAATCACTAAGCTATAAAAAGCACGTTTCGATCGTTCGCTTTACCGTATTAAGGACGGCATTCACTGCGAGTCAAAAGATTTTCACGTTGGGCGGTCGACACAAGTTGTGTTCGCATTGTTGCTCTTGAAAACGCTATAAATCAGACCTTATCTGGGCTGGAAAATTACTGTTATTGTCCGACAAACGTTCAAGCACTGTACACCTTTATGCGAATAAAGGCGTTTTGATGGAAGGCTGTTCTCATTGGCTAGGCAGGCTGTTTAATCGTTTGTTGCGTTGCGACAGTTTCAGCCAAAAATTGTTCGCGTGCAATAGACCTCTCAGCTGGAACATTCCGCTTTTCAACAAATAAATATCCAACTTCTTTTTTTTGCTGTTTGACAAACTTTTCTAAAGGATTTTTATGAACTGCAGAACATTTTCACCAAGCCAAAAATAGGCATTAACTAAATAATTGTCGCTAACTTCTGTCAAGTGTTTCTTCGAAATAAAAGAATGCAAAATTTGGTAAATTTTCAATAAGGGGATTTAAAGCTTTGCTTCATTCTAGAACATTAGCCCATAAATGAAAACAAAATTACTCAAAAGTGCTAACAGATGATAAAAACGATGAAAATTGCCAAAGCGCATGAAAATACCAAAATATTTATTGCAACTTTTAAACAAAAAAACATGAAGTATGTAACCTTTAGACCAGTGGTTCTCAAAACTTTCATGAGCCGTGGCCCCCTTCAAAAGACTAAATCTATCGTGACACTTGGGTTATGCAATATCACCCCAAAGCTATCTATTCAAGGCCTCTGCTCATGGTCCCCAGGGAACAGCTCCGTTGCCCCCTAGGGGGGCGGGGTCCCGTTTGAGAAACCCTGCTTTAGACTGTGCTTCCACAAGATTGCATGTTTCAATCTCCTGAAATCATTTCATCGGTAAAACCGATTGCCGCGCTTTAAGTATAACGGCCTTTGTTCACAATTTTATTGATATCAAATATTGTGTCAAAAACACGCTCGACCAATTCAAAGAAACAAAACGTGACTGTAGAAGTAGCCTTGTTCTATAAAAATTTCTCCACTGGACAGCTTTGATCCCAACACTGAAACCCTCTTAAAATTCTGTGCATATACAGACGCGGTTAGATGGAACATCGATTCTTGGAAAATTCGCAAACCTACTGATTACTGTACTTTCATGTGAGAAGATGTGAACAGTGATGAGTTGTTACTGCGCGATTATATATTATATGTTACGACAAGTTGTTGATCACAGTTTAGCAACCTTGATTTACCTAAAACAGATGGGATGTATTTAGTCGCTTGATACAAAATTCCCCGCTTATTGTCTAGAAATCCCCGGATGTTCACAGCTTTTCGAAACACGACAACCGACATTCGTTTCCTACAGATGCAAGTTATTTTGACACGGTATGAACTACTTTCATATGAGAATGCAATGATGTGGTTGTGGTAACACTTTGTCATTCTGTCGTTTCTTTTTTCTTCGCATATTCAAGGCGACAGACCTTCAAAAGTTTCTCCAGGGCACGTAGTATGTGGAAATCTGAACCAAACTTTGGGTGTTTCGTTCGGTAACAGCAGTTTGTTTGAGTTTATTATTTCGTATGAGACCTTGCAAGAAACGGGTTTGGGGTGGGCGACAGCAACGTGTTTAAGATGTTTCTTAGTACGCTGTTCCTGCCGCTCAGATGAAAATGCTGAAATACTAGCAAAGATTATGGACAATGCTTTTTGACTTTCAGCTTACGTTTGTTATTGTCGGTGAGAAAAGTAAATCAACTTGTAACGTTTGGCAGCTTTGTTTACACGGTCTTGTTGGTCACGAAACATGGATGGAACCCTTCTTTCAGAAATTGATTTCACGCCCTGCTCAGCGTTTACGAAAATAATCAAATTCCCATTTGTCTGATCGTTCAGACTGTAATGCAACGACATATACGTTACTGACGAATTTTAGAGATATACCTTGGTCACTATGGTTTTAATTTATTGTTTTAGGGAATGGGCAGGCGAAAAGCCAATAAAGCTTTCACTGCATTCAACCGTGAACTGATGCACTGGATACCGCACAAGCAGGAACTAGAAAGGCAGGGGTCCTTAGTGTCACTTTACAAGTAAGTGCATAATACTGTGCATAGACAAAGCAGTCGATCACAATATTTAAGATAGTGAGCTGTTTTGTGAAACGGTAGTCTGCATACCGCCCATTTAAGCTACTCATTGGTGTAAAATTTTTTTGTGTGTGAAGGACAACCTTTAACGAATGTCTATAACTTATGAATTAATACATCATCTTTTTAGCTAATTCTTAATTGAAAGCAGTGCTCTATTTTGGAACAGCATTATGGAGTTTGCTTCAGATATTTTTGTGGTAAAGTCTTGAATGGAATCACCTGCGCAATTGAGTTGATCGTCAAAGCAACTGACGAAGTTGTCATGAATATGTCGCGCAGGGCCGGCCTTAGCAAGTGCGGAGCCCGATTGAAGCACTTTTGCGGGACCCCATTCAGTGGCGTGTGCAGAAATTTTTGAGGAGGTCATCAAGTCACAGTGGTAGAAATCGTGAATGATGTTAAAGAGCGAGACCAGAAGGTGTAATGCCAATTTAGGGGTGTCTGGAGTCATGCCACCCAGTTTCACCTCTCCAGCAGAGACTTTCAATGTCCGTTCCATGGACATCTCCTAACACTCAATAAATCCATGAGTTATTACACTCAATAACTACTCTCTGGCCAGGTACCTACCGCGTGTAGGGCAGGCCAATTGGCCATGTTTTAAGCGAAATTAACAACATGCTTGATATGATCAGCCAGCAAAGATAAGACATCACAACTTAGCTATAAAACATCAACAAGCGAAAAAGTGTGACAAGCCGCGCCTGGATTTTGAAATTTGATATTTTCCTATTAACTTTTTAGTAGAAAAATGTTTGTCTGTTAGTTTTAAGTTGGTAAAATGAAATGTCACTACTGTTAGCCCACTCCTGGAAAAATGCGTTTGTCTACCACCTGGCAAAATCCCCTATTGCCCTCCTGGAAAAAATGTTTCCGAAGCCCATGCTCCTTTTGTGCGGTGTTTTAATACAATTGTACCAAGAAGACAATGATTTTCAGCTTTCAATTGACCATATCATTTTGCAGCCGGAGCCATAAGTTTTTCGATGTTGGAGACAGATCTGTAGCCAAACACTTTAGATGTCTGGAGCTGGAGCCAGAGCCCGAGCCTGAAATTTGAGTTCCGGATCCGCTATCGCAGTCTACGCTATGGAAATTGCATTTTCTAAGATAAACTTATTTTTTTGTGCTGTAACATTAGCAAAGTTCCTCAGAATTTTGTCCAAGTTTAAAGCACCAGCGAAAATCAAATTCAATGGACATAATTTCCAGACTATTTAGGTGCTTTTGTTGGATTGATGACCTCAAATAAGTTTTAATTACTTTTAGGTTAGAAAAAACTCCTTTTTCTGGATGTCACTGTAGCGGGGATGGTCAAGTAAATCCTGAGGCAAAAAAAAAATTACGGGAAGAGGCTGCTTTATCAGATCTCTACGAAAGAAAACGAATAAAATATTTAGCATATCTAGTCATTTTGCGCTTAGAGAAGCGGCGTCCGAAATAAAAACACTGTTGCTCGCCTAAGTCAAATATTTTGGCCCTGCCAAAATTTTGGGTTTCCTATGCCACTGCTATCGAACTGTATGTTGCAATCACTATTAAAACTTGAACTGCCAAGTACGAAACGCTTACAACTGAAAAAGAAAACAGCTTCAAAATTCAAGTTTTCTCTACCTTAACTAGCTGCTACTGAAAAACTAGACCACACGTTATCGAAACACAATGACCACTGTTACGATTCCACAGAACGAATTCTGATGAAAGAGAGTGTTAAAACCGCACATGTCACTTTGGTTTTCGCTGGCAACAGATCTCACTTTAAAAAAAATTCTGCATGCAGGCCCCGCGCCAGCACTACATAAACAGCTTCAATAGAAAGTGTAAGTTTGTGTAGCTTAGTCGGCATAGCGCGGGGCCCAATTGGAAGCAATCGGTCCAATTGGCTAAGGGCCGGCCCTGACGTCGCGAACGTATCGCCACACAAATGCAATAAACAGTCAGGGCTTCACTGAATCACAGGAAAATTTCGCCGATCGAGATTATTTATGAAAACCTTGCTGGGAATTCACGTCGAAATGCTACTTCGTTTGTATTCCTTACTGTATATTTATTTTCCCACTCGATGCTGCATTTGTTCTCCACTGACGTTTTAAGCTGATGATTCACATGTTGCTTTCAACTTTCAAAATTTTGTAGACGAACCAACAGAACTGCATCATTCTTCTGCGCAAAAGCAGAATATAAAAGCAGCATAAGTAGCTATCCACTCGTATTAGCCCATAGACGATAAAAAGTGAAGGTTTGAAGTGAAAAGTATCGAGAAGCACAATGCCGCAATGCTTCGCTACAGACGTCTGCTAGATGGCGTCTACACTCCAGCACCAACGTTTTTTTCCAAAAATCGTCAGCCGCAGTATTGACAACGAAACGAGTTCTTGCCTCGCGGCAAGCTTCTGAGAATCTGCCTGCTTGGTTCTGCTTTCATACGTTTGCGATGATTCGAACTTGCACGTATCTATTTTTTCAATAATTGTAAGCCACAGGAGTGAACAAGTGAATCCATCACAATTTATTTCACAGGGAAACTAGTTTCGTGAAACTAGTTTCGTGCACAACACATCTTCAGTCCTGTAAAAACGCCGTAAACATTGCTAGTGAAATGTTGACAGTTGAAACAAGTATAGAAAAAACACACGAATTGTGGCTAGGAATTGGAGCAAGAGCGGTATAAATTTGCTATTAACTTTCCCGCGGTGTTGAATCATGGCAGGTTGGATTTTCGAAAAGGAGGAGAAAAGTCGGACGAACCCATCCCTCAAGTCCTTTCTCCGAGGATTCGAAGGAGGGCGCTAGAGCAAGAGGCAACCGATGCGCGATTGAAGTGGCTGTCGGATTACAAGCGCCAGTTCAGCCACGGCCAACCAAATCCCCGCATTAATACCGACTTGAACACGGGCCACGCGTACGACGGACGCGGGCAAAACCTGCGAACTCACCAGCACATCAACGCGACAGGCAGGTTGAAAAAAGTCGTTCCGCCTTACCTCGAGCATGTGCGAAGACGCACGAAGTCTGCTCCCCCGATTCGCTACAGCGTGGGGGACTGTTTAGTTTGGTATCCTTCCCCCCCTACGGCGCCAGTCACGTGCATATCTCCGAGGACAGATGTGAAAAGCAGTCGTCTTTATCAAAGCTTGCCAAATCCCCCGGTCGCCGGTTCCCGACGAGGGAGTCAGAGCAACGCAAAATTGGCCAAGACGGTCCAGGGCAGTATGACACCGGCGGCCACGTCCGTCAGCACTTTTTCGCCAGTAATCGACAGCACCACTGGCACGGAAATCACTGTTACAGGCCCACTTGACACAAACCCGCCAGCAGTTGTGGTTGATTAAAACTCCCTTGAGTTTTAATGCGTGTTGATTGAACAGCCTTAGCTTGCTCTGCTGCTCCAGCAAAAAGTGCGACAAGGGTTACCTACATCTGCCATTTGATAAAGCCTTTTGCTGACGTGAGCTGCCATTTTGCACTTTAAAAGTTTTAGACGTTTGTTTCGTTACCGAATACTAATAGCGAGCGGATAGCCTATTGTCAACTTTTGATGTACAGGCAATTGTCAACTTATAAAATTACACATGCGATTGTGGAGATAAGAATATTGGATGCTACCCTTGCTCAAAACGATATAAGAATATTGGATGCTTACTCTTGTTCAAAACGATATGTGGCATGCTTTACCAAGGTGATCGTTGCTTGGTTTTCACTGCAGATAGGGTCAAAAAAAGAGGTTCTTAACCTTTTTTCTACCACGCCTCCCTTTGAGTAACTGTCCTTTGTTTTCAAGCCCCCCTGACTTTAAATAAGTACATTGGACGGAACACTTCCCGTTAAAACACTTTCCATGTTAGAGCACGTGAGTGCATTGTCGCCCCCTAGGGGGGTGCGAGCCCGGTTAAGATCCCCTAGTCAAAAACAAACAAAACGTTTGGAACGGGGAACGTTTTTTTTCAAGTTTTACCGAAAGTCCTGTAGGAAGAACAAACCATTTTTACAAAATTCAAAATTTTTGCAAATTTTGGAGCGGCCATCTATCTCTTCAGGTCACCTGATTGCGGCTCTGATTACAGACAGTGCTTTTTGCCACTGGTAGAGTCCGAAGGCTGTAGTGCTCGTAGGAACTGGTCTTGCTACCAGCAATAATCGCAGTGAAGACGTTATTGAGGTTGTTTACTGCTCAGCTGGGCTTTGCGTTTGGCACTGACCAACAGAAGGTCAGATCGTGCTATAAAAGGAATTTGGCACTGGTTAAGCGATGTTTCCAGGAATTGTTAAATCACATCCTGCTCCTAGAGTCGAACTAGGTTCGTTGGCCCCAAGTCTCATGTTGATATAATTGGTCTGGAAATGGATATTTTAAGCTCACCGACAAAATCAAAATAGTAAAACTTAGCAACGGCAAGTTTATGAACAAAAATATATTATTCTGCAATGTTTTCAATTTTACTCAATGCGTCCAGGACATTTTCTTGGCTATTAAATATGTGCCTTGTTGGATTAGCATTTACCCCGCCAGTGCTTATACGCAAGGCGGCAAGATGCTTGTCTGTGCTGGTGACCACAAGCGTGAATTTAATCCCAGGACATTGTTTACATACGATTTCACATCGGGTGATTCGATAAGCTTCAACTCTCGGTTATCTTTTGTATTTTAACGAAAAAATAAACAAAGCAAATACAAGGAAATCTGACCCACAGTCCGCATTCCGCATTTTTGGCGCTTTCAGTTATGAAGTTGTCGCAATTCATAGGTGGTGGATCTGCATGGGAACTAACAGATAACAAAGTTTTTGCAATGCACGTGAAAGCAAAACTTTTTTTTTCAATAGGTTGCGGTTTCAAGAATTGATAAAGACATTGCTTTTAGGTCTCTCCATGGGTAAAAAACTATTTTTGAAATGTTTCTTTTGTTTGGTTAAACTTTCATATAAAGAGATTACCGACATGCCCTGCAAGAGCTACGAGCTATAAAAAATGCAGTGTGACAAAGTTTCGAATTTTTAAGTTGTGGAAACAGAAAGAAGTCAATAACAAAGAAACGAACATGAATTTTGCACGTTGCTTGTTGACAGACCTTTGACTTGTTTGTGCAGTTTATTGAGTCTGCACCATCTTAAAAAAAACTCTGTGCCACCTGAAAATCTGTTTTTCCCCATGAGGGCTTCGGTGCTGGTGGGGTACCTCATTTTTACAGGAGGCGTTAATCCGAAGTAGAAAGTATTTTTCTGTTCATAATTTTCGTGTGAACCCCATGATGCATGCCTGCTGCAACACGACGCTTTTTATAACGCTTGTCTCTCACGCTTAATATCCTAATAAAGACTGACGGGATCAATGTATGTTGCCACGTGCCGGCTGCCAATCACGATTCGACTGTGGAAGAAATCTTGTGGGTATCAACGTCACGCCGTGACAATCCTCATTGCCGAACTGTGATGTTTCACATTTCTGTTTGCACATGTAACGCTATTTTCAAACAAATGTCACGAAGCATGCGAAAAATTTGAATGTTGTTTGGACTTATGTTGCCGAAAAGAGAATGCATGTGAAACGCAAAAGAAAAAAGTTTAATACATATTTTAGACAAAAGAGTGCGTGGTCTCGATCTGTGAGCATTGGGTGAAACAGAATCATAGAAAAGTTTTAAGGGTGGACGATTATTCCCAAAAATGTATGCCCAGAAATTTGAACTAAGGAAATCAAGCCCAGATTTTAAACATTTACATGGTAAAAATTTTTCTTTCAACCTTGATTTTAGCATCGCATGAAAAATTTCGAAACTTTTTTTCTGCGACAAACTAAAAGATTTCCGAGCTCACGGATATATGCGACAGTTTAACGGCTTTAACGAAATGTCGATTCTGCGCTGCCAAGTACAAAGCAATCTCACGTTGAGAGAGCTAACTTCTTGCTGCAGACCAACTAATGCGGAACGTTTTAATTTCCTGAATTCTCATTGTTGCCAACGCTGCAGTTGACTGTTTGTGCTGACAAGCTTTGCCAAGCACACCGCTGTGTACAACGGCTGAACCCATTTCCGGTGTAATGATTTTCTCATTAGGTGCACAGATATTTTTTTCCTATCTACTGCTGCTAGCGTTCATTCAACGCTATGTCGCTAGTTGGCAAATTTTTTTCTGGGCATTTGTTTTAATTATTGTTTCTGGAAGATTTGCCGTTAGACATCTGTTAAGTCATCGTTTGCTTGTTAATTTTGTCGACTGTCTGATCTAGTGCTGTCGAATGGTGTTGGGCACAGTTGAGGGAACCTTTTGAATAAACATATATTATTTTGTGTGAGTACTCAGCCTTTTTAGCAGATTGAATATTATGTTTTAGAACTTTGCTAGGTTGTCGCCCGTTGATGATGAAAATGTGAATGAGTCTTTTTCTTGTTGGTATCACGAAACAATTTTCGTTTGGCTCTATAGCATCAATTGTTTAGCTTTTAAGATCGAATCAAAACATAAAAAAGTAGATAAAACATTCAATGTAAAAAAATCGTCTAACAAATTGAGGACAGTCAACGGTGGTACGCAGTGGGAAGTGAGAGTTAACAATAGGAGTTTTGCTCGTAATCAGATAGGAACTCAGAAACTTTCACAGCGAAGAAATATTGCAACTCTCTCTAAACAAAATTTCCAAAGCGAGTGACTTACAGAAAGCAGCAGTGTGGAGGGTTGGACTGAAATTTTGGATCCATTTAAAAATGGATTATTGTTCCGTTTTTGTTGGAACTTTGAGCAGCAAAATTATCCTTCCGTGGTAAAACGTTTTATCAAGTTTACATCCCAATGAAAATACGATTGAAGTTTGCAGACCTTTTCATAAAAGTAGATTGATTTAAAAAGCGGAATCGCAGCATGGGGAGGATATCACGTCACTAGCTGTTCCACGTCGCTCGTCGAATCAGCTTCCGAAGCAGGTTTCGTTCGTTCTCCTCCAGAATTCAGTTAACTTCCAATATTTAATATTAATGTTAAAACAGACAACCTACTACCTCAATTTTTCAATCAATAATTTCTATTTACAAACTTTACAACCTGACAGACAAAATCGTTTTCTTGCAAAACAACATATTTGCAAACCACGGTTTGTGGATGAACGTTTTCCGAAACCAGATAGCTGACAAATCATTTTTGGGGTTGTACAAACTTTTAACGAGTAATTTGTTTGTGAAAGATAAAAAACATTCATCCGTAAAAATATTTTTGACAATTATTTTGTTTTTGTGTCCCGCGACGCTCCCGAGAGGAAAGCTTGTGTGAAAAGTAAAGTGATTTTGTCTGCAGTCACATTTTAGACAGTACCATTCACATTAAGTTTCTTGTGTTTGTAGTTCAGTAGGTTTGTTGAAGTTCCAGCTGTGATGTTTTACAACCAGGGTCGGTGAATATCTGAGGTTTTTCTTAAACTTTCACATGTACCAGAAATACTAACACGGCGTGACGCATTTAATGAAACGCGTAAAATATTTGGAAGATTTTCTGAGCATTTCCGGCACACTGCGCACACCTTTGCACTAGACGCTCGGCGGCACCATTGACAGCAGAATGGTACAGGGCTCCAGTTAGATGGACAATTCCATTCTCTTTACAAAATTCCTGGAACTCCTCAGACTTGAAAGTAGCAGCTCAGTTCGTTACAAACGGTATGGGGGAATCTAAATGCGCGGAATCCTCTTGCA
>JGI24021J15306_10001406_pt1 | contig 23471 bp, 14 predicted proteins | sample Ectturendosymbi1_FD_15306 | JGI IMG/M metagenome (IMG submission 15306) | reverse complement strand
TTGCTATGCACAGAAGATGATAACAGTTGTTATCGAAACGTTTGCAAGATGTCAGTTGTATCGTTTGCTTTGGCCGTAGTATTTATTATAAGGACTGTTTTATTATTACAACCTGCATCAAATGACATCCGGCAGGTTAAACTTTCATAAAAAGCTTCATTGGAATATGGAAACTCTGCAAATGTAAGATAATAACACAATTTTTTCTGAATTTACCGTTACATTTGAAACAGTCCTAAACAAACATGCACCCTTGAAACCAATGCCAAGGAAGCAGCAAAGAATGTATTGAAAACCGTGGGTTTCTAAACAGATACTAAAATCAATACAAGCAACAAACTCTTGTAACTCAGTGTTTAGATAAACCTGATAGCAATAAGTAGAACTGCTAGGGTTATTTGTTTCAAAAACCAGATAGCGCAGAACTGTACTAAGTTATGAAAACTATGGTCTAGCTATCAAGGAAATACTGAACAATGGAAAGAAACAAAGAACCGAACCACTAAGTGCAAAAGGAACGAGGATCATCAGCTACTATTGACTTGATATTGCAAACACACTGAGCAAACATTTCTCATCCACTGGGGAAAAACTAGCTAAGCAGATATAAAAACCAAATCTTGCCCAAGCAGTGGCTACTTTTCAGAATCCAAACTTCAGACATCCTTTTTCTTATCTCCCACTTGCCCATCAGAAGTACAAAAGTAATTTTGGATACAAAAAACAGGACCTGTGAATGACATTCCAACCAAATTTCTTATACCGGCTGGTACATCTATTTCGAGTTTCTTAACAGACCTTAATTTTTATATCCTTAAAAGCAAGTACCCACATTTTGTGCACCAATAGTATTTTAACCTTTTGGTGAGTCGCAAATCATTTTTGTTGTAGGAACTCCTATAAAAACTAAATCAATAGCTTCCAGCCTGCAAGGTTTGTTGTATAGATTTATCTTTTTCAAGACAATGGCATTGGCTACATTCTTGAAAATTTACTTAATGAAAACATCTGTTTATTTTTAATTATGGTTACTTCATAAGTATATTGCACAAAATACTTCCAACATCAGAGATTTTCATCAACAGCTCACGTGCTGTGTTACTACCTTCAAAAATCAATATCGCTGAAGAGGCTGTGCCATTTTTCCTGTAGTTGTTAACTCGAAACTTCTAGACAGCCACTTTTCCCAACTGATCGAAACATGTCACTGCTTGTTACAACTTAGTTTATTATGTTTCAGCTCAAGCATATATCCTAAGAAAAGCTGTGGTGTCAATTGGTACACCGATGCTAACCTGTTTCATGTCTCTTTGTTCAAGTGGCCGCTGGTTAATTTTTGAATATAAAAAACTCTAACCTCCTGCTGCTGCCACCACTGTCTTCAATCACAACCGCCCCCAGCAAGTAGGTAGAATGACCAAGCATGATAAAAAATAAAGTGCACAAGAAGACGCGCTATACCGTGGGCGACGAACAACAGGCAAGAAAAATAGAAATAGAAAAACACCAACACAAAAACCTGAAAAAATCTGCTTATTGCTGCGCTACCTGAAAAGTGAAAAATCTTGTAGTATGGCTAATAAAGCGCCTTCTCACAGGATCTTCAGCTTCGCCAAATGGTCCTGATGACAGATTTTCAAAGAGTCCACTTGTTGTGGGTACAGCACATCTTGCTTTTGCGTCTGGTTTGAGATCCTATGACTCGCCGCATTCCAGCAACACAAGTAGGGTTTCTTCGCCAGGTACAGAAATTTGTGACGTAATAGCTGGTTTAGCGTCTTGTTGTCGTGCATCGCACAGTTGCATTGCTCTGTACGTTTTCGTGCGTTGCTTGTTAACTCACTGTAAAAACTGCATGTAATCGCGAAGTCTAAACACTTTACGCCAAAGTATGTTTGAACCCCGCTTGAAGCTGTGAGGCTTGCGAACTACTCTCAGTCCGCAACGCCGCGCTACTCCTTGGTTAAGCGAACAAAAGTAGGCAGTGTGTTGAAATGTCCTGAGATGGTACCAATGCAAATGAAAACGTCAGCAGTTTAAGAAAATACACCATTTCTCTTGCATGCTGGACAGAGCTCAAAAACAATTCCGTTATTGGCACGCGTCTAACCGCGCTAACGAATTTATGTGGAGATGTGGATCGTAACTTTTTGTAATGAAGCATGGATGTTGCCTCACCAAATCATGGCACAGCTTGGTATTCCTCAGTGTGTGCGTGTCTGTCTTTACTTCACGAACGTGATAAGTAAAGGAATTTGTTTTCGTCGTTGCCGTATCACTGGCTCGTGTGATCACCATGTTCCCCACTAACAAATCAAGCTGCAGCTCAACGAAGCGGAAGAGCGCGATCATCTGACAGTAGGAGCAAATCCAGAACTTCAGGTTCTCAACAAACACCTGAACCGGTCACAAGTGCAGGAAAGCCAAATAAAACGTCTAGAGGTCGTTCACCAGCTGCACGCCAGTCAAAAACTGTGAACGTTGTGAGAGGTCTGTTTGCATCAAGAATTTGCCCATGAAGGTTGCAAGCTTGTGCATGCCATGCGTCTTGCTAGCATGTATTCAACTTATGTTCGGTTGCCTCGACGATTATTTTGGTGAAAACAAGGAAAACTACTTGAGCTTTTTTGTTCTTTTCTTTTGCTTGTTTGCATGTGCAAACTTTTTTTATCTCGTAAACACTTTAAACTTTGCGTCTTCTCTTATGGTTAAAATCAATTGCGGTTCCTAAGCTGTGTTTGTCCATTTGTGCGTGACAACGCAATCTTCGTGAAACTCTCAGGTTTAGTTAAATGACTTCTCGTGGTTACTGCTTTTGTTGTACAAGTTCCGTTGTAGCGATCGTTGAGTGACAAGTAGTTGCGAAGAAGTCTTTTGAAAAATGGCATTTTGTTTGCTGATATGCTAGTTTGTACCTGCGCTAAGCCCGTGATTCTCAAATATTCGTGACGCATTAGTCAAGTGGTACAACGTGAACATCGCGGAATGTCACAAAGATGATGAGTCCCGGTGCGAGGAAACCATTCCGACGGCATCGAATTTCTGAACTTTTGCAGCAACTGGCTGTGTTTGATGATAATACCATCTCGATAAAGCTTTCGCTATGTTGTATTGGTGAGGTTTCCTCCATCACTTTTCACTGCACTCAACTTTCCACGGTAAACGTAACATGGGTCGAAGTTGTTTTCAGTAACTTACGGGTGCCGAAGGTCGGTAACCATTGGCTGAGTCTTCAAATATGTCCTTTGTCTGCGAAACAGCTTTGAAAATAAATCTCTTGGAGTTCATTCGTAATTTTCGACAAATTTGCGTTGTTACGATTTAGGCATTTGCTGTTGCATCTAATGCAAAAGGCCGCAACTTCTAATATGTTAGCGCATGAAGTGGAACGTCAGTATTAGATCAGCCACACCTTCAGGTGTGTTCGGTTGCATGTGACGTTGTTCTGCTACGTTGCGCTTACGTACGACGGGCTCTTTGGTCGAAATGAAACAAGTCGCTTTAAAGTTAAAACCAAATTCGTAATTGGTTAAAGGCGGAGCAACGCTCTAGAAATACAGAAAAATTCAAATTCCAGGCTTAAAGTTTTATTTATAAAACTTTTCGTGTATAATCTTAAACTTTCGTTGGATTTGCACAAGCAACACTAAAATTGAGTCAGAATTTTGCCGACCAACAGGGTAAAAATTGATAAAATATGTCGATATTGATGGAATACGTATGAAATTGTGCAGTTAGAAGAAAATTTGTTATAGTTCTGTAAGTTGGCTAATCGAACAAGGTAATATATGAATTTCTGCTAGAAAAAGGTTTTTTTTTTTTTAATCAAATCTTAGTCCGATGGATTTACACTGACCGTGAAAGATTTAGACTTGGAGCTGCAATAATTTCAGGACGCTTTCAACACTCAGAGGTACTTACGTCTATTGTAAGATTGAATTCGTATCGAGGTATTTAGAAGCACCGAGTCTAAGAATGGATAGAGAATATCAACGTTGCCTAAAAAAGTTCTTATTTGGTCACGAAGTTATGAAGTGTTAAGTCCTACACATGACGCTAAAATGCAGCCGGTGATAAGGCTGCGATTCAGGAGTTGCATAGGTTCTGGAAAACTGGAATACCATGTAGCCATCCTTACTGCCATGTTGACCTTGACCCGGAGTGGTGACGCTCGACAATACTCGAGCTAGAGATCAAACAGTCTGTTTGAAAAAGCATACTGAGCTGTTCAGTCATGAACCGATAGACAGGTGGGTAATATTTTTCATTTCTGGCAGTCCCTGCAGCTGAACTTAAACCCAAGGTATTCGCCACGGATTTCCTTGGGCCTTCCTAGGGGATCTGAAGTGCGGTTAACTGATGCCTCGGCAACTCAGTGAACCTACCTCTTGCCCGGGCTCGCTTTGGAATTTTCTCAATCGATCATCCTCTTTCTTAGAGATTCTGCCATACACATGATGTCATTTTTTAAAACTTCTTAGTGTGCCTTTACTGCAACAAGAAAAAATGACCGTTTTTCATGTCCGTAGAGCCTTCCTACATATCATGTCAGTCCCGTCGCCACGGGGGGGCTTTGGTGGGCTTATCCCCCAAACAAAGCTCCAAACCCCCAAATTGAAACGTGAAACACTATAAATACGTGGAGTTTTGGTTAATTTTATAATGTCAAGCCCCGCCAAACAAACGCAAAGCCCCCCTATTGAAAACTTTCTGGCGACGGTTCTGTATCATGTTATTAAAATGTGCGATCAGTGCTTCCCTTGCATCACCCCCGCATTATTGTAACAGCGTAAGAGTTGGAAAGAACGCGGAAGGACAATAGTTCAGATGATAATAAATTGCTAAGTAAAACTGTAAGCAGTTGAATATACAAATGTGCTTAAATACATCCTGTCGCTTACGCCTGCAGAGAGTCACAGCGTGTTTTACAACCCAACGTCACAACAGTCCAAGCGTACGAAAAAGTGTAAAGATGAAACAAATTGTTTTCAGTTTTGTGTGACTGATCAGTCAAGTGCGTCCTTGCTGAAGTTTATTGGCATACAAATTTCGATTGCAAGGTTGTGTGTGTTTCCGCATATGTTAGTTTCGTAGAAGCGCATGGGCGCAAACACTAGAAATCGCCAAGAAGGACTAATATTTAGTGGAAAAGCGATTCATTGAGAACAAGAATTGTATTGAACATTATATTCGTTGCATGTATTGATCAGAAACAGATCATCGCATTATTCTCGACATGAAATGGCACCGTATCATTAGCAATGCAAACAGTCAAAGTTTGTTAATTATTACTGTAGCGGTTTTGTGCAGTAGATGAGCGTTGGTAGCTGCACGGCGAATAGGATTTTAGTTTTAAAAACAGCTTTCGTGTATCGTGATTTTGTTCTGTTCTCGATATGGTTTTGGTTTTANTTCAGTTGTTTCCACTGTCATTTTGTAGAGGCAGTTGCTTGTAGCACAGCCACGCCTACACAAATATCACAGCGCAGTGTACCAGCTTGAACGACTGCTCCAGTTTGTGTTTACGTTAGTAAGAAATGAAAACAACAAGGTTTTCATCGTCAACGTTTTCAACAAACATCTACCGCGTCCACTTGAAAACTTGGTCTACTGCAAGAATTGGCGGTGGACATGAGGTTGGATAGATAAAACGTCGTTGTGCTGTGGTACAACTCAATACACGTTCCTAACTAGCCGCGAGGAAGAGACTTACGGTGAGCAACACAAGCGAAAATTGAGGGACTCTGTGTCCATTTGAAGCTCTTATTTTCTTATCTCGGCAGCTCCGAACGTTTCGTTAACTTTGAACCACGTTATACTGACAACCGCGACTATCTCGCCAAGAAAAACAAATGCCTTAAATATAAATGGACATGCTGTATGAGTCCTGCAGTAGAAAAGGCGAATTGAAAGAGTACGATTACGCTGAAAAAGTACATGTGCTTATTTATGGCTGCTAGGTGTGACGTACAGTATATATTTAAAAAGGCCCAACTGGTAAACGCTCACAACCAAAATAAACAAAAGTACCTTGAGGTTTCAGCGACCGCCTTCATCAGAGCGCAGAACAAGACTCAACACTATTCATCGTTTTTTTAAAAGCACAGAGCAGTAAAACAATATCAACAATGTGATCAAGACAGCATGTTCTTATTTTGGTTGTTAACGTTTCCCAGTTAAGTCTTTTGGAATACATAAGTACCTGTGCTTTTGGCGATTTGGACAAATACTACAAACGAACCGTGCGCTTCGCAAAAACAACTGTATGAATGGCCCTATCAAAAAGCCCAAAGACAACCCATAGATTGTGTGAAAGCAACGCGTTGAGCAACTGATGTATCCTTTCATTTTTTTGTGCTGGTATTGGAAATTAAGGAGTTACGGAGTTTTCAAACTGTTTCCAGCGCAGATACTTTTCCATAAGTGACCAACTATCGTTTTCATTCGCTAATATTTCTCACAATATTATGTGCACGCAACCGAAAACTGATGCGTTTTTAACGATTTTAAGTTCAAAACGGATCATTGCGTTTCGTCGTCCACTTGTTTTTGGCGTCGATCTCGCAAAGACCGTTTCCTATCTTGCTTGTGATTGCATGCAGCTTCGTCTTTGCATGTTAGCAGACTTCAGCAACGCTATTTTATTTTATGTGCCAGCGATGTAATCACGACTGTCGTGGGTTGAAAACTCGAGATGTTTCATTCTTGGTAATTGCACATAACAAGGTTGGTGTTAATCAAAGCTAAACTTCATCAGTATAAGAGCAGTGACTTTAACGTGACGTTTTGAATACCAATGGTTTTATTTAGTTACGTCAAAACCAATGAGCAGAGAAATATAGTTAAGCGCCATTAATTTAATAAGCAGTATCGAATAGAACATCCCATGTCCACCCAACATTGTTCCATAAACTTTATGATCTTAGCCACGGTCTAAACCAATATTTCGTTTTACCAAATTGTATCTGAATATGTTAAAAACTATTGGGCGAATAGCAGCTTCCGTGAAAGCAAGGAATACCTTCAGCATTTGAAATATTAAAAAGTGTTTTCACGAAAAATCGAAGCAGACGCACTCCGATTCTTCTGTAAGCTTTTACTTAAGCGCGTGGAGTTCTTAAACTCAAATCTAAAAAGATTTTTATGTGGACCTGGCAGCTTAGCCATTTGGTTGTCCCTGTTCCATGCTGATGATCTCTAGCTCTCGGGGCCGGACATGCAAACTGCGTTGTATTCTTGATTTCTATTTTAGCTGAAGAACTTTACCTATTTTAGTGCTACTGCAGCTGCCAAGTTAAACGCTGATTGGCAGCCAGGCATTTGTCACTGGTTTCAATGCAAAAAAAACGGTTTGTTTTCTTGACGTGGAACTAAAGTGCAAAGCGGCTGAGCTAGGCCTTGCATATTTGACGGTGCGTAAAGCGCAATTCGAATCACAGCGTGTTCCTGTATTCAGTTTAAGCCGAAAGCATCTGCTGATTGTCATGCTAGCGTGGGAACTTTGCTCCTCGTTCGTTGTGCCTAAGATACTGATAGATTCGGGTGAATTGTGGCTCAACCATTATGAAATCTGGTCATTTGTGGCGGAAGGTACTCTTGTGGCTAAGTTGTTTTAAGGCTTATCTGCTCAAATGATCACGTCATTATTGCTTGGCAGTATCCACCTTGATGTCTATGGCTATTGTACTCCTCTAACGCATTGCCATTGCTTCATATGCAAAAATAATCCTGACAAATGTTTATTTGGGTTTTGCATTCACTGTGCTTGATAAAAATGCGCCGAGGAAGTCGGTTGATTTTTTGTTGCAGATTCCAAACAAAGTGACCAAAGTAGCTACGTGTGGACTTAGTTTATATAGTGACAACCGGTTTTGTCAAGAAGCAGGGTGGTGAAGTTGCCTACAAGCTGAAAATGAAAAACAATGTCGTGGACTTCCGAGGCGTTAAGCCGGGAAGAAGCGTTTTTTTTGTTGACATTTCTGACATCAAAATGTAAAAGTTCTATCAGTCCTTCAATTACTCTGTCGCATATCGCGAAATCCATGTACAAGCTCAAAATGCTGTGTAGCGGCTTGGATTTATCTGTCTGTTGTGATGCGATCCTTTCGTCAAAGTTCGCCGTTCGACGAGAACGTGCAAGTGAGTGTGACTTTCCGCTGGACGTCCTGCGTGAAAATGGTTATTTTTTCCTGCAGCATCTCCTCAGCTCTCCGAGCCTAGTCCAGTGAGTTCAAGGCTGTTGGCTCCGACGAAAGCTTCGATGGCACGCTCCAAGTTGAACACCACGGAGGACACATCGTCTATTGTAAACTGTAAATGTTCCTTTATTTGCATCGAGAATTTAGTTTCCACTTGATTGTCACTGTTACTGCGTAAATACGTGCTTAACTCTTACGTTTTTCTTTTGCTATCCACAATATGTGAGGTTAATTGTTTATTTCAAAGCCGCGAAGACCCTTCCGAATCGCTCCCAAGATTTTTTCGATCATTTTGTGTATTTTTTGCAGGTCGCTAGTATCAACTGTTTTCATTGTGTGTTCTTGGTTAAAAGATTCAGCATTGGCGTATAGGAGTGCAACCATATTTATTTTGTCTGTTGATCCTGTAGACGTTCAGTACAATTTCTGAAGTATTTCTGACTAATTTTGGTGAGCTGTCCAAAATAAACACAATACGTGCGCATTGCAGATCCTTTAAGCTACAATACGTACCAGTGATCCAGCATGCATTGATGCCGTACCACGTGCTAGAACACACTATAGCAGTGGTTCCCAACCTGGGGTACATATGCCTATCCGAAGGGGTACATTTAAGGTTAGCAATAGACGAGAAAATGTATTTGCATATTATTTACTTCCACACATTTATACATATATCAGTGATTATTATTTTCAAAAATCAATATACGCTCATTGTTAAATATAGATATATATATATATGAAAAAGCAAACTATTTTGTCAAAATAAATTTTAGGGGTGCATGCTCATCTGTCGGAATGCTGAAGTGGTAAATGGTTAGAGAAAGGTTGGGAACCCCTGCACTCTAGCCTTCGCTGTTTTCGTGTCAGTTTATCATTCATGACATTCGGTACGTAACCCTCATAATTTACCATGATGCACATTCAAGGTTCTTTCCGCTGCACGGTTAAGGGACAAAGTGACGCTTGTTTCATGTTTACAGTTACTTTACATTTGTTTTCCGCGAGTGCGTGAGCTTTGCTTTGTTCAAGTTATTTGTTTCCATTTTCTTTTCTTATCTATACACAAATGCGAATTCAAGAATAACGGTCGCATGAAAATTAATGTGGCATGATCGTTGGTGGTTTGCTGTCAGATAAAAAAAAAACACATCTAATCGTACAAAGCTTGAACGAAACGTCGCCCAGTTTTAACTTCCAGTATATTACAAGCAAACTGCTTTGCAGTGGAACTTGATGGTTTATTGATTTTCAGTTGGTGGGGGTCCTTTGCGAAGCAGAAGCTCCGACAGAAAATCAAAAGAACGACCAACATCGGCGAAGTAAGCAGCTGTTAAAGAAGTTCCTTCCTTTGTACAGTAGTTCAAAGCTAGGAACGTGTGCGCAGTATCAGTTTGGGTCCACAGCTACGAATTTTGAGTGCTTGGTTCGAATCCCTCACACCCGTTCAATCAGGGTCGATTTTTTTCTGCTTTTGCCCCAAACTCTATTCATTCAGGTCCGACACAAGCAGCAGCGCATCATCGACCCACTCTTCACGGTATGTTCCGCCGTCCAATAACGCTCACCCGAACAGGAGGTCACCATCGCCGTCATTACGAAAAGCCAAACCGCTCTCCTCTTCGAAGCCACCTAGTCCGGTTTCAAGTTCTACCAACGTCCAAGTTTCCGTGTCTACTCCGAACCTTCACAAAGCTCGAGGACACTCGCCACAGCTCAGATCAAGGTGCTTACATGCAAAGAGTGCATTCGCTTCGCAAGGCAATTTTTTGTCTTAGTTGCTTGACTAGATGGGCATATCTTTCGCAATGCAAGAATTGGTTGTATTTTCTTATTGGAAAAGCGCGCTTACCGTTTATCAAACCGCGCCTAAAACCTTACAAATGTTGCATAGTAGTTTCCTACGCAGTCTATTTAATTTTTAATACGGTGTTATTCAGTACATTCTATGTTAAAGTAAGTATACGTGCGCACGGTACACCTTGGCTGCTAAGGCAGGTAGGATATGTTAAGCCAACAGAACAAAACTTTAGTAGCGAAGGTTAAAGGTAAAATTTATATCGTGGACTGCAGAGTGTTGCATTACGCGAAGGCCGTCACTCACTCAGCACTTGAGTATTCTGTATATAAATAAGAGGATGCAATATGGAAGTCAAACAAGATGCGTAGTGTGATAGGTGAGCAGCCTCCTTGCGTTGTAAGTGCCACGCTCTCAGCAGCTGATAAAGAGTTAGGGTGCAGGAAGAAGTTACAGTTGCTGCACTGCACCCTCGGCGACTCGGGAGTGTTTTTCTTTCCCAACCACGCGCGTCCAGGAAATCTAGGATTTTACTGCATGTACAGTCACGTTATCGCCAATAATATGGTAGTTGACTGACATGAAAAGTAAGCGATGGCAAGTGCACCAGTACGTCCGCCTTGGTTCATAGGCATAGCTGAAGTTCGTCAGAAATTACGGCACGCATACCAATTGCACAATGTATAAAAGCGAAAAAGCAATGCCTTTGTAATGGATAGCAGGGTTGGTCGTTAAGCGCCAGCAAGCAGTCGGTATTGACGTATTGCATTTAAATATTGATTTAAGGTTACCGACCACTTCAAAGGCGATAATTCGCAAGTTTTGCCTTATTTTGCTGTTTTATTCAAAGCGTTTATCGTATTGCTTGACGAGTCATGTTTTCCCCACCTCTTTGTTGCAGTCCCCAATCTTATCAATCACCAAAAAGCCAGAATCAGAACCGCGGCACATCACCTTCTCGCCAACAGCTTCCGTCGTCTTCACGAACACCATCTGCTAGTTCAAAACGCGGCCAAACTGACGGTACTGCGCGCTGCAGAGCATTTGTGTTAACACTCGTTGCTGACGAAGGATAAAAACTTTGTTTTAACTTCCCTGTTCGATCCCCGCCTTCAGTAACCTGTTGTTCTATTTTTTCAAATGCAGCTGTGAAGCAACATCCCAAGTCGTCACCTCCGGTCATAAAACAGTCGTTAAGACCCAGTTTAGGTTCAACTCGGCCGCGGACATTGGGGTCACCTGCGTCGACAAAGCCGAAATCGAGCGAAAAGAAGCAGAAAGATCAAGTTAACGGTCAAATAGCCAAAGATAAAGCAATGAAAGCTTCCGACAATAAAGGTGCTCATGCGGTTTTCAATTTTCACAAAGCTTACATATTTATCTTGAGATTCCCTGTAAAACCTCACGCATGCAGTGTTGAAATGGATGTATATGTGTAGTATTTGCCAAGCTTTTGCAAACCAACGGTTAAAGTTTTTGTGACTGTCAGCATTGACCTGCCTTTTAGAAAAATCCTCTGAAGAACTTCCAGTGATTCCAAAGCCGGAGTTTGGGGAGGAACCCAAAAACTTCAACGAGTTTGACCAAACAACGAGTGACCTGAATAATACGACCGAGATGTCACTGACGGAGCACATGTCGGAGAAGCCTGCCGAGCCATCTAATGCAATTGCATCGCACGAGGCCTCGCCAGTCGATTCTGTTCCGTCCTTAACGCTCAACGAAGCACCTGATTCGGTCCCAGTGGATCACGTGACAACCAGAAATGATGATCGCATCGGTGACGAAGTATCGATGGAATCGTCATGCGCTGATGACGTCGGTATTGTCGAGAAAGCACCTGAGTCGAATGCTGTTGAGGTACCAGATGATATTTTCTTTTTATATCGGTTTTAGTCGCGTCATGCTTATAGATAGCCTTGAACAACTGCAGGGAAAATGCGTAGATCATGCACGTAGTCAATTATTAAAACCTCAAACCTAAGTCATGGAAATTGTCAGCTGCTTTCGGCTGAGCTATGCAAATAAGCGTTTGCACTTTCTTTCGTTTTCCCAAGGTCTGCAGTAAATTTTTATTAATGAATTTACTTTCTATCTGTAAAAGTTTTCCGAATAAATGTATTGCCGTGTGAGGAAAAAAGCGCTTGTGCTGCGTCAAGATTGTCATGACAACGTGGTTTATCGATTTCAGCGAGTGAATGGAAGCGATGATAAGGTTTTGAAATAGCGCGTGTGCACTCATCTAAATTGCGAGGTGTGTGTGATAATCTTGTACATTTAGTCCTAACGGGAACAAGAAAATGCCATCTTTCTTTTAATTTTGTTGCAGTAATTCGCCACCACCATTGCCAACGCGCTTTGTTGACTGCGTGTGGTGGCCTAATGCACACAGGTTTACGTGTACCTACAGTAAATGTTCAGTAATTACTTCGTTCGTTTGTGAAAAGCTTTACTGTCGCGTGGTCAATTGCCGCACAGCCTAGTATTTAAGAAGTCCTTTCAGTTGCTGAGTGCTTTGCGGTGGGGCGGTCGATATTATGACGTAACAGTATCGAAGAGGCGACGTCACAGATTTGAAAATGCGTTTAAATGACTGAAGTACCTGATCCGGTGAGCAAGTTGCACCGCTATTTGTTTTCAAGTAGGCCTTAATGTGTTCCATTTTGTACACCGTCTCCGCTTCATGTCGGTAACGACTCTACCATCAACTTATTTTCTCTCTATCTTTCTTCACTGCCTTTGCCAGGATGTGACTGTTAAAATATAGTTTTTCTCTCTATCTTTCTTCATTTTCTCTCTATCTTTCTTCACTGCCTTTGCCAGGATGTGACTGTTAAAATATAGTTCGTTTACAACGGTATCTGCTCGTAATTTCACACTGGTGCTTTAAAGGGATGTCGTTGACCATAACCGTTACGTATGGGAGCACTGCGATTTTTGCTGAACTGCTTGTGTGCTTGATGTGACGCCTGCCAACTTCACTGCTAACGTTCCGATATATTTCCGAGCACGGTTGTCGCTATCGAGTTTCCTCCCGTAGGAATTCGTCAGTGCTTTTTGCAACAGCGGAGCCTGCCTAATTTCCCCAACAGCTGGTGAGACGCAAAACGCTTAGCAGTGTTGAGCCAAGGCCTTGTAGAGAGAGATCTTTCTCTGGAAGGCCTTGGTTGAGTGGTGAAGGCGCTTTTCCATCATATCTAGACCAGTGGGTCTCAACATTTTTTCTACCACGCTTCCCTTAAGTGATTTTCCTTTACTGCAAGCCCATGACTTTAAATAAGCTGTAAAAACAAATATATTCAATGCTAAGTTTATTTCTAAAACTGTCTATGTTGTATGGCGTTTAAGGGCTCGCGCTCCCCTGGAAATTTCTTTACGCCCCCTCTGGGGAGGCACGCCCCCCTGGTTAAGAATAACTAATATAGACTTATTGTCTTCGCTCGTAGCAGGCGCGACTGCATAGACGTGAAAGGTTACTTTGAGTCGTTACGCAGGCCCGCATCTCAGGGCATGATGTTGCGTTTCCCATTTGTCAGTCAGCTTTCGACGATAGCACTTACGATGCACCTGATGTTGCGGCGTTGGCGGAACAAGAGACTTGCAACTGTCTGTATGCCACTAGTGGACGAAGTGTTTGGTTAAGCCGCACCAGCAAAGGATGCAACGAGCCTTGCTTGGATGCGTTGCTGACACACGCAAGTTGACAAAAATGGTCTTCCAGAATTCCGTTCACCTTTCAATAAATAAGATATGCCCTGCCTATAACATGTCAATAATGAACGACTACACACACACACACAGAAAATCGAAGTACAAATTCGAAATGTTGTTCAATACATTCTTGCTGCTTGCGCGGAAGATGCAATTCCGAATTTTAGCGGAAATGCTAAGTGCGCTAAGCGATTCCAGGAATGACCATTTTTTTACGCAGTTCTGATGCTGTTACTGTTTCTTTTTGTAGAGTATTGCGGTCGCTGCACCTCACGCTCATGAAAAAGAGCCTTTGGCCGATGAAGTACAAGTAACGGACACAGTCCAACCTGGAACTAATCTTTTAGCGGAGATGACTGCAGCACATTTAAAGGAAGATCAAAATGAAAATGTTCTGGAAGGCTTAAAAGTAAGCGAAGGGAATAAAGAAACTGGTCAGGTTTGTACTTCTGCTTCGGTTTGTACTTGTGTTTCTGTCAGTCTTGGCAATTTCGTGACAGTAGTCATTGCTTGTTCCCACTGATTAGGAAAGAGAAGTTTCACCCCTGAAAGGAGAAGCTTCACCCCCTAAAGGAGAAGTTTTACCCGCTGAAGGAGAAGTTTCATCCTCTAAAGAAGAAGCGTCACCCCCTAAAGGAGAAGTTTCACCCGCTAAAGGAGAAGTTTTACCCCTTAAAGAAGCTTCACCCACTAAAGGAGAAGTTTCACCCCTTAAAGAAGAAGCTTCACCCCGTAAAGGAGAAGTTTCACCCGCTAAAGGAGAAGTTTCACCCCTTAAAGAAGAAGTTTCACCCCTTAAAGAAGAAGCTTCACCCCCTAAAGGAGAAGTTTCACCCGCTAAAGGAGAAGTTTCACCCCTTAAAGAAGAAGCTTCACCCCCTAAAGGAGAAGTTTCACCCCTTAAAGAAGAAGTTTCACTCCTTAAAGAAGAAGCTTCACCCCCTAAAGAAGAAGTTTCACCCGCTAACGAAGGAGAGATGCCACCTATGAAACCTGACAGTGATGCAATTGTTCATCAGGAGAGTGCAAAACCACAACCAGATCGCGGGGGAGGAGACACCAAGTTCGATGCTGTCGCTGTGCAGAAAGAAGTTACAGAGGTATGATTCAGTTCCTATAAGGATCTTGTGTGGAAAGTGCTTAAAAAAGTGTCATTCTGTAGGTAAAGGGATATGATTTGCCGATCTGGCAATTTGTTTGCTTAATCGTTGATGACTGACTCACCTGATCTACAGTTGCGAGCTATAATGAAAGACTCTATTCTCTTTTCTTTTCTACTGAGTCGTGTTTAGAGCAGATGATTGGTGCCTATACATAGAAAAGACACAAAGTTTTTTAATATTTGATATGAGCGCTTCAAACCATTCAGCATTCTTAATGTTGGCAGAAAGCAGGTTCATTTTCCAACTACACCCAACACACATTAGGCGTCTGTGAAATCCTCCTGTCTTTACTGGCAAACATGCATCTCGCTTCCTTTTTGTAAGGGTTGGAAGTACACATATTGTGCATGTCCGTACGTGTGTAAACACGTACGAGACTAAAAGCAACAATAATTCAAATAAAAATATATTCATAGCATTTGAGCCACTGTTGTTACTGTTTCTTGTACGACTCACCCAAACATCAAAGTTCCACTCTGATTACCAGACCTTTTAAACATGCAATACCGTCCTGCAGATCAGCAAACACATTCCCGGGCTAAATTTAACTTGGGCTGGATTGCGCATCGAATTGTTTGTTCAAGTTCAAGGAGCATGTTAACTGTGAACCGCCACCAAGTTGACCTAATGTTATTTTTCTTCTAACAAGGCAAATACTACTGCACCTGATGTCCAGAATGTCACTGCTTCGGACGTGAGCTCTCAAAGTGAATCCAACAATGTTGCCGCTACGACGGCGTCCAAGAATGAAAGCATCACAACCTCTGATGCGACTGGTGGTCTCGACCAGCAGAAGAAGAAGGAAAAGGTGCAATGACCATCTTTCGCCAACAGCTGTGCTTTGTCTGAGTATTCCATAAAGCGTAAGACGGGGTTCATCCAGTGTTTCCACCCGGTATTGAAACAGTATTGAATTGTGAAATCGGTTTTAAAAGACCTTAAAAAAGTCTTGAATTTGGCCAAAATGTAAATAAAGTGTTAAAAAAGTATGGAAATTGTAAATCCAGCCATTTGTTTATTCAAAATTTGTTCTTTGCCGCTGATATAGTTTTACACATTTTCCTTCCATTGTGTTTCATTAATGAAATTTTGGGAAAATGAAGATAAGTGATGGCATTACATTTTTTTCAATTAGTATTGAGAAAGTAGGGAAAATTGTTTTTGAAAATGTATGGGAACCCTGCGTTAATATGACAAAACTTCGACTTGAGAAGGTTTATTACCCAGGCTATTTGTATAAATTGATACAAAGAAGTTTTGTTTTTGTTGCAGAAGTTGACACCTGAAGAGCAAGCTTACAAAGAAGCAATAGCCGCAAAGCGTAGAGAAGCTAAAGAGAAAAAAGAAAGAGAAGAAGCAGAGCGGCAAGAAAGGATACGGTGGGTGGTTTCATTGTAATAGGTGGTTGTTAGTTGCTTTTATAACAAGCGGTTGCTTGCTCGAGGAAGTTAAAGCTGGTTGAAGTGCTGACATTTCTGCGAATGAAAACGGAAATGTGTGCTTGCGTATGTTATTACTTATGCTAATTCGTTGTTATGCATGTCAAGTGCATTTTTCGAAGAGAAGTTGTCCATTTTGTGTTTGTTTCTTATTGTGTCTGCGTATGTTCTTCTTTGGTTATGATGTTGTAGCCTGGTTTTGTGGAAATAAGCCACTGGCATTTTTGATTAAAATAAACGAACGCGCAAATACATGACGCAAACAGATAAACAGTGATAGTAATCGAGGAAATACACTGAATAAAAATATGCGACATAGTACGCATATTCGAGTGTCGTGACGTACTGTTACAGAAGAAATGAAAATCCCGTCTTTGCATTGTTAAAAGGCATCTCGACTCGGTTTTTGCAACTATTTAGCAACAACAAATGAGTTGTAGCAGCTACAACATATGTTGTAGTAACTACACACAAATATGTTATTTGACCCGATCGAACTTAACCCGTAGACGAGAAGCGGAAGAGCGAGCTGCGCGCGTTGAGGAAGCTCGACGAATGGCGGAAGAAGCGAGACTTGAAGAGCTGAAGAGACAGGAAGAGGAAAAAAGGGCCGCAGAAGAAGCTGAACGAAAGAAGAAGGAAGAGGCCGAGGAACTGGCGCGCAAGCACGAAGCTTTTATTCGGTATTTGGCCATTTTTGCTTTTGTCGATGCAGTTTAATAGTTTCATTACGATTCCCATCACTCAGTTCACCCGAGTGCAATATCAAAGAGTGTGTGTGACTACCTCGTGGTTGAATGCTGTTCAGGCTGCAATTGGTTATGTGTCTGGGAGGTTGGATCATTGATGATCGGAAGTGAACTTTAAAAACAACTCGAAAAAAACTTTCGGATTTAAACACGAAAATCAAAAATTTGATAGAAGTTGTCCTAAGTTTTGCCGCTCACACTGAAAATATTTTTTGAAACTTAATGTCATGAAAGTTTCGTGTTGCCTAGCTTGACACAGAATTGATATCACTATATGCCCACTGCAAGTCGTGCGCTTCGACCGATGTGCTTCTCACAGTTAATTATTCTGCAACGTAAAAAACGTTTGAACTTACAAGTTCACAAAAAGCAACGAGGGTGTTGAAATTAAACAAATTGAACTTCTGACTGTGCAGGCTGTCCGCACTATACGAAACTTTATTGAGTGTTGAGTGCTATCAGGATAAAGGGTTCAAAAAGCTTTTTATGATGGTTCTGTGCACGGAATACTAGCGTTAAACAGAGCGATCAGCCGTTGTGAACTGCATTTTTATTTCATTTGAAGTTGAGCTTTGTCTAACATGTTTGTGCGTGTCTGTAGTGAACAAAAAGAAAAAATTGAGCAGCGCGCGAGAGAGGATGCCGACAAGCTGAGAAAAGAACGAGAGGCTGTTGCTCAGCAAAAAGAGGAGGAGCGACTGGCGAGAAAGAAGGTGGTGCTTATGCTTGCAATTTTTTTCTGCGTTTTTTATTACCTACGTTTTTACATTGCCTTTCGATTTCAAACTGTTCAGCGTTTAGAGATGATTATGAGGAGAACGCGTGGTGGCGATTCGCCCACCCCCACGTCAGGAACGGCGTCCAACATGAGTTCTCCTGGGAACCCAGCTGCATCTGGCGACAACTCGCCTGCAAGTCTGACACCTAGTGGTGGCCATTCGCCGTACAACTCCTCCCCTGATCGCATGGCGTCTCCTGTCAACACGCAGATTGACGCCATTGCGAAGGACGACTCCACCGAGGCGAGGTGCGGCTGTTTCCTATGTTTGATGCGCTCCCTGTTACCACGTTTATAGTCTGTAACGCATGTAACATGGTCCGTTCGGGACACATTTTTATGCAACTATTTGTAGTCGCGATGGTGAAGGAAACAGGTCAGGCACGAGTGTAGCAAATACATTTTAAAGTACGTTTTTTTCTAAATAAAATAAATATATGATCTATAGAGTGCGCAGTGCAAGTTGTGCGTTCTGACTGATGGGATGCTTCGACATTTCTCAGCTGTTAACAGTAAAAACCTTTTACAGTTTGAACAAAGCACCTTCAGCGCTCAACGAAACTCCGAACGTGGTTGCGGAAGATGTCAGTCAGTTAAACACTCAGCAACCGTCTGCTGAAGCAGAAGTGAAACACTTGAACGAGCAGCCGCTGATTGAAATCCACCCTGCGGAAAACACTGGCGCGACTGTGAATGGCGCTGCCCTGACTGCGCCTGCTGGCGAAACGCTACTAACTTTCGACGAAGGGACAGAGGCGGAAGTGCCCAGTTCATTTGTGCCGATCAAGTCCCAGAACGGTTCTGTGTATAGTGGGGAGGAGGTTATTCCGGTCAATGGTGCGGATAATTACGACAAAGCGGATGCGAAAGAAGATCAATTTGAAAAGCTTAACGATGTTCCTACAGGTAAGTTCATGCATTGTAAATCTAGACCCTATATCGTTGACTGTACTTGAAAAGGCGTACGAATGACTTCAAGCGTGCTTTCCATGCCGAAGTACGGTTGTTGAGTGGTTTGTAAGCTCTGTTCTGGTGAAATGTCACTGCGACGGTTTTCGAAAAAAGTAAAGGAAGAAAGCACGTGTTTTTGCGTGTCTTGTTCCTATAAAGGAAAGTGCATGTCCGCGCATTAATTCATGAATCCCGTACCCAACCCAAAACAATTTTCATCTTACCCGGTCGGAAGTTGCTTTGTCTGCAACGCGGCGAATAACCGTGGAATCTTTTCTCAGTTCTGGTATAAAACTGCGTTACGTACAACAAATCGGCTAATATATAGTTCTCCTCTTGCCATCTCTCCAAACCTCGTGTGTTAGTCTGGTGTGGGAAATTTCTGTCTTTGTTGATGAAACGCACAGTTTTCACTGCCGGTTTTCTCTGATATTTTTCATGAAACCGGCTCTGAATCTCTTGTATCGCGAACATACGATTTTCACTGGGATGTGTTGCTGCAGCTGTATGTGAAATGAAGTCGTTCGACCGACCTTGAATATCTGCGGAAGCACTACATCACATTTACTGTCTCTCCCTCTGTTTGGTAGGATTATACCTGTGCAAAACAACGACGCACTTGTTTTTCAGAAAATTTGTTGGACCTGTGATTTTAGCGATCGGGCCGAGCGTCAAGAGTACACAAAATGAAAGCAACACGCCAAACGTCCATGGTGCTACTGTATGTGTTTATTGAATGAAGACAAAGTGCAACCGTGGATCTTTACTTCTTGCTACACCGCCAGCACCCGACTTGAAATAGAAGTTTACCGGCGACCGTGTCGATGCAACCAGGTCAGCGGTGCAACATCACTGCTGGTCTTGATTATTTAAAGCGAAGCGATTAAAGGAAACTACCGTGGCCTACGTTTGATTTGCGTGCATGAAATCAAATTTCTACTGTTTTCTGTCAACGTGTCGCGTGTTGTCACAGCTCGTGTCGATTCGAGACGGCGCTGCATTCTCGAATCCTTTTGCATGCTTGTCGCGACGATCAATTGCTTTGACCATCGCCCACTCACGGTAGTTCCATTATTTGTAATTACACCTGAAGCGTCCGATGGAGTTTTAAACTCCTGGAGCGCCGATGGACAGAAGACAATTTTTCAGAGACGATAAAAAAGCACGCGTGGCTTCACGCAGCACGAAATTGATATCAGTTCGGGGTTTTTGGAAGTCATGAGTTTCGTGCACTTCCAAACCCAAGTTATTCGCGTTACTTGATTACATTCGTATGTCACGTCACTCTGGTTGAATTCTGGTGCGGCAGACAATTTTCGGAGGGCCGGTTACTCCTCCTTCCTGTGTTTTTTTCCCAAATGACGGATGCAAAGCGCTCAGCTTACCAGAAAATGTGTATGCAGACGTTGGTAACAGCTGCGAGTGTTGTGATTTCAATTCAAGTCCGCTTTTTTCTGTGTGCATTTCCAGCAACACAGGCCAGCTGGCAAGTTGCATATTGTACGACCACTTACTGTGTCAGTACATCGGTTTCTTCATGTCGACTCAAATGCTTACGTAGGAAATCGGTGTATCGCGTTTGCTGCTTGAAGCGCGTTGGTGCGTTTTGATGTAAAGTGCTTGGTTTTATTCGCCACAAGCTGAAAGTCAGGGTGAAGTCTGTCAGTGTTAAAGGTTTTTTTTGGAATGTAGCGTACACTTCGCTCTAGCTTAATTCGAAGCAATTGGTCCGACATAAAGTACTAGGATACTTTAAGTCGTGAATGAACTACTTTAAATGCATCGTTTTCAACTTGACAATTGTATTCTTAGGTTCTTCCACGTTGTATATCGACGTCGCCGCCTGAAACAGTTCGTCCGTTTTAGTCGAACCTTTTAAGAATCCTTCTAATTATTAACGTTTTCATTAGAGCTGCTGTTGCGATACCGACACTGCACCAGTGGTACAAATGGTGTGCTACTTGGTGACCTCTGCTTCCAGCGTCCATTATCATTCTTTGCTTCTAATAAACCGCTATGCGTTACTGTTATCGTCCGTTTGATCTTTAAAAGCTGTCAGCTTCAATCGAAGTCGTGAACTGCTTTAAAAGCTGTCAACATTTGTCTGATCTCAATAACGTTTTTACAGTCGGAGCAGCTAAGGTTGTTTGTTTTAATTTAGTTTTATTCGCGCAGACATTAGCTGATTCAACTCAAATTGAAGTCCCGCCATTGTAACACGGAAAAAAAGCTTCACCAATAACTACAGTTGTTACGAAGTCAAATGCGAAAAAAATTTTACTGATAGATAATTGAAGTCATTTGGGTGAGCAGTAGTCAAAAAAGTGGCTCCGAATACTTCTGCAGTGGATGCTTTATGTGTGACAAAAAAAGCATAGGTCACTGAGGTCTCCAATGCCAATTTGACGAAAATAAAATTAACATCTAGATGGACGAGCAAGATTTGTAATTGCGGCTCACAAGGGAATTGGTTTCGGAAACAAGCCAATTGGACGTGCCGGACTGTTGACATAACAAGTTCAGGACGCATGACGTGCTTGTTTAGTTGACCGTGATCTAACGGCTGTCCAATGGATAAGTCTTGTCATGGTTTCAGTGCTGGCAAGCTGTTAGCGGCTTGTCTGCATTGCGTGAACTGCAGGCTAAACCATAACCCGTTGTCTCTGCGTATCGTACTTGTCATGTGACCGCTTCAACCAATCGTGTTCGACTAAAGGCACAGTAGCTCCAGCACAGTTTTTGCCTCAAGAGGCATAAATGACACTACCAAACTTGAAGCCACGAAATAGAATCATAAGTTGTTCTCACTTGAACTAAATTTTGTTTAATGTTCTCATCATTTAACTCTTCGTGCTTTAGGCACAAGCACAATGAAACAACTACTGTTATCTTTTCAAGTACTTGCCTGTCAAAATAAACGCCCATAATCCCGTTGGAAACACATAGTCCACGTTGAAAACACTTCACACCACCTTATCACCTTTATTACATTGTGAACTTGCAAGATTATACTGGCCAGGATCGCAACCAACTGATATTTTCGGGGGGGCAAAATGATGCAACTTGTTGCTGTACCTAACAAATACATACGTTTGTGAAAATTTCGGGGGGTCAATTTCCCACCATCTGGTTGCGGGCTTGATACTGGCATATGCAGGAAAGAAGTAAACTGCATTTCTGCTGGCTTGGCTGAAACTGCCCTGCTGTTGTTGCATTAGATACGTACACTTTTGTCTTGTGCATTTTCACTAAATATAACAAATTGGGAATACCGCTACCCTGCTCAAGCCTATCTTGCCCGTATATGGCAAATGAACTTGAGGCGTGAAGCAAGCATACAACAAATGACCGTTTCAAGGTGATCTTTCCAAGAGTTGATTTTTTGATGTGGTCTTTCGAGCAGTATTCTCAAAATCTGCATAAGTTAAGTTAGAGAGTGTTGCCAGGAGCGGGCAAAGTATACTTGAAATGTTCGAACAAGAAGCTAGTCAAAGACAACTCTGCCTGTCTGTGGTAAATACGTTTTGACAAGTTCATGTGGTGCCAAGAGCGTTGGTTTGGCAGATCAATCAAAACATTCTTGACGAGAAGCAGAGCCGACCCGTGTGACTCAGTTCAACCTTCGGTAACTGCTTGCCAAGCACCAGAAACCTTTCTCTTCAGTATTTTCCCTTGGGGGAGGCGAGTTGAGTTTTCACTGCAAAGCTTGTGATCTATACAGAAATTTGTTCCAGTTGTTGTCATTCAACACCTCAGAATTTTGAAACACGCGAGAGCCTGCAACCATTTCCAAAGGTTTTCAAATGCACACGTCTGTGCAGTAGTTTTCCATTCTTAAAAATTAAGTTAAATATCTCGCTGTGACCAAAGCAACACAATGTTTCCTCCCACTACAGCTGGCCAACATTTCGTGAATTGACATAAGCCATAACCGGCGCAAGTCCAAGAACCACTGACGGCAAAAAAACGCTGCCAAATTTGCGGCACCGAAACAAGACGGGGTTCGTGTTGTGCCGGAAGTGTGAAGCTCCTGCGTGCAAGGAACACTTTCGAATCTTCTGCCCAAACTGCTGAAAGGAAAGCATTGGATGCACTTTGTTTTTTGTTATATAGCACACTTTAACGTTGCTGCTGTGTGAAAGAAGTTTGTCTTCAAGCATTGTGGTTCTGTGTACAAGTACTTAGCCCAGTTACGCTTGTGAGAGGATTCAATAGCACATTAGTCTGTCATTAAACACCGTTGTTACTGTGTAAAAGGTGCGTTATAACTCAAAACAAACCTTGCCGCTACTACATGTTTGAATGAAATCACTTTGTTTTTCCTTATTTTGACCGATTCTGTGCAGCAGATTGCCAGATATTATTGTAAAAGAGTTGGTCCAGTTTGGGCAGGGATGTAGTGCTAACAAGAGGTGTGGGTGGGAACGCATCCAAAAAAACTAGCCTTTTTTAACTAGCCGCCTATTGCATGCCAATGTATGCTTGCCAATTGTGGAGCAAATACATGCAGACTAGTATGAAGCGCTTACGTGCTGCATATAACAATGCCTATCGAATTATGCATTACATAGCCAGAAATGTGAGTGTTCGTCCACACCAGGTTAGCCATTGTGTCAGGATCTTTGATGCCGTGCTAAGAAACAACTTGTATCGATTTTTTATACGATGCACATCTTCATCCAAC
>JGI24021J15306_10001404_pt1 | contig 23491 bp, 10 predicted proteins | sample Ectturendosymbi1_FD_15306 | JGI IMG/M metagenome (IMG submission 15306) | reverse complement strand
TTTAGGCCACCTTGGCCCACTTTGCCTGGCCCTGGGCGCCAACCGTTAGGTGGTAGTATTTCGCTGAAGTTTTTACTGGAAACTAGGCTACAATCCGTGTCTTTTGATACTTTGGATGACCTGCTGGGGTTTAGGGTTCAAAAGTTATGATGTAAGTTAGTAAAAATATTTGACTAATTAGATAATTAATTAATTTCTTTATTTTAGATCATAACTTTTGAACCAGAAACGCTAGAAAGTCAATCAAAGCCTCGAAAGACTCGGACTCGAGCCTAGTTTCCAATGAAAACTTCAGCGAAACACTTTGGCCTAGAGGTTGGGCCTTAGGCCAGGCAACATGAGCCAAAATGGCCCCAAAACTACTTCACTTATGATGTCACTCACAAAAAATCTGCAACCCCCAACCAAAAATTTTTTTTCGAGTTCAATCTACTAGACTGGCTGATCCGTTTGAGCCCTTGAACAGCTCTCTAGCGCAATCGACGGAGGAGCTATGGCGTAGGTAAGGCAACCGAAAACTGCTGTTTTTTAGGCCGAAATCGAAGTACGAATATATCGCACGCCGGCTCTCAAAGTGTTAATTTGTTTCAAAACTGTCTAGTTTGCCAACAACACCAAGCTTAATGCCTGCTGTGTCAGCATGCAATTTCTTACTTCGCAGAGATTGTTGCCTGTTGGTTCAGCGTTTGATTTGTTCTGTCAAAATCTTCCCATGGCACCAGAAATTTGTACATATGTTGTCAGGCCGTATGTTCCTTCAGATGAAGTAAGTTTTGAAGTGCTTTGGTTGAAATAGTTCCTAAATTTCATCTATTCGTAATGCATTAGTGAAGTTAAGGCCTTACACATAACATGAATGTTCAAAAACATACAAAGCTTAACCTGAGATAAGCGATTCTTCTGCAGGTTGAGCTGCACTACTTGTTTTTTAAGATTTATTTACTCATGTGAGCAGACAGGAGAGCAGCCAGGTTTTCGTAGCAAACTTCACTTTAGTGACAGCTTAATGGTCTTGGACATCGCAAAAACCTATATCAAATTTTGAAACTAAGTATTGTGCCCTGTTTCTGTGACAACCTTGCTACACAACTGGAGTAAGTGTAACCATAGTTAATTGAAATAGATAAATAGACACAGACTGAACAGCACACTATTTTTCTTCACACAAATGTTCTTTGTTGTATCTGTGGCATACATGGACTGGTTTAAAAGGTTTTATGACATAATTAGGTTAGTTCCTGTAGAAATTAATCTCTACTAACTTTCTTAACTTTCAATGTTTCAACAAGATGTTTATGTGCCAAAATGTGACAAAGCACTTTGTTAAATCAGTGGAAACCATTTGCTTGTTGAACACACTGAATGAAATGTTTCTGCTGCACATTCACTAAATATTCTTAAGCAACAATGAACCAACAGTTACAAATTTCGAAGTTCAATAATTTTTGGCAACAGCTGCAAAGTTTAACCTGATAAATGGTTTTGCAGTTTGTGATGTTACATACTTCAAGATGCCATACAAAATTTTGTGTTTGGTTAGTCTGAACAACACTAAGCTCTAAAATTAACCCTGACTGCACTGTGATATTCCTGTGATTTATGTGCATGAAAATAAGTAAATGCCAGAAAAATCATCGCACTGTTTTGCTCATGTGGGCGATACAGGTTTGGTGAGACCAATTTGAAGATTGATTGTGAAGTCAAGCATTTAATGGGTTTAATTGGAAAATTGCCTAAAAGTGTGAAGAGTTTTTTGAATGCAATGATCAGCTGTTGTGAAGAACAAAAAGCAGCAATAGCATGCTCCAGATAAACTATTTTGCAACACTGTGCTTGTTACTTACAATTTCATTGTAATGTATTTTTGAACCTGTGATGTATCTTGTAATTGGTTTATTTCAAATTCATGGATCATCCTAAAGATTTTTGTAGAAATTGCCGAAAAAGAAAACACAAACATATCCATGTTTGTTCTTTATCAGTTTCTGGTGCAATTTCATTGCAAAATCAATAATACTAAATTTTTGTGGTAGTATGTTCGGAACCCAGGTTTGTCAACCTTGCTATATACAGCTTTTGTGAAAACGTGATTTTTAACACCATTTCATGCTTAAAAATAAGGGTGGCTAACAATCGAGTAAAAAAGGTACTCAATAACTGAAGTTTTGTGTGTGAACTACATAAACTTTCATTCACTACTAGGTGTTGAATCTTTTCTGGGCTCATATGCTGTTCACAAAGCAGTTTTTTGCTTTTAAAGGGTATCATGCTTATGTGTTTATATGCCTTGGACATCTGTCAACTTAAATTGTTGATATCTTGATATCAGGGCCTAAGGTTGTGCCATGCAGGTAGTAAGATATGATTGTTGCTTGATTTATTTTTACTGATTGTAGAAACCCCCTTGATTTTATCTCAAACGCATTGTTTTTCAAACCTAAGGTTTTGCAGCTTACTCACCAGCATTAACTGGATGTGAGGTCATGTTCAAGGTCAGCAGCATTGTGTATGATTCTTCATTTGTTCAGCCATCAATAGTTCATTTAATTAATCTCTCAACCAACTGGGGTCACAGCTTAATATTTAGTTTGTCATAACATTAATAAAATTTTTGTGTTAGTAAATGATTAGACAAAATTTTAGATATGACTTTTCAAAATACTGGAAAAAAGACAGATTTGTTAGGTAGAAAAATAGTGCTGTTTGGCATAGCATTTCAAAAGTAATGTTTTCTAGTACTTGGCTTTACACAGGCATTGTTTTATGAAAATAAGTTGTCCAATTCACTTGTTGTTTGTTCTTAATATTATTTTCCACAGTTGTCAACTTTTCATTAACTTGGTTTGGTTAATATTCTCTGCTCATGAAACACCTGTTCATATTCCTAATACTTTGCTGTCTTGTACTTTCTTAGAAAATTTTTGTTTTATTCATGCAATTTGTTTTGAAATGTGTATTTGCTGGCTGGTGTGATTCTGCTTCCAACTGCATGGCTGTTATCAACTTCCAACACATCTGTTACTACCTGAAATGTTTAAAGTGTCTCTTTGTTTTATGGCAGACACCTGTTTTTGACCTGTGTTACTCAACCTATAATGATGGTGTTGAAAGCTCAGACTCTTTTAGCAAACACAAGGAGTTACCTGCTGATAGGTATGTTTGATGTTACAGGTAAACTGGCTTAGACAACAAGTTGTTTGCTTAAAATTGTCACCAGGCCACATTATTCATATAGCCTGACTTCAAACAACTAACAACTTTGCCTGTATAAATATTTACATCTGTTATTTATGCAGCTAATATTAGAATGTTATTCAGATCTAATTTAAGAGCTTGCTATAATATTTGTGTTAATATCCGTCGATATTTGTCATACTGCATGTAAAGAATAACAAGATAGTTCGGTGAAAGTAGTGATTATGAAGCTAAATCTTACTATTGTTAGATAACAAACTTTTGTTTTTTTTTCAGGTTAACTGGTGCTCTACTAACTTTGAGTCCTGAGTACTGCTTTGTTGTTGAAGATGAAAATTCTATCTGTGGTTACTTGGCAGCTACCTTGAATGCCAAAAAATTTTGGAAAAAGTATGAACTAGCATACCTACCTGAGATGAGGGAAAAGTACTCAAAACCTGAATGTGAAGATATGTCTGAGGCAGAGGTAGTTTTAGTAAGGTTTTAATGTTGGTTTGGCAAAACTGAAAGTGTTTTGCTCTGTGCATTAAATGTTTTGATGTTACATAGACCTGAAGAAAATGTATGTGTAGGTGACTGGGAGTTACTAGAATTAAACTCATAATATGTCGTCTTTGAGCTGTGACAGTTCAGGTCTGTCCAGAATGATGCAGTTGGAGAAACATGCTTTTGATTTTTATGTGAAACTGTTGTTTCTGTAGTTTGGAAAGCAATTTGAAAGTGAAACTGTGAAAAATGTGTTCACTGTACTCTCTTTGAAAAGCAGTTTGCCACCATCCAGTATATATCTTTTAGTTTGCTCAGGGAATCTTGTCGAAAAATTAGGTGTAAAACAATACTTTCTGTAGGAGTTGCATTATTATCTGCTGCAAGGGTGTTAAAGAATAATGCTGAAAAACGATAGGCAGTGATGTAGTCGAGATGGAGACTTCATCAAAAATTCTAATATTCGAGACCTCAAAATTTGTGGATTTTGCTGAAATTTTCCAAAAAAATGTCATCACCACTTCTAAGTTCAATTTTCTTCGAAATTCCAGCATTTCTCCGACCTGGTTTGGTTGTTTTTACCTGCAAATACAACAGAGAAAAACTTCGTTGAATTACAGAAGTTTTACTAAGCCATATCCTTGCAATATTAAAATTCTCAAGTCAATTGGCTTGTGACCGAGACGAGACCTGAAACCTTCGAGACTGCGACCAAGACTCACAAAAATGGTCTCATCACGACTAGTCACGAGACTGAGTCTCGGGACTCCATCACTGGTGGTAGGCTTCACTAGCAAGTAATATGATTCATGTGCAAGTATGCTGCAAAGTATCATTTTGTTCGTTTTTGTATAGAAGCACTGTTTTGCTCTGCAAGGAGTTGATCTGTTTGGATTTCTTTTAAATTGACGTTGTTCTGTTGCTTGGTAATTGCGAAAGAATGTAATACTATTAGAAGTTTCACTGACGGGATGATACAGTTGGAGAAAAGTGCTTTTGATTTTGAAGTGGCAGAAAAGAGCACAGTAATTACTGTATTTCACATGTCAATAACAAAGTTCAATCAAGGATCAACAGATTTCATTTTAGAATTTTTATTTGATTGTAGAAATCTTCCAGCATTTCCCTAAACGTCGAATTTTTCTAGACCTTGTTGTCATTTTGTTCTAAACTGAGCAGATAACATTTGGTCATGGCTAAACCTTGATGCAATTCACTTTTGAAAATCCAGCATAGCATTCAAAATTGTAATAAATCATAGGTTGTGTCCGGGAATACTTTCACACCTACAAACATCAAAGTTCAACTCACACACATTTGGCACGAACAAGGAACACACGCATAGATTAAAGAAAAGAAGTGTAGATATATGGCTCTAGCCAATAACACACACAGATATCGCCAACATGGTTATTTTGACACTTAGCGCCGCTGCATGCTGCAGTGATAAGGTCCAAGTAGACCTATTCTTAATATATATGTGAGATTGAGAGGCTTTGTCAGACCAGGGGCATTTTAGTTGCAGTCCCTCCAAGGTGAAGCTACTTGTAGTGTAAAAGAAACAGTTGGTTAATAAAAATGAGTACAAGTCTGTTGCTCTGAATACTAGGTTTTATATATGTAATGCGTTTTTGCGATGAATAGAGTTGCGGTGAAGTAACACTGCTTTACTTCTGGTAACTTAAACTAATTTAAGTCGCACAACGGATTATTTGGAAAAGTTTTCGCGAGAACCCATTGTTGAAAAAATCTTCAGGACACAGTTCAAAAACAAGGGAAAAAATCATCTTGTACCCATCAAACACAAGTACGAATAAAAAAACTTCTATACAAACTTTAAATATTTCAATGAAGTGGAGGAAAGTGTTGAAATTAAAAAACTTGTCTGCAGTTCATCTTCTGTAAAACAATAGAGAGAAAAAAGTTGACAGTAGCGTAAAGGTCAATTAAGAAGTTTAAAAACATGACATAAAACTAAGTTTCAATGAACGCTGTTTATCAAACATATTTTATCACACTTTATTTTGAAAAAAAAATTGCGCTGAAGATCAATTTAAATTATTTAGCTTGCAAATCACGAATCAAACTAATTCGAGCTACTGCTCATGAGCTAGATTTTGATTCAACTAAAGCCGTACAGTGTTTAAAGTTGCAAAATATTTTTTTTGTGCTAACTTTATAAAATAGTAAAAAGCTGATAAGTCATTGAAAACATATCTTACATATATTAAGTAGCAAACTTGTGCAGTAAACATTAGCACAGTAAATAATATTTTTTTCCTTTTTTTTCCATAAACCGCAAACAAAATTTTACAAAAAGAAGAAAATTGTTTTAATGGCTTGCACAATAATAAGCTGTTCCTGTGTTGGCAGCAGATGAATGGTAATGCACCCAAACACGTTGATCAACTGCTTCATTCTTTCATGTAGATATTCACACTGACAAATTTAAAGATGGCACCCAATACTCAGACCTAATTCGGGTAGATCATGACAAGCAAAAAATGTTCCTAAACGTTTTGTGCAATGAATAGATTTTTTTACACGGTTGTTTCATTCATTTCGTTTCAACCATGATTTTTTAAATGGTTGTAAAAATTCAACGTTTGTGCCCAACGCCTCTTTGGTTCAGAAAATGCAAACGAATACAAATTTTTCTGTGCTAGCTTCATTTTCACAATTTGTTGTTAAGGTTTTTAAGTAGACCTCCGTGCAGGTTGTGATCAAATACCATGTTTGTATTTGAATCCTTAGTCTGGTTTGCCAAAACTGTTCTTCATTGGACACAGCAACTTCCCAAAATTTTCCTCTGATATTTTGCGAAAAAGGTTAGAGAAAGTGCGAGCAGTGCTATATAAGCGTCTGCATGGTACTAAAGTTAAGGCAAAGGTGCGGATGCCAAACGATGGTGCCCTTGAACCAATGACTTGTGCCAGAAAGGTGCTTTAATAAAATTAAAAAGACCGCAGGAGAAAATCAATATTTTTATGATGAAGACCAAACCCTATGCAGTGTAAGCTTAAGAAATTTCTAAATGTTTCTTGAAAATAAGTGCATTGTGTGGTCAGCATTCAGCATGAACTGAAGAAAACTAACAGATGTGCTGTAAGTACCGATTTTTCTTGAGCAAAAGTGTATAGGCTTTGCAGTTAACACTTGTCTTTCAGTGCTAACACAGTCTCTGCTACAGTTGTATTATTGTATACATTGGTGCTCAAAAGTTATTGACTCGATCGTTCACTATGAAATTTTGGTTTGGCGTGTGGCCAGTTGGAAAACTTGAAATGTGACTCAACGTGCAGACACATATGATTAAATATTTGACTATTTATGTTCGAGAGACTAGTTTGTCAGTAAGCAAGGATAAAGTACACAGTGGACAATGTACAATGGTTTTTGATTGTCAAAAAAATGGTTTTTGACAGTGTGCAGTGCAGAAGGTTGTGGTTTTATCATTGAAGTCATAACCATATATTGCCCAGCATACAGATCACATACTGATTGATTTTAAATTGCTTTTTCAGATCAGTGTTAGTTAATATTTGACGTACAAAAAATTATTTTAAATACCTAGATCTAGTTTTGTTATTTTTTTCGTGAAGTGTATAGGCAAAGTTTAAGGAAAAGAAACAACATTTTTGTTTCGAAAGAATAGGATTTTTGTTTGTTTGTACCAGGGTTGAGAAAAACCNGGGTTAAAAAAAAAACCCACTGTTTTTTTTTTTGTTTTTTTCAAAAAAGATACAAGATTTTGTTTCTTTTTTTTGAAGAAAACGGAAAAACCNCATTCTGAATTGTTTTTATCACATCATGCAATATCACTATTTTCAGAATTGCACAATAATAACTTGTTATATCTATTATGGCGTTCAAAATTGAAGGTAAAGAAATGTACTCCATCTTTGTTTTCGCAAAGTGTTGTTGGTCAGTTCACTCCTAAGTGGTAAGGCTTGGCAAGCATGTGCACAGCAAACACAGAAAAACCACTTCCACACAAACTCTGCAGTTGCAGTTTCACGTCAAGTTTATGTGCATGTTTTCAGTATATGATTCAGTATGGTCCAAAATCAGAGAAAGTTGAGATGCAGAGAAGGCAGAAAATTGGTTAAAATATACCGATTTGTGCAGAGCTGAAGGAGATAACCATTAAAATTTACTCAAACTGTTCGATTTATTCTTCTCTTTTTTTCAAGTCCCTTAAATTTCGTTGCTGTTCGTTTTATTTGATTAAAAATTAAACAACAGTAACTGTACAAGTGTCCTGCTTATTTCATTTCCTACTTCTTAGTAGGTTTTTCAAAGGAAAAGTAAAGAGTGTTTTTTTTGGTGGGTTTTATAGGTTTTTTTTAAGTGGGCTTTAAAAAAAAACGGTTGCGTTTTTTTGGGTCGTCTTTTTTACAACAACCCTGGTTTGTAGTGACCATAAAATGATTTAAGCATCTGGCAATGTCTCCAATGGTTATGGTTTTCATAATGATTGGACAATCAATCACCACTTTTATCCTTTGTAGTTCATATGATTCGTTGGGAACCTACACTACACCGTGCACTACTGTACTGCTTTAGCCTAAATAATGATTTTTCTTGTAAACACTGAAGATAAAGAAAATGTTGTTGCCAATAATTATGTTAATTTGGTAGAATCATTTTAAGAAAGATCAAACCACACTCTAGTTTTTTCAGCATAAGATCGAAGAAACAATAATTTTTTCTGTTGCTTTTGTGATTGCGAGACAGTTGTCTGCAGAGCTCTATGATAAAATAGCATGACCCATGAAAAGGTCTTCTTTTTGTAGATTGTGGTTATGTTTTTTTGGTATCAATAAACCTTGGAAAAGGGTCAGTGTCACCCCAGAACATCAAACCAGGTTTGTCACCCCAGAACATCAAACCAAAATGTCTTGAAACCATGAAAAACAGTTATGAAGGCTGTGGCAAGGGCAGTTCAAATGTTTCTCATTACCTTTGAGGTGAACTTTCCAAAGTAAGCCATATATGATTTAGTATTTGTCATTGTCTCAAAGATGCCGTGAAATTTTACAAAATATTTAAGTCGGTTTAGAAATAGCCATGTTAGAATTGCGAATTCAAGTGACAGTAATCCAACTAGCCAGACAGTTCCGAAGTGCTTTTCTTCAAGCAGGATTTAAAGAATCGAAAAATCGCTTCCTGTATTCACGTTGGTCTGTCAATGTTAAAGCAGCGTTCAAGGCTTGCTGTGTGTGGTGTTTTGACTGTGGAAATGTGATATCATGTATTTTAGAACCAGATTTGAGTGACTGATTAATGTCATTTGCTAGAACAGTCTTTAAAATTTAAGTTTGTCTGCTACAAATAAGGGTTTGCATAGTCTGCAGCAACGCTACAAATAAAAAGTATTGCTAAACAATGGTTTCTGTTGGTTTATGCACTGTTTCGCCTCTTTTTTATGATAGACGTTCACGTTCGCAAGGCAGCAGAATTTTTGATTATGCATCATCAGGTAGTTTTTAGCTGACCACTGTCAAAACCCCAAGGCCTCTATGCAACTGCAGAAATGGCAATTGATTGAAACTTTAACTGTTTTGTCCTTCAAGGACGCTGACGATGGGCAGTTGGTGTTCAAAGTAGCTGTGGCTTTCCTCGGTTGCTCTTGTACATGCGGCCAGAAGCAATTTGTCTTTTTTTCTGACCAAATGTACGTGGGCAACCGATGAAGTCACAGCTACTTCGAATCGTAGCAAAAAAGTAATACCCTGCTTTGGTTGAGCTTTCAATTAGTAAGTGGAACATGATCCTTCTTTGCAGTTCGGTTCACAGAAGCGCTGAAGTTCGCATCTGGGCAGTGCAGCATCAAGAAAGTCTTTAGACAATCTGTAATTAAGTTTAAACAATTTTTTTTCAAATCTGCTGGCACTGAAAGCTCTGTGGCAGACCACGCACCGTCTGGTTACGCAAGACGTGAGCTAAAAAGTTCTGAGGGATTATGAAAAGCATCCTTGTTAGGTTTCATAATGTGAAAATGTCTTGAATCCTGTTATTGTTACACCATAAGTTAACTCGCGTTTTCAGTGACTCGAGTTTTTAACGTATTAGCAAATAACCTGTCATGAGTTACTGCAATCGGATGCATTGGGTTGACCAATAGTTGTTAAACATGTGCAAAAATTTTTGATTGAAAAACGTTTGCACAACAAAATTCAGCAACCAAATTGAAGGTATCAATAAGTCGTTGAAGTTGATAACTGTAGTTGCACTCACTTCGGTAAGATAATTTAATCGACTTGACTTGAGGTGGGATGTCAGTGCTTAATCCACTTCTTGAAATGAATGTCTCGTGGCAGGAGGGCCTTGGCCTCCCCCTGATTTTTGAAATTTGACATTTTCATATCAAACTTTTCGCAAAACAAGATTTTCTTAGTTTCCAGCGGGTGAAATGAATTTTTACCACTTTTGATCCCCCCGGAAAAAATCTTTCCAACGCCCATGCCTTGTGCCCATGAGGGCACCAGGAAAACATCAGAACCCAAACGTTTCTAGTGTGAAGTTGTTGAACTCTGGAAAGGCCATTTCCAGTTTTTCAGAGACTTTAAAAGAAAATGCCTGGATATAATTGAACCAAAGCTTGATTCATAATCCATGTCAATTTCTTACGAAGAGACTGTAAAGAGTGCAATTTCCTGCAAAAATTGCAAAAACTTAAATTGGGAAAATCTTAATCAGGAAAGTTCACATCTCCCGAAAAAGTTTCGGCAGACGGCGACTTAATGTAGTATGATTTGTTTCGGGAGACGGCGACTTAATGTAGTATGATTTTTTTCAGTGACAATTTTTTCGTTTTAGAAAATGGAGATACTTTTGTTGCAGAAAATGATCGTAGACTTGCACAGCACAGAGGACCGCTTCAGTTATGCTTCAGAAACCCTTGACAAGACACATCCATCGATGATGACTCTGGCACTGCGGCCGAAAGCGAAAGCAAATGTTGCCAAGAGCATGACTGTGTGTCTTTTATCAGCGCTAAAGTCACATAGTAAGAAATTTGTTTTCATTAAGTGGGTTCATAAATGCCGCGACGTGGTAGTGTTTATCTGTCGAAAATCTTGATCTCTGAATGTTGCATCTCATCAAATACTATTCCATCCGCCACAAACACCTGTAACTAAAACAACTTTTCCCCCACCCTAGGGTAGTCGCTCTTGACCTAGGGTCGAAGGTAGTTTTAAAGCAGAACTGTGTTGGGTTGTGATATTGTTTGAAATCATCCTTTCCGCTATTCTTCATGATGCATTCCATAGTGACGCATATGGAAGGATTCCTGCGTATGTGCGCTGCGCGGAGATTGTGCAGTCTTGCAAGGCCGTGTGCCTGGAAAAAATTTCTTTGACCTTTCAATATTTGATCGGAATGCAGTGGACATTACATTATAAATAGATATAGGATTGTTTTTCACTTGCAATGTTTATCTTTGGTGTCACCTAAAGGAACAAGACCGCAGTAATCCAGTAGTGCCCTTGTGATGGTTCTTCAGCTGTCTACAGACCATACTTTTTGCCCCAACTCGATGATTAAGTAACGTGACCAAACATTTCCTGCGATAAAAGTAGCTTTGATACAAAATTTGGTAGTCCTATTTCCTTTAACTGAAATTTCGTAAAGGGAGACTCGCAACAAACCATACGTTCATCTTATGACAAAGATGACATGCCATAGATGAAGCACTCCTTCCTGCGTAAAGGTATCGTGGGCTTTGGCTCTCTGTTTCAAAGCTACCTACATCTTCTGTAATCAATCTGCTTCAAGCACACATTGGAAAAATAAATTAACGCAATACCATTTTTAAAAAAAGCTATATAACAAATGGTAATCCAGAAAATGCTATAAATACATTGCAGATCGTTTATGAAACAAGCTTATAACACGCTTTCAAAAATTCAGCTGATGTGAAGCACATAAGACAAGTTGATGAACAAACCCCTGTGTTTTCAAATTTCAAAAGGTGCTGAAAGTAGATGTATACGTAACATATTGCACAAAGTATAGCAAAATGTTGTACAAATCGTTTGGGCATGGAAGTTTTCGAAAATTAAAGATGACTGAAAAAAGTTTACTAACCACTTAGATTTGTTTACCGTAAATTGACAAAAAAGATGTTGGATGCCAAAAATAAAACCAGAAAGCTTTTTTCTGAAAGGCTATGCTCGTAGAAAACGCATTTCATTTTGTCTATCTACAAGGTAAAAGTAAAGCCAAATTCACAGCAACTGCATGTGGCACGCTAACTATAGATTTTATTTAACATACGCATTGACTGCAATAACGAGGTTAGATGGCGCCCGGGCAAGAAGCAAGTTTGGAGCTCCCATGTTCGAACCTGAGATCTTTCAGAAGCAAATGTACTGAATTGAAGAAAGTACTTGTGACATTGTTGGTACTTTTCGGCGCCCCGATAGCGATTCGGCGCCCGGGGAATTGTGCCCCTCTTGCCCCCCATCGCTACGCCCCTGACTGCGATGTGCGCCGCATTTTTCTTCTCAAACTATTCACACAGAAATCGTAGAAACAAGCTCATTTGCCGTTGGGGGTTAGGAGCGCAACTGTGGTCTTTACGGGTTAAAAAGCACGAACAATATCCGCTAATATTGCCGCAAAGCATGCACTATCCGCTTTGGATTCTGCTAATTTTTTAAGTGTTTAGTAATACACAATGACATATATGTAACACAACACGCAGGCATATATGTAACACAGCACGCTTGCTTTTTAGCTATTCACTTGCATTTTTTTATGTTGTTGTTTTATTTTTTCCTGAACGTGTCTAATGAAGAAATCGAAACGTCAAAAGAAAATTATTTCTCTTGTATTTACGTTCCTGTTCACTATACAAATGCGTCACTTTGGCAGAACCCCTGCAAATTCATGGTTTGGCGACCTTGAGTGAGGCAATGCATTGCTAACCCAACCCTAAAAAATCTGATAGCGGTCTTGTCACAAAAACATGTCCATAAAAACAGAAATCCACTACTTTTTCACAATTACAGACTCACCATCGTTTACTTAAAAAAGTTTCTTTACTCAATCCATTTTGGTTACGTATTAAGCAAAAAGAACTGTTCGTCACTTTCAAGTGAAAGCTGTGCAGTGTATTATCACTGCTGTCATCACAGACCTCCGGTTCATTTGGAGGTCTGTTTAAATGAGCTAATTGCTCTGCAAAGCGGTTAGTGATCAGCATGGAAGCGTGTGCATTAGAGCAATTCGACCTTCAAAGTGTCAGAATTTTCAAGTATATTGGATCGCTGTGGAATTAATTGACTTTTCTTTTGTTCTGCTTCTGCGTCTTAAACAATAGTAGCAAGTCCACACCTGCAGGTCGACCTGTTAATTTATAGAGGAACAAATTACCCTAACAGGTGAAAAGCAATCACTTGACCGCTGTAGAAGAACATTAAAGATATTCATCCTGACAGCAGAGCTCTGTGAAAACATACGAAAAGGGCGACGCAGGTTTCACAAAACCATATGGACAAATTTTTACCCATTCTTGACGACGCCCAGCACTGGCGGGCGGCGATGTTTATTTGCCGCCCATCTCTCGGTGATTTTCGAAAATCAGTTCAAACCCAAATCTAGCACTTCGCCGATATAAGGCTGCCTTTGGACCAATCCTGGCTCTCCTCTGCCCCAAATCAAAACCATTAATGACCACATGTCTTGGTTGTCACCGGTGCTCCTCTTGCCACCTTGAACTTTTGATAGTTGACTATATGCAAACCATTTGACATTCTTGGCAGTCACAACATCATCAAAGTTTACAGATACGAACTGTGTACCGTTTTCACTGGTTGCCTTTCAGTTAACGATCTAGCACATCAATTTCAACAATTTTTACCACCTTCGCAGAGATATAGCAAAACTGTTAGCTTTTATGTGGGTGCATGATGGAAAGGCATTACGTCAAATGGCGCTATTTTAATGAGCAATTTCTCCAAGATAGCCACACTTTATTACCGCTTCAATCTTTTTTTAGTAACATCAATCTTTTTTAAAGCAGCCTTAACGAAAAACGTGTCACAGCAACGAACCAGCGATGTATCAATTGCCACACAATTCAAAATCGCCATCGGTGATAATAGCACTCTTTGGGCCATTGGTGGTGGTTGAGGTTTCTTCATACGATGATACTGAGGCATTTTCAGTATTGCTGATTTCACTTCCGCCATTAATTGGTAAGTTTAAACTTTCATCACCTGCTTTGTCATCGGTTGCTGCCTTTTTCCGCAGCTACGCTCAACCACCCACCCAGTCGGAGAACCCCGAAAGTACGCACTGCGTATCTCTGGCCACTGCTGCATGCGGACCCCCCCCCTTATATTGTTGACGAATTTCTGGTAAAAAAACAGCAGGAAAAAATCTGATCAAATAACAGCATGAAAAACTAATATCGTAGTGTTGCAAAAAAGCAAAGTGCATGCAAAAAAAACAGCAAAAGTCAAAACTACTTCAGGTCCGAAGATGTTTTTGTTTTTCCATTCCAATAAAACAAATTGTAGCCAACATCAAAGATACAGCTTCCAAAATTGCAGTAGACGGTAGTTCTGTTAGTGACGGTTTCCGATCCAGGGTAGTCCTTAATGCACTTTTTAGGCTTACATACCAAATTTGGTAATCATAATTACAGCAGGCTTCTTGAGGTTTGCACTGACGTAAAGCAGATCCAAGACCGTAAAAAATCCAACTAACGTTCAGTTTCAAGTGGCATTAAGCAAAGGTTCAGTAGTGTCACCGGGCCTGTACGAAGTTATCTTGTCTTAGTTATGTTGCGATCGGAAATCCCGAGCGGCATGTGCGCAAAGCTTCACACCGTGGCAGCAAGCAACAACAGAGATGATCATGGTCGCAATCTCTCTTCGCGTACGCTAGTCGTTACGTTCAATCGTTCACACGTCAATATCGGCAGAGCTACCACGTCGCAATCTCAAGCACCAGATGTTCACAAAATACACGTTTAAAATGGATTGTTTTTTTCAGCAGTTAGCAGCACCAAATAGGGAAATCTACGCATTTAAAAAAGCTGTTTCACAAAAGTTTGAAAAATGCCAGTCTGCGGCAAACGGGCACTTCAAACTTTTAATCTTAACCGGAATAACTTTGAAAAGAGACTTGAATTTTTATAGTGCTTACAATCGCAAAATCAGGTAACATTTTGTCCAGCAGAACGTATTTCACAATGGAAAACCTGAAATAGTTGGTTTATTAATTTCGCCACCACCAATCTTCACCAGTTTCCCATTTGACAACGCATTAACATTCACTGCAAAGTTTCCTAAAGCACTTTTCTTTCCAAACTGAAATAACAATAAGTGAAGAACAAGGTAACATTGCCATATTTAAGGGGACTAACCAGTAAACTTGGCTATCTTCTAGAAATCTTAAAGTAGTGACATTTCTCTTTGTTTTAACTGTTTTGTGCAAAACATTCCAGCACAAAGTGGGTGCATGTTGATCTCATACAGTGAAATAAATATGATTCTATTTGTATAAGAGCTGATGATGCCTACTAGGGTTGTCATGTTGGCTTTTTTCGGCCAAATTTCAGAAACCCGGCCCTTTTTCAAGTTGGTTGGCCCTATAAAACTAATTTAGCCTTTGGCACTTTTTTGACTTTTTTACGCTCAAAGTTCCTTTGTAGAAAAACTTTACAACCCCATTTTTCGGTAACAAATTTTTTTTGATGAATGCTATATTAGACCGGCGACCGTGTGCTGATGTTTGTATGATTTGCAGGATGCGAGATTAGAAATACATTTTTTACTTAAACACTTGAAATACACTTGCTATGTAGTGTGGTGTAAGTACCAAGTAAGGTTTGAGCCTGGCAGACAGATATGCGATAGAATTGCGAAATTGCGGCAATGATGTCGAGGAAGTGGAAAGACTCCGGTCGTAAGTACTGGAGTGAATGGGAGAAGACTTTGGTACAAAAAGCTGCCGATGGATCAGTCTGCAAACTGTGGCGCCATTGTACCCAAAGTATGTAATTTCATGAATCATGGAAAGACAGAAAAGCATCAAGAAAGAGTTCCAGTACAAGGCCGAGCAAGACTTAATCTCAATTTGAGGAAATTTTCTAGTAATATTATAATTCAAGTGCCTTTTTATGACAAAGGAATAGCAATGCCACCAAAAGTTGGGCTTTCTTCTGGCCTTTGAATAATCGGTTTGACCTTTTTCTGGCCTTTTTTGGCACTGTATTGCAATTTCATCTGGCAACCTTCATCTCTACAAAATGTGCGAAATATATATTCTGTACGATCTTAAATGTCTTAGCTGGGAAAGGATTCCTTTCTATAGAAAATGAAACAAGTATTGAATGCAGTTTGCTTTAAGTGCAACTCCATCACAATTACGTAGTAGATTATTATTAACAACTGTGCAAGAATGAACATGAAACGTAGGCAATTTTTCAAAGATGTCATCCACTTAGTAAAATGGCGATGTTCACCATTGCACGTACTTCAATAGTTCAAATGAGGCAGCCTAATCATACCAACTGCTTGGGAACATTTGGTTTGATAAAAGCCAGTGTATTAGTATTTCGCAAACAGTTTTAGCTTCAAACTGGCAATTATGATTTACTGCTACATATGGGTTTTCCAAGACCTTTTTTAATGGAATACTAGGCCAGAGATTCTGATTCATTACTGCGGCTGACCTGGTTCAATCCAGCACAGTCATTTGCAATACAAGTAGCTGTAATGTTGTGACAGATTTTTTAGGGTTGGGTTAGCACATGTAATGTCTCCACACTTGTACTGACTAGCAGATGGCTCAGCATGCGTTCACAATACAGTTAACACTCTGACACTGAGGATATAACTTATATTAACAGAAAACAGTAGACATGCATCACGGTTCTACTCCAAATGCAAAACTGCCTTGTCACACGAAAACTCACATGCTTTACGCTCGGTTTACTATGACCATATATAAAATGACCACTCCTGGAGCTTTTTTGCCTTCAGCCAAACATTTTCAAACTACAGCTGAAAGACGTTACAGAGCATATTTTTCTTCAGGCCACATAAACTAAGAAAATAATTTCACAAATTACAATTATTTTATGAGGCAAGATATACACCCCTGTTTTGCCTTGTGAGGCAAAATATACACTCCTGGAGCTATTTTGCCACCAGCCGAACATGATTGGCTGAACTGATCACATTACAAGTTTGGACAGCTTGACTGCCTCAGTTGAGTGTGACACCTGTAAATGGGTCAGTCTAATAGACAAGTAATGTTATGCTTTCAGTGCTGGCAAGTTGTTAGTAGCTTCTTCCTTGCAGGCTGAACTGATCACATTACAAGTTTGGACAGCTTGACAGGCTCAGTTGACTGTGACATCTGTAAATGGGTCAGTCTAATAGACAAGTAATGTTATGCTTTCAGTGCTGGCATGTTGTTAGTTGCTTCTTCCTTGCATTGTGTGAACTGTAGGCTAAACCCTTGTTTCTTTACGCATTGTACTTGTCACGTGACCACTTCCACCAGCTGTGTTTGACGAAGCTTCTCACCGTACACTTGGGGTGCTCCAACCTTGGGCAAGAACAGTGCTTTTCAACCTTTAGAAAGACGGTCCGCACTCTTTTGTTCAACAAAAATTTCATTCGCACAACCAACACTAGCAGTGGCGCACACAGAAATTTTTCATGGGGGCAGAGGTTCATGCTTTATACGGCTAATAAAAGCTTGATGGCATAGGTCGTATTTTAGATTTGTGCCCAAATGCTCCGGTGGATGCTGTTCGCCAAAACTATTGAAAATCCATAGCTTTGTTGTAAATCTGTAACGTGCTGACTGGGGAAAACCAGACTGTGTATATGGGAGCTGGCTGTTTCGGTGATACTCCGATCCAGATCCTGTTTCTTCCCACTAACACGTTGACATGATCGAACGCCTGTAGGGTGTTCTAACTCATCAGGCTGTTATTGAAAATTTCTTCTTCGAAATTTTGATTTACAATCTTTAACAATGTGATTTTGGAGGTCGCTTCAAATATGTCAATTCTACAACTTTAAATTGTGAGTTTCAGTTGGCTAAATATGTCACCACAATGACTAGTCCAGCAAGACAAAATAAATAGCGAAAGAAAAGAGGTCCATGATTTCTCGTCGATCAAATCACACAAGAAATTCCTATCGCAAATTTCACACTCTCTCCATTACTCTTTCACAAGAGATCCACCACACTTCAGAATGATGAAGATGCTTATCGCTTCCCGTTTCTATGAGAAGTTCATCAAACTCACGACTTTTCTTAGGACTGTTCAGTGTTGCATTCACCATTTTGATGACATCAGCTAGTTGGTAATTTTTTTCTTTATTGCCTAGCTTCTTGTCCTCCAATGCTTCACGGTTTATGACACATTGGATAATCACAACCAGGTCAGACCTTTAGCCGATGGGACCAATTGCTTCCAATCGGCGCCACGCCTCCCACTAGACTACGCCAAAGAGAGTTGCATAATGAAGTCCTACCGAAACAAGGATTATGGCATCAGTCTCACACAGATTGACGTCTTAGTTTCTGAGATTTAGTCAACAAATTGGAAGTTGCAAGATGTCTGAAAAGGTGCAACGGTGAGATTAATTTCGTGGAAGTTTTTGAGGATACTAAAGTACTTGTTCTTGCTTGTTTCAAAAAGTTTCTAAAAAGTAAGTTTATAATTCTTGGGGAATCTGAAATTACTTTATATTTTTCCTTTGTGTTAGAAGCGAAAATAATTCTTTAACTTTTCCAATATATTGAACACCTGTTCTAATCAGCGATATGCGCTTTTCGGTGCTCTATTAAGCTGGTTTCACTGTAACTATTATCTAAGTGTAAAGTGTATACTGATAGGCAGGTGTTAAACTATGTTTTGGTTTTTGGTTTCAGCGGGCGAACTTGGGCATATTATTTAAGAATCCGTTGTTTCTGTAACTAAGCTAAATACCATGAGTCAAAGACCAAGAGACATTGGCCAAAATATTTAATTGGCAGTCAAAGACGGTTAAAGCGAAAAAGGCGGAAACAGAAAAAGAGAAAGGTGGTTGGACAAGCATTTAACAGAACTACCTCACTCTCACAAAACAGAAAAAGCTCCAGAAGAGCCATGCTACATTGAAGATGGCGACAACATAGGCAGCCAGCCTGATGATATGCCAGATAATCAAAGTGGAACTTTATGCACGGGAAGTGAGATACCAAAATGTTGAGTCAAACAAAGAAGGAATATATAAATCGACCAGCCTGGTCGGCTAGCGCATCTGGTGAGGCCTACGAGCACGAAATTTCAAAATTTTTCGGAACTATTGGACAAACGATCCTACTTCATGGGCAGGTGTAATCTATTTGAATAAGAGCTGATGATGCCTACATCTCAGGCGAAATATATACTCTGTAAGATCTCAAAGTGTCTGATTCTTTGCTGAGAAAGGATCTCTTACCATAGACAGAGTCGGAAAGTATTTAGCCCTATGAGGACCATGCACCTACAGTAACAACAGAGGTTTTGCCCGAAACGAGAGTGGGCACGTAAACTGGGGGGCACGCCCCCAGACCTCCTCGGCATTGTGTCGCCCTTTCGGCCCTCGCTCTTTCACATCAACGATTTCTAACATGACTTGAAGCTCTGCTCAAAAATTTCTGCGCACTGCACTGAGTGGGGCCCCGCAAAAGTACTTCCAATCGGGCCCCGCACTTGCTCAGGCCGGCCCTGCTCACAACCTCTGGTGCGACTTGCTTTATGAGCGCAACAACGCCATTTCGAATGCCGACCGTCACCCTTGCACCGTCTATGGACACAGTTTTGCATTTCAACCACATCACACGGTGTTCTTAAAAGTTATTGGCCAATTTTGAAAAGATACTGGCTGCAGTGGTGTCTATGCCGGTAGGAAGATAAAACAGATAGCTCGTGGCTCAGCACACAGACTGAATAGCTACGCTGGTCTTGTGCAACTGGAGGAGTAACAAAAAAACTGTTATCAACTCAGCTTTGCCTTGAAGCTGCACATCTTTTGTTTCCATGCTGACGTAACAATGGAACAAACAGATGAAAAGTTTCGTAGTAGCTGCCGGTAACTTTTAATACATTTCTCTGTTGAGATCTTCAAACCATCAAAATATGGGTCCAATGTCTGCCTACTTTTTAATGTGCGCGGTACCATGTTTTAGAAAAAAGCAATAAAGCTATTAAATAGAGGATTTTTAAAAATACGTTTGCAACAGCATAACAGGGTTTTCTCGTCCGCACCGTGTTTGTCATCCGCACTACACGGTTTTCTCATCCGCACTAGTGCGTACCGTCGCACAGGTCGAAAAGCACTGGGCAAGAATTTCAAACACCAAAGAACCTGGTTTGCTTGTCTTGCAGTATTCATCTTCTTGACCAGTCGAATAGTATGAACGGCTGTGTTTCTTTTTTCTCTCAAAATATTTCCTATCTTTACTAACAGATAATGGATGCTAGGATTTTTGATGATGCTGCAGCTCGACTTAGTTCATGGAATCGTTTGTCAGCATGACACAACATTCGAGGTACATCGGTGTGGGTCAACAGATATAAATCGAAACATGATAAAATCATCATTGTAATGTCTCAGTTTTGCCTTCTTAGCAACAGGACCTTCTAACATTTCATTAATTTGAAAGCACTGTAAAATACTTCATTAAAAAATATAACACGTGACATTTAAAACTACAAGCACATGGGCGTCCGCAGAAATTTTTCAAGCGGGGAGTAACGTCGACATTTCGTTTATCCTTTACAGGCTGCCGACCATGCAACGTTGAACTTTGAGAGCACATTATCTGTCATTTGAAAATCCTTGCAGCATTTCCCTTCATAATCAAAGCAAGTCCAACTTTCAAAATAGCATTAAGCATAGAAAGGCTTAGTATGTTTCGATAAATGTTCTTGAAAATGGTTACATGACTTTAATACACTTTCAACCACAGCATTACTGGCAAGTGTTGCCAAACAAGTAGGGGCATAATTAGCCAGTTCTTAGTACGGCTTGACGCCATTCACCACCTCATACACCTTGCTCTCTGATTAGTGATGCTCTCTGTAGCAAAACTTGACTTTTTTGTCCAAACATGCATCAGCAACCTTCTGTACTGATTTTCAACTTCCTCATTATCAGCAAATAAAATGTACAATGGCAACTTCTTAAACTGCGACCTTGCTGTCTGGGAAAGAACCCTGTTTAGGTGAAACTTTGTTGCAACAAAAGTTGCAGCAGGTCGAAAGCTGAGCAAAACTTTTTGTCCTCACCACCATATTTTCACTTGCACATCCTTGACTTGTCATAAACCCTATATTTTAGGATTTTGTAATGAATCTCCAACTCGTTGTCATTTTATTACGATCAGCTGTAGTTGCCTGGAATATTGCATAAACTTGTTCAAATTCCTTTGAATAGGCCGTATCATCATGAAATAGGATTATTGAACACATTGTCTAGTGTTGATTCTTTGTACTGTATCTTACCTCTGGACTGCCACATATTTCAACTTGTTTAAAGACTTAAAACTTCCCAGTTTTGTGATATTTTGCCACGCACTAGCCATCATGTACTATTCGTTCTTTGAAATGGAAGAGATGGCAAATAATCCTCACCTGTCATTGCAAGAAACAATGTTTTGTATTTTTCTCTCCTTACTGCACGTTCAGAAAACCATGAAGTATCTCACCCAACAAAAATCCTTAAGTTGCATACATATGCTTTTTCATGGACTGTCAATTTACCAACTAAAATATTCAAAAACTGTGTGCCATCTATGTCACTGTCATCCACAACCATAAACATTTCTTGGTTCTTCGAATATTCTTGCAATTGTAATGCTTCTTCTTCAGCAAACTTCCCAACTTTCGCACGACATGTAGTCTCAGAAGCCAAAGGGTCACCTAGATCTTGAAATAAAGATTTCGGGTGATTCTTTCTTAACTCGTGCAATGGTATGTCAGTACAAACACGTTAATAGCTTTTTATGCAAAATTTGGTGCAGGATTTTTTAAATGGCCAAATCTCTTGCCGCTGCATTTTTTCATTCAGTCAAAAACTACAACAACTTCATGAAATGAACCACTTTGATGCTTTGCACTGCGGCGATGTGATTCCACCATATACCTTTTGCCACTGCTCACTAGGCAGGCACAGTATTTGCAAAATAGTTAACCCGCAGGTGTTGAGATAAACTCAGAAACATATTCATGCAGTATACTTTGAACTTTTTAAGAATTTGATTGTTTAACCTTATGCGTGATATATTGATAAGTACATTAATAACTACAGCAGAGTCAACTTGAGAACATAAAGTTAAAAGACTATAAGCATAAAGGATTGAGCATTTTCCAAAACAAGTAGCCTACTTTAAGACCACGTATTTTGCCTTACCACGCGTAGCCTACTTAAAACAACATTTTTAAGTAGACAAAAGAACATTATTACGTCAGTAGTGGCAACAAATCCATTATTGTGTCAGAATAGCAACTAAACTTGCAAATCCATATCTGTTGTTGTAGCTTTAATAAAACACAGATAGAGGAAAAAATGTGCTGCAAGATAATTTTGACTTGACCTAATGATAAATTTCGACTTTTTTGGATTGATAACTTTGGAGTTGCTCATGGTATCAGCGTGAAATTTGGTTTGTAGACGTTTCATAAACTTAAAAAAAGGCAGACAATTGACTGTTGGTTGCCCGCGTTATGAGTGATCTGTTATGAAAAGACCTGTTTTCAACGGACACCTACCACTATATGCTTGAACCGTGGTTTCTGTTTGTGAGGACGAAACCACATTTGCGGTCAGCTTTCACCGTCGCATTTAGGGCATTTGTATCCTTCAATCAGGGGCGTATTGACGTTTTATGAGGCCCCTGGCTGAAACTTAGAAAGGGTCCCTTTCTAACAACTAGACATTACACCGTTTTACCGACCTTAGGGGTTGGGGGCCCTGGCTGTGGCCCAGTCATCCCCCCTTATCTCGCTACGGCCTTCAATTTTGTTTCGCAAGAAGTGACCTCAGAATGTAACTGATATTTTTCACGTTTACTGATCTGTTTATGTATAAATTCAGAACGCAATTATTTGATGTTTAAAAATATGGTATTGCAGGTGGTAAACATTGTCATGCCCGAAAGAGATAATTTTGTAAAAGGTGTATGTATGTTACTGTATTGCTTGATAGAATGTCAAAATACCGGTTTAGAAGTATTGTTAACCAAGTACATTACCGAAGTTTTGTGACTTGAGCAGGTAAGAAATCAGTAAAAGTTTTTGCAAAATCTGGGTGTTTGCTGTTACAGATTGGGTCATGTTTTTGTCGCGCATTTTCCGGTATTTTCGAAAACTTACCGAAAGCGAATCAAAATATAACCGATTTTTTACTGCGTGTTTTTTGCGGAACCAATGTTAGCATCAGGTTTTTTTTTAAGGTTTCGCTTTGGTGACCGCAAGGAAATTTTTAAGAGACCGCAAATATTTCAAATTATGACGTAACAGAGTCCAGCATGGCCTAGAATTGAGCGTAGAAATAAACGTTATAGGACCGTTTTGGTCCCTCAAAACACCTTAAAAAAACACTGATTAGCATGACTATTGCTGTTCTAATAGTGACATTATACCAGTCAGAATTATTCAAAAAGATCTAATGAATTACTTGGTAGTGTTGCAACCTCGCCGGTGATGTTGCGTTGATTGTGTGATTCACCACGAACGGGATGTGCGTGAAGAACAACACCATACATATATGTGGCGCGAACAAGCAATAATAGAGTGATC
>JGI24021J15306_10001402_pt1 | contig 23511 bp, 17 predicted proteins | sample Ectturendosymbi1_FD_15306 | JGI IMG/M metagenome (IMG submission 15306) | reverse complement strand
TAATGGTTGGTGCCCAGGGCCAGGCAAAGTGGGCCAAGGTGGCCTAAAAGTCCTCCACTTATGACGTCACTCACAAAAACCCGCCCCCCCCAAGAAAAAATTTTTTTTTCGAGTGCAGAATAGAAGACATCTCTAGCGCAATCGGTGGAGGAGCTAGGGCTTTGGTAAAACAACTGAAAACAGCTGTTTTTTAGGCCGAAATTGAAGTACGAATATATTGTAAATATATCGTATGCCGGCTCTCAAAGTGTTAAAAATTTTAGAAATATCAGTTATAAGTAGGACAACCAATTTTTTGACCTAAAAATTTAAAATTTTGACTTTATTATTTACAAATCAATTTTCTGCATTTTCAGTTGAAATGCAGAATACAAAGCATTTCATATAAAGTGTTAGACAACAAACTTATAGGTTTGTTCTGTTGAAATGAAACTAAAAGTAGTTTATCTACAAAATTTGGTATAGCATGTTATAAAATATCTGGCTACTTTGAGTTTCATGAAATGAACCTTTTTGATGCTTTGCTCTGCGGCGATGTGCTTCCACCATAAACCTTTTGTCACTTTACGCTTTTTAAGCAGTCACACCATTTGCAAAATATTTCACCCTTAGGTGTTGAGGTAAACTCATAAGCATGTTCATGAAGCATACTTTGAACTTTTGCAGACTTTTGTTGTTGAACCTTAGGCATGGCATGTTGATAAGTACATTAATAACTACAGTATAGTCAAATCTGAGAGTATCATGAAGTTAAAACACTATACGAGTGTATGCGTAATGGATTGAGCATCTGCCAAACCAAGTAGAGTAAGACCACATTTCTTGCATTGCCATGCCTAGTTTACTTAATATTTAAACATCCAGTAGTGGGCTAAGCAACATTATTACTTCAGAAGTCACAACAAACCCATTACTATTTTAGAATTGCAACTAAACTTGCAAAGGTTCAAAATCTGTTTTTGTAACTTCAATAAAATATTGATAATGAGAAAAAACTCTGCTGCAAGAAAATTTTGACGTAATCTGTTTTTGTAGCTTCAATAAAATATTGATAACGAGAAAAAAACACAGCTGCAAGAAAATTTTGACCTAAAGGTAAATTTTGACTTTTTTTTGGACCTAATAACTTTGGAATGGCTCATGGTATCAGCATCAAATTTGGTTTGTGGACGTTTCATAAACTTTTGAAAAGGCTGAAACATTTTGACTTTTGGTTGCCCTAGTTATAAGTATCAGTCCATGAATCGCTGATTATTTGTATCGGCCCTGAAAAAGTCATATTGGTCGATCCTTAACTAAATCCTAACTAAACATTTTCATTTGTAAGCTACATGCTTGTGTATGCTGAACTGTTCAAGCCAATTTGGTTCTATTTTAAATGCAGCTGCAAGTGTCAGATGGAGTCAGTTTGTCTTGGCCTCATTGTGTAGCACTAAAATATTGTGTTTTAAAATTTGACGATTTTTCATGTTTAATGGGTATTTTTTGCTGCATAGCAGTTGTGATTTTTGTACAAATCTTATTAACATGGACCTGCATTTGTATCAGGTTTGTGCATTGACTTTGATCAAGCCAATTAAAATTTTTACTGTTTTCTTGTCATATTTGTGCCTGATCTACACATTGGACTGGTGTGCTTATGTCATGTCATGTAATGTACTGTAAATGATTTGTGTCTGTAGACTGTGGCATCTGAAACACATGATAGTTATCATGAAAGTGAACCTGTTTGTAATTAAAAACTTCTGAATAGACCAGAAGTGAAACACCTTCATACATTTAGGATTCTGCAAGTTTATGTTGTATTGAAAATAATTTGCAATGGATTATTTCTTGCCGTTGTTATTACTAATTACATGTGGTTTGCTATGCTAGGTGCAACCTATTAACAAAGCAAGGAAAACGTATGAAAGACTTGTATCCCAATTTCCAACTTCTGGAAGATACTGGAGAATCTACATAGAACACGAGGTTTGTTTCATATGACCTCTTTATGCCATGTAAAGTGTATTCGTTGATTCTTAAACCTGCATATATGCTCTCAGTTATCCAGGATGAGCTTTGTTTTGAGAACCATCACCACTGACACAAACTGATGTAAGAATGTTTCCAGCAAATGCTGTGAATATCTTCAGTTTGTTAGCTATGCAACATTAGACTGGGAAGATCTACCTTCAGCTATGCTTGATATTGCGCTTGCGCCAGCTGTTGCCTTTAGTCGATTGATTGTTATGCTTGCGTTTTTTCGGTCAACTATTGCTACTGAACTGCCTTTTATCTTCTGCGCTCTGAATCACACAAGTAATGCGTACAGTAAACGTTGTGGCTGTGATTCAGCTCATCTTTATTTTGAATGTCAGGTGCACCTCTGTGAATTACACAAAATATGGATGGGCGTGTGATCGTCTGCATATTTTGAGTTTGTTGTTTTAAGCGTGAGGTGTTGAAAACTATAAACAGGTACACATGCAGAAGTAAGGTTACTTTTCAGCTATAAAACAAGGGTTATTTGTATTTAGCAATGTCCTCTTTGCATGTTATACAAGCCTCAGCAACCATTGATTGGTTAAATCAACTGCTTCGGGAAAAAAAATTATAAAGTGATTTCGGAATACATGTACATGCGACTATAATAGTGTTGTCACTTCTATTTCAAATCACTTGTCACATATTATGTATATTGGTACAAAAAATTGTAGCCATCATTCCAGCAACAGACATGCGAGTAGAAAGTCTTTATCAACACAAACTTTCATAGGCTAAGCTACTCACATCATTTCATGAAGATAAAACTGTGGTGCAAAAACGTTTCATTCTTCAAAGTGACATGTATGGTAGATGCACGATTCATGTAAAATTTTTTATGTAAGTTGCAACGAAAAAGAAGCAGTTGCGAACAACCTACGGTGCAAAATATGTAGTTGCAATACGTGTCCAAGCAAATTGCAATAGCTAGTCATTTACTGAAAAGTTGGTTCATCTGGTTTGCCGTGGAGAGTTGACTTAGCGGGCATGTACGGTGATAACACATAAGAACAGGCAGCAACAGCAACATGCGTATTTCTGCTAATCAAGAGCTCCAGAGATTGCATACATCTCAGCTTAATATGCCTTACCATCTATTTAGTTACTCGCGAGGTAAACTAGTGGTCAAGACAGCAGTCTGCAGAGAATTGTATAATTTTTCCACCATACGGCGTACTTCAAGGTTCATTCCTAAATTCTTCGCTAAGGCCAATATTTCACAATACTTCTTGACAGTATTTGCCCAGAGTCGAAGATCTGAATTTGCAACGTTTTAGTTGAGCAGGTACCGAGTCTGGTTGTCGATCTTGCCCAAAGTCAGGGGTGGGCAATTAATTTGGCTCGGGGGCCACTTAGAAGGCTGCATTTAGCAAAGGGCCGTGCCTTCTAATCATTAGAAGAATCAAATATAAGTAGAAGCAAGTCTAGGTTCAAGTTTGAGGCTAAGTTGGAGGATATTTAAGAATTGATGATTTTTCCTGAATGCTTCAGCGGGCCACTGAAGACCCTATGGTGGGCCACATGTGGTCCGAGGGCCGCTGGTTGCCCACTCCTGCCATAGGTAATGCTCTAAAGTCAAAACTGCTCCATGAATGCTCTGGCAGTGTACTTCTGTTGCAGGTAAATGACTGAAATTCTCGCTCTCATTCCATGGTTTACAGTATGCGTAGTAGTAAAATGCTAATCTGTGTGGTGTTTGCTGGGATATCGGATAAATGTACTTCAAACATGGTGGTACAGAAAATCATGAAAACGCTTTTTTGAAGCCCGCCAGACGCATTAGTTAACTTTGAATGGGCGGATTGCAACGTTTGTTTTACTTGATTAGATGAAATTAGCATTCTCGAAAAGTTAAAGAATAGGCATATTCAGGAAAATTCTAACCAGTTAACGACATTTGCCAAGTGAGCATCTGATAAGCAGAAGAGTTTGCAGAATGCATTGCATAAGATACACAAGAAAAATGTCCCTACCACTCTTCTGCAGGCGATAGCTTTCGCGATGCCAAACAGTGCTACGTCCGTCACTGTTTCGCTTTGCACCACGCACGGTTGCCTTTGTGACCGAACATCCGCACGTGGTACTTTTCATTGTTATTGTGTTTCGGTGGAAACACGTTTCGAGAATGCCTTTGTAATACACTAGCTGTACTTTGGTGCTATCGCATAAAAACAGCTACATGGATTGCCTGCTGTGAAATTTTCGGCGCGCTTGTGCGCACATACGTAGGAGCAAGCACTGGAATTTAGTCTGCTGCATCTTATTTGATTATGCAAGCCATACACTTTTCGTCTGGGAAAGCAAGAGCACAAATGTCCGATGCGGGCGGCGATAGCTGAGTGATAGACTTATCTGGCTCTGAACTGAAGACTTGAGTGTTCTATTCGATCTGCGGTCGGGACAGTTAGTGAATAGCCATAGCGCTTCTTTGGCCAGACCAGATACCAACCCCGGCGAAGAAAGCAAGTTTCAGGCTTCGTCGCCAACTGCTGTCGCCCAAATCTCATTAAAAAATACCAAAATAACCATGTGTTCAGCCACATTTTCATGCCCGCATAGAATTGTAGCAAGAACGACATTATTGGTGGCTTATACATGCTGTTGAGCTAACGCTTGAACAAAGGGGAACCTCATGACGCTTAGCTTTGAAGCGTCGATTGGTGTGGAGTGTGTTGGCATGGTCAGGCAGCTCAGCAGACTACCTCTAACTCCGTAAAGTGTCATTCGCATTTCAAGAGTGTCTGATCATCTGACCAAGCAATTCTTCAAGTCTGTTACAGAACACAAAGGCTAACCTTAGTTTGCTGGCTTCAGAGATTAGTTTTATGTGTCTGCGAAACTCAATTAACAAGATGGCGCCCTTACACATTCTAACAGCCCGTCGTCATTCATCTTGCCTGTACTTACTGTACTTTATCCTGAGTATTGGCCGCAGACAACTCGCACCCAGGTGGGCCATGACACACAAATCATTATACACACATTTTGGGCCTGGTCAACATTGCTTTAATTTCAGGACCAGAAGGTGGTATTGCAAAACAAATTTTGAATTATGCATAGTTCAAAGCAGGTTGTGGATATGCTTTAGGCGAGGACAATCTGTGTGCTGTAGCGATTGTGTATGGACGGAGTGTGGCGGGAAGTTTGATGGTTAAAGAGCTCTTGGATATACGAGCTCAATTATTCAAATGCGAAAAGACAAGTGTTTGACAAAGAGCTCTACACTTTAAATTGCTTTGTAAACCTGTATCTGGGACTGAAATCATTCAAAAGAAAGGTTATGCAGATTGCATGTATCATGTGTGAGGAAGGAATGCCAATTAAGAAAGATGTCTACATGCATAAATGCATTAAGTCGTTTAGTTTCAGGAAGCACTCACTATTCGCAAGGAACACACTCCTTATTTAACGTCCTTGCTGGAAATACGGCGGCTCATACCTGCATACGCTACTTCTCATTGAAAGAACGTTCGACCAGCTGTTGTGCAAAAGCTTTCCTGTACGCACATCGGCGTTGAATCTAGGTTTTAATTTCTTTTTCGAATAAGAACTCTCAAATAAGTTCTTGTGCACCTGTGTGCAAAGCATTTTGGCGCTGTGTAGCGTTATTTGTAGAGGTAGGAGCGGTACGCAATTTTTGCAACACTGAGGGTAACAAGGGAATGTTTTACGTCGATCTGAGCTTCAAAGTTGCCATATTCTCCTTTTCCTTGAACTGAAAACTCCCCACCCCAAACCGCTGTCCTGGCGAGTGTTGTTTTATTGTGATATAATATTTGGTGTATTAACCCATGATGGTATAATCCTTTTTCAATTTTTTGTTTAACTGGGGTCTCTGTTGCCTTGCGCTTGTGTATGATTTCAACTCGTGTGGCGTATAGTGGATGTTGATACATACAATTCGTACCTTCTACCGAACGTAGGCTTTTCTGTGCTTCAATGAATTTTTCAGTTTGTTGAAGCGCGGCTTTAACCTACTTACAATCAAACGTTGCAACATCTTTTCCATTATTTTCTAGCTTAATGCTATTGTTCCACCATCAACCCATGCATAAATCTGACTAAGCGAGATTTGGTGTTGGGACAATGGGTATTGCAATTTGGTAATGATTCATGGGAACGTTTAAAAAATATCAGCATGAAGTTCTTAGTTAACGCTCGGTGACGTTTACCAGCAGAAACGTGTTTCTGGCTGAGGCATGCTGTTTCAATAGCACAATAACCAAAACAAAAGGGTGAATGGTTGATAAGTCAGTGTAAAAATGCCAACATAAACATGCAATTTGAGCATTCTGGATAACACTGCGGTTTGAAGCCGTGCAACTAGGCCGCGGAGGTGTGTTGCCTCTGCGTCGACCACAAGGCTGATCGTCGATGGCGCTGGAGGGATGGATAACTTTTGCCATTGTCGTACACGTTTGCACATGGTGCACTTCGCGATACGCAAGAAAACGTTGCCGGAAGTCTATGGGCACTACTAACCAAACGCTGCAGCAGCAGCAGCAATTGTTGAAAATCAGCCCAGTAAACCTTGTCGTGATATTAATTTCAAATGCAAGTTTGATTTCTGCAACTTGACTTAGGAATCACAAAGGACTCCGTGTCCTTAAATTTATGAAAGGAAATTAACAGGTTGTGTATATAGGCTCTAATGGGAATACAATTGTCTGCGAGTGGCATCGGTAACGGTTTTTAAAGGTATGAAAGGAGAAGATCTGAGAGAAACTAATGCGTTTACAAACGTCAATGCCGAATTTCTTGAAGCGCGAAGCCTGTTGTAGGCTGTTGAACATGAGAAAACGGCACGGGCAATGTTTGGCTTGCGTAAAAGATCGACATGAAAAACGTGCTCCCGCGGTTCTGCGTGGGTGNCAAGCTCGCTCGTAAACAATTCGCGTGTAGAAGGCGGATTTTCCTGAAACAACACCAAGGGCTAATACATGCCTGTGGTGATGCTCTACCAGGCGTAAGCCCTCAAGAAGGCAATATATTGTTAAAACACACAACACACTTAGCCTAGCGTGACTCCTCAGATGGATTATTTCGCCAACACGCTTGTTGAGACTGGTTCATCAATGCAACGCGTACACTACGTAACGACACGATAAACTGCATAAAAAGTTTATTGGCACCTTTCGTAAAGCAAAGAAAACGCGCTTTTTCCCATGCAGTAAGCTCGAGGTGCTGGTAATCGTTTTTCCGAAGCATGCTGTCCATAGAAAATTCATTTTCATTAACTTCAAACACGAATGACATACCGACACGTCACAAATTGCTGTCTCAGAATGAAGACGATTAATGTCAAACTCTGCCGAAAAATTGATGAAATGTTCAAATGATTCCACACAGATGTTGACCGGCCCTGCAAGATTTGCTCATCTACCACTTTTGTTGCAGAAATCGCTTATACCGATTGCATGATGCAGATCTTTAAAATGGCGATACCTCTACGTACGTCACGCTGATCGCCGACAGAATTTATTATCGACAATCCACACATGAAAATAAGAGATGCTCATAAATATTGACATGTCGGTACTTTCATCTTAGCTCCAACCTTACGAGAACAAAGCAGACATGCTGTTACTTGTGCACAAACTTTACAAACAAAGCTCTTCGCGCGCTGTCGCGCCAACTCCCAATTTCTATTGCTTCATCTTTCGACGCAGTTGATCATACCATTAAGATGCTTGTAACCCATACGTCAACTCGGCTGCGTATTTGATTGGCTGCCCTGGTAAGTTTTTCTCTGCTAGTATGCGTTAGTTAGATGAAATGTTTTTTGAAAACTTGTGCTGTACCGTGCAAACCGGTGCGTATGACATATATTGCAATTCTACTGTAGATGAAATCGCGCAACTACGAAAAGGTGGAAAAGTTGTTCCAAAGGTGTCTCATGAGAGTGCTGAACATTGACTTATGGAAATGTTACTTGACATACGTCAGAGAGACCAAGAGTGGATTGTCTTCATACCGGTTCGTTACTTGCTACTCAAGTAAAGCCCACTGTTTGTTACCGCGTGCCACTAGATTCAGGGACGGATCCAGCCAGCGAAGTCAGGGGGGAGCGATTTCGTATTTAGTAGTCAAGTCTCATAACGGCTTTCGCTACTGTAAGAAAAATGAAGTATACTTCACAACACTGCTGTCACAAAACAAGGGGCGAAAAATCGCCTTTTATCGCATGTGCTGTTTTCCGAATTGTAAAAAAACATGGTGAATAAAGTTACTTTCGTACGTTATAGGGGTCGATCGTCCTCCCTGCGTTGCCCCCTGACTAGATTCTTGTAATCGATTGGTAATGAGGTGAGGTTGTGATGTGTGTAGCTTAAACTGTGTCAAATGCACACCTAGGGTGGTGGACATTTGATTAGGACCTACTAGCCTGCATTGAGTCAGCAACAATGTAAGCAGCTCAGAGCTTGATTCCTAAATAACGTTGAAAGTGGTTACCACTTGGAATTTTTTGTAATTCTGTATGTGAATATGCTTGTGCACAAACTATTTTCACTGATTTTTGTGAGTTGCGCAAATATATATTTTTTTCAGTGAAAAAATGGCTCAAGCATACGATTTCGCGCTGGAGAAGATAGGCATGGACATCATGTCTTACCAAATATGGGCAGACTACGTGAATTTTTTAAAATCGGTGTAAGTTAAATTTGGACGAATACCTACGTTAGACTCATGCAAAACCCCATCGTTACGCTACGGTCTCTATTTTCAGGGAAGCGGTAGGCTCATATGCCGAAAACCAGCGAATTACAGCCGTCAGAAGGGTGTATCAACGCGGTTGTATCAATCCAATGATCAACATAGAACAGCTGTGGCGAGAGTATTCGCAGTATGAACAAGTAGGTTTCTTCATCCTGCGTTTACCGTACGCTGCAGATCGGTGTTTTCACGCTCTGTGGTGGTGCGATGAAGAGTAATAAACCGTGCCTCTTGTAACGCATGTGGTGTGCTGCTCCAAGTCCATGGGCGTACTTTTCATTGTTAGGGCTTGGCTAGAGTAGCGAAAACAGAATTGTTTAGCACCTGCTACGTGTAGGGGTAACAGAACCACTTTTATGATGGGAGTAAGGGGCAGGCCAGGAGCCAGGTTTTAAGGTTTGGGGGAGCAAAGCGCATTTTTTGGAGCAAGTATTCGTTTTTCCGATATGCTTGAAGCAAATTTTTCTGGGCACAACAAAGTTTGGTGAGCACTATCCCCAAATGTCCCCCATGGCTACGGGCCTGGTCAGGGATCCAATCTAGGTGTACTACCTCCATCACTTTTGATTGTGTGACGTCATCAGTGACCATTCAACCTCAATGCCGTTTCTGCACTATATTTCTAAAAAGATCGAAACGCGAAAACGCACCTACATTCGTTGTGATGTTATCGCAGATATATTTGTATTTTTAAGCTCCGAAATGTGCACGGTTTTCTATGACGTAAACATGCAATAAAAAATCCCAAATTGCGTGGACAAGATTGGGATCAATTTTCAAGCAAATGCCGGTAATTTCTAAATCAAGAGTATTCCAAAAACGTACTTTGCACATCCGTTCGTGATACTTTGTATCCNTAAATTCTGGACACCAACCTTTCGTGCGAGTAATATGTATTTGGAACTACGGAATATTTCAAAGTTATACTGCGCATGCGCACAAGACCATCTTGAGCTTCCGCTTTGCAAACAGATGGTGCTTTAATTTGTCACAGAGATGATTCCTATCAGGAAAGTGAAAGACGGAGTGACCAGGCCCACAGCCAGGTTTTAAGGGTTTGGGGGGCGAAATGAATTTTTAGGTGGGTAAGATTTTTGTTTTTATGATATGTTTAAAATAAATTTTTCTGGGCACAAGAACATTTGGGGGGCGTTTCCCATGAATGCCTCCCTGTGGCTACGGGCCTGGGAGTGACACGCGTGCAATATAGCGACACAACAACGTTGAGGTCAACATAGGCTGTGGCACTCAACAAAAATTTGAGGATGGTGTACGAAAGTAGTGCGTGCCCTTGTATCTCGGACCCTCGAAATAGTGAAGGAGTCTGGACCTCCGCGTCCACCTTGCTTCACCGCCCTCCCTTAACGGGTCTGGTAACAGGCAGCTGTTTAGCCACAACAACACTGCCAGTTTGCGCCAGTCACAACCGGCCTGACCAACCTCCAAACCGCCTTGTTTTTAATCTAAGGTCGTTCGTGAACAATTTCACCTCTCACGGCCCGTGGGCGTTTGTTTGTCACGTTTTTTGTCCACGATGACGATATAAAATAATTGACTGTTGGTAATGCTGTGGTGTATGCCAGCGACTCCAACATGGGATCCTCGCAGGTGAATCTGCGAGTTATAGGGTTCTGCGAGTTATAGCTTCTTCCTGCATGATTGTACTCAACAGTGTTTTGGTATCACTTGCGACTACTTTAAAAACAGTGGGATGCATTAAGCTGTTCGCTGGTTACGAATCTGAAATGAAAAGTTATCCCATACGTTAAGTTTACAAGAAATTGTCTCGTTTAAACCAGACAACTTCGGGTTGCGAGTCGACTAGAAAAAATTGATGTACTCAGGTCTCTGTAAGTAGAAAAAAGTTAGAAATCACTTTAGCTTGCCTCAACCGTAGGAAATCATATGTTGTCTCTCAAGTTTCGTTCAAGACCCGCTTGATCGTGGGAAAAGGCCATGCACCATCTATAGCGGTAAACCCGTTGAAAGCTAAACTCGAATGGCTCCCCAAAGCTGCACTGTATCCAGGGTACCGCGACAAGACGGGTTGCTGGCATTGCTTCACTGTGCGCGTTTGGGCGAAACAAAAGTTTTGCAGAATGCGTTTTGTTCAAAGCATTGCGTTCGGAAGTTCAGCTTGCACTGCTGCGATCGAAAGTAGCCTAATCCCAATTGCCCTGTTGATTGTGCACGTTTCTGTGTCCTCAAAAACAAAAAAACTTTATCGAGATGCTTGTTCACTGTTTGATCAACTGTCCGTGTGTCTCCATCATGAGATACCAGCTAGTCGTGGACATAGTTCAAATTACGTTCACTTGCATGTATGCGAAGGAACAAAAGGCCTATTCTTCTCGAACATTTTTACGCGCCTCAAAATGAGAACCAGTTTTCGTTGCTTGCCGACCGCAAGGACATTTTCTACGTCGGTGAAAAGCCATCCAATATTTCTTTTACTTATTCGCGACCTATTTTGTGATTGGGTGGCTGTCCTGTGGCTGCCCGCGTTTGTGACAGTCAGTGCATGAGAATTTAGCCGTCCGAATTTTCCGTGCCGTTGACTAACCGTGGCAATTTCCATCAAATTGCTGTTAAATTTTGTAGTACAAATAGATGACACCGTAATCATTTAAATTCGTTTCACGGGTGTGATACCTGATCACGTGACAAGAAAAGATTTTAAGGGAAAGAAGCCAAACAAGTGCCCATAGATCCCCTGAACTTTAATCAGAATCATTTGGACAGAAGACCATCCAGAATCATTTGGACAGAAGACCATCGCGCGCTGAAATGTTCACGCCACAAACCGCAGCATTTACTTCGCGGAAGCTTTCCATAATGCGTCAAATGCCCTGCACGGAGCTGTACAGGATCAGTTCCGTCGCTACGGGGGGGACTTTGGTGGGCTTAGTCCCCTAAACAAGGCTCCAAGCCCTCAAATTGAAATATGAACATAATAAATCAGTGGAAAAACGTAAAGCCCGCTATTGAAGACTTTCTGGCGACGGTTCTGTACAGGATATAAGCGACAGATGTGCGGTTTTCCCGATGGATTGGTGCTTGTGGGCGTGCTGCGTTTAAGAGTTGGTACGATGCTGCATATGATGTTGGCGGATAAATGAATATTTTTCCAAAATAGTGGTTAAAGGCATTACCTTTAAAAACCCTACATGGATAAACTCCGTACTAAACCTATTTGCTTATTGTTTACTTTTACTTTTCCGCTGCAAGGATACGACGCAGCGACGTTTCGTGTGCAATTAAATAATAATTAAACTGGTTGCAAGAAAGTTGGACAAAAAGTTGTGCGATACCTTGCAACATAACCCAAATTTTGAATAAATTCATCTGTTTTGCGGTCAGAATTTAACAGTATATTTGTTCTGAACGAAACCGTGGAAACCAGGCAACATATTTTTTATATTTTTTTGGATCTGCAATATTTTGGTCTAGAGTAGACTATTTGTGTGGTTGAGTTTCTTGAGTAGCTCTTCCATGTTGTCGCGGCTGTGTGAAGCGCTGTGCTTTTCCTCTAAACCGTTAACATCATACATGCTCGCGACAAACATAACATGCGTTCGAATTTATGTTTCAGAAAGTCGTCTCTGAGTCTTGTTCCTTTGCACTTGTGCATGTGTTTGCTTTCTTGATTTTCATGAAGTTGTTACTTTTGTTTGTTTCATACATACTGTGTTTCTTGCATGATGTGAAGTTTTATAGCTCTTGGACTTGCATCGTGCGACGTCCATTTTGCCCACTCCTTCATAAAACACCAACGAAAACTTGAGTGTGACCAGAGTTCGCAGACGTGTCTCAATTTCGTACAGGCAATGTCGTTTTAACCATTCTAGGGAATAAATGCGGTCATTGCAAAAAAGATGGTTGACGACAAGACGCGCGATTATCTAAATGCAAGAAGGGTCGCCAGAGAGCTGGAGGCTTTGACACGAAGTCTGCAACGACACAACCCCGCAACCCCGCCCAGTGGTACGCCCGAGGAAATGCGACAGGTGTGATTCCGCGTTTTGTGACGCATGCTAAAACATTATCCAGGTGTGCACTAATGTTGCGCTTTTTAGGTGGCACTGTGGAAAAAATACATTGATTGGGAAAAATCAAATCCTATGAGATCAGAGGATGCCACATACGTTTCAAAACGAGGTTGGTCTCGTAAGGTTCGCAGTGGGTATCGCGTCGTGATGTGCGTTTCGTAACGTTCTCTGATCTTGGCGCAGTGATGTTCGCCTATGAGCAGTGTTTGTTGTGCTTGGGCCACCATCCCGACGTGTGGTATGAAGCTGCTACCTATCTCTCGACCACCAGCAAGCGAATGCAAGAAAAGGGGGTAATTTCTTCCAATACTTTGATTGTGCCTGTTGTAAAAATAAACGTGATGTTTTCGTTTCTGACCAGAGACGTGTATAATGAGTCACTTGTTAGCGGTGTTTTTCTGGATATGCGAATTGCGACATGCATTCGGGGACCGGATTTTTTGTGTCAGTATTTCCAGCGAAATAAACGTAGCTCGCATTTCGACCGCTACAAATATATTTTCGTTTGCATGCAAATGGTGTTTGTGATGACAAAAAGAATTTTTGGTTCGCTCACCAGCTTGTGATGTCTGGCTGACTTGTGACGAGTTGCTAGAGACGCCTTCTGAAACGAAAACAAGGTCCTTTCCATCTCTGCTTTTCTTGTGACCGAATCATTTTGAGCTCGCGCCTGCATATCGGCGTGCTGTGCTGAGGTGTGCAAAGGAAACTAAAGGAAACCTCAGCTTGTCTTTTACAACCAAGTTGTACTTTGCATATCTTAGTTTCAATGACATTCACGCAGCATTTTAGCGATGCTTTAGTAGAGCGAAATGTTTCATTAAGAATAGGAAAAGGGTTGTATTATGACTGCCATAGCTCGTGTTGTGAAAAATGTATTTTACAGTAAATGTGTGATATTGAAGTTTCACGACAAGGTCAATCGCTTGGGACGCTCGTCTCATGGCACAACCCTCAGTGCATCAAAAGCTTTCTGTCATTACTTGAAACATTTTGCCCCTTTTTAATCAAGTAGTATAAGCCTAGCATAATCACAGTTTGATCGTTACGAAACTTTTTTTGCTAGAACAGAAAGTCATAGGTGTGGGAACAGGTAAGTTTTTGGTGGTGCAAAGAATGTTTTGCCCAAATTTTTCCAAATTTGCACAATAAAAACTTATGTGACAAACATTCTCCCTACGAATTTTCTGTGGCTGTTGGTACATCGTATTTTCCTCTACTAAGTTGCCATAGAATTGAAAACAGAAATTTGGTACTTAAAATGTGTTTTTTCACTCAACTGAAAAAAGTACGTTAGGCTGTGCAAGAACATTGTCAGAAGCTAGCTGACTCAATATTCGTGAGCATCTGCCTCACACTTTTGAGGTTTATCGTTTACATTTGAGCTGTTGTTGTCAGCAAGGAGCATCGGGCTTAGGTGAGGTAGGCCTAGAGGGGTCGGCAACCTTTGGTTAAATGTGTGCCGATTTAAAGTTTCAAATCATTCAGTGTGCCAACTACATCCGTATTTTTGTAAAAGTCAAGGTCAACAAAAAAGGTCAATAATACTTACGTGAATCATAAGAAAATTTATATGTAAATCTTGGAGCTTCTGTGTGCCATTGGGAATTGCTTGGCGTGGCACGTGTGCCGCAGTGTTGCCGACGCCTGGCATACAGCTTCTTCCTTTCCTGAAGACATGCGGTATAAGTGGTGTTGCGATCAGAGAGCCCGAACGCCACTTCACACTGGCAGCAAGCAACAACAGAGATCACCCGACGAGATCACTCTATAATTGCTTGTTTGCGCTAGATGTGTATGGCTGTCATTCTTCGCGCACATCCCGTTCGTGTTGAATCACACATTCAGCGGAACGCCAACGGAGCAGTTGCAACAACATCCCTTTTTACAAAGAACCGCACCAATCGTGCGTTCTTTTTGTGAAGGTTGCACCAGGTAGCCTACGGCCTTCACATCCTGCTCGGTCACAGCACCATTTAAGTGCGCAAAGCTTCACACTGTGGCAGCAAGCAACAACAGAGATTACCCGACGAGATCACTCTATTATTGCTTGTTCGTACCACGGGTGTTGTTCTTCGCGAATATTTCGTTAGTGGTGAATCGCACATTCAGCGCAACGCTAACCGAGAGTTTGCAACAGCGGCGTGCATCATACTGTTTATGTTACGACTGCACGCCTCACAACATGGTCTATTCAACTGCACATGTATGCAACAATCCGCGTGGCGAAATGTGCTCATCCAAACACTGCATTCAGGGCCGTCGCCAGTGGGGGGCCAGTGGTGCCCAGCCCCCCATTTAAAATATATGCCCCCCAATTTCATGTTTGACCCCCGGTTGCTGCATACATCCAATATTGTATTTAAAAAATGTGGCCCCTCCTGCTGCAAAATCCTGGCGACGGGCCTGACTGTATTTATAATTAAAAACAAACTTTCGTGTACTTGGCTGACATGGACTCTACTAGTATGTAGTAGGTGCCCTGCAGTATACTCGATTCCCTCAGTGTTCAATTAATAAGCACATAAATGGAATGCCTTCTTTTGCCAAAACTTTGAAGCGGGTCAGCTGCTACTCATCAACTCTCAGTCTCTCACAAACTAAAATATTATGTCACTGGAAGCAATTTGTTGGTTTGTTAATCGTATATATTTAATGTGTTTTCTATGACACAAACTTTTATTTATACACTCAATAACAAGGAAGTACGATTTCATTAATATTGTAAAAATGTCGAATCTTTACCCAAATTTTTGACAAATAAAAACTTTGGGGATACGCTTGCACCCCTGCCTTCTACACGACCGCAGGTAGTGTCGGAATAAGGCGGTGCAGGGCTTGCAGTATATAAGGAGTGCGGGGCCCTAAGTTAGAAATCCACTTGAATAAGTAAACAACTGTTAAATCATTAATTCTGTGGTCATCCATGTGAACCATTACAATATGCACGGTCAGTTTCGTAAGGAATACAAAAAAACTGGTCCTAAATATCAACTGATGAACATTATGGACTACATATATTTTTTTTACCAAAAGTGTATTTACAAATTTTTTACCAAAAAGGAATACATACTGTACAGCCCACAAGTACAGTACAGAGATTGTAATCAATGCATCAAGACTCATCAACACATTTGACCATATTCTGGCCCAGTGGTTCTCAGCCTTTTCGCTCAACGCAGGGGTTGCTTCATTGGTCTCCTGTGTCATTTGAACTCATTGCACATTGCAAATATTTACAGCTTATACGGAGTCAGTTGCTTGCTCATCGGTTATGCTGAAGATAAAGCACCTTGATAAAACAAGATAAAGATGAGACCAGAAATAAAGTTTAATCAATCATATGGTATCTTGTTTCACAGTTATACGCAGTTAATTCCTAAAAACCCCTGATCTTCAGAAGAAAAATCCAGAAAGGTTTTAAAAACCTCAGATGTGGGGGGCAAAGACCCAGGTTTGGCGCAACTGGCCAAATCAATTTGAAAGTACCAAAAAAGTGACGCAACTTACGGAACCGGTCAATGTGATGTAGGCCTAATAATATATTCTGAAAATGCCATTCATAGCAACACCATCAAGCAACATCCGGACATTGCAGCAATTTGGCCTCATTGCTTGAGTGGTACCATAATGTTACAGATAACTGTAAAATATTTTGATTTTCAAATCAGTAGGCCTAGTCTATTGTAAAAGTATTCAATTCCAATCCTTCGCTTAATTACTTATGATAAATTTAGCAAAATATTCTATTAAGTTCTGAAAAAAATTATACATATATTCAGGAATGAATATTATGGGAGGCGAACGTGGCGGTGGGCTTGGGCTCCCCACTTTCAGAGATGACGTGTGGGCACTCGTTTTGAGAGTTTCGCACTTGGTGCATTGTTTTGTTGAAAAGCTTAATCATTCCATGAAGAACCACATTTAAACTCTGAAGCAAGTCATATGTTTGTCAAAATGAAGCAAAAATTGTGTGCAAATGTGCCAAAAGGGGCCTCTCAACAACGTAGATACGTAGACAAAGAACAGTTTAAGCAAATGACTTCAAACAACTTGCAGTGTGAAACTGACTTTCATGCAGAAGCAAATTCTCAGACAAAATGAAATATGTGATTTGTGTGACGGCGCATAGCGTCACGTGCTTAAAACGCGCAATCGCGAAGTGAAAATGCATCTACGCACAGGCAACAAAAGAGTGAACCTGGTCGAGCGGGAAATCTCTGTTGTTGCTTGCCCGTTGTTCTATCGGACCTGGCGTTCCTTCCGTTACATCAGGGGTTTCTAACCTGTGGTACGCGTACCACTAGTGGTACACGAGTAAATTCTATTTTTCACAAAAACCTGGATTCGCAGCTGTCTAGTTTGCGTATCGGGCTTTTTTTAAATAAATAAATTTTCTTGTAGTCTGCTGCACCTACAACATCGTAGCGTTATGATTTTCGATCCGCTGTTAGCAAATTTACGACACGCATCGACTAATTGGTGGAAGGTGAACAAAAATCTCAAAATGTAGTTGCGGTCTTTTATTGTTGTTTTGTTGTACGGGTATATCATTCTTCTGAATAACTAAGATTCGATCAACTTAGTGGTTCTGGAAGAAGTGGTACGCGTTGACAATACGGGGTGCCCAAGAGGTACGAGATCGTGAGGAGGTTGGGAACCCCTGCGTTACGTGTTCGAATCTCCCCATAAAAAGCCGCAACTAAACTTGCGAGTAAAATTTCTAAATAGCATGTGTAAAATCTAGAGACCTGAGAGTTTGCCTCAGGTACCTAAATTTTAATATCCAACCTTGCATATAACAAAAACAAATTTAACACAAAGTACCATGGGGCTCCAAAAGCGCGGGGCCCGTAGCAATTGCTGCATTTGTTACCATTGTTAATCCGGCATTGACCGAAGGAAGTGTATTTGTGTCTACACAGTACGGATTTACGCATAAGTATGACCTAGAACCCTGCGAAAATCATTCCTATGACGACTCATTATTACCTTTAAATTTGCAAAACTACGCTGAGGCGTAACTTCACAACTTACTTTGAAACGAGCGAAAATGCAAACGTCTAGACCAGGGGTGGGGAACCTTCTTACTCTCACGGGCCACATGAATTGTGCATTATCGCTGGCGGGACGCAAAATCAATTAATTTTGTCCTAAAATTCTACCTTTATCCAACTATGAGGAAGAGTGACTTTTCTTGACTTACTATCAGAGAACCTGCGTATCATGGAGCTTCGTTTTGACGCGATGTTGTACTCCTACTTGAGATATCAAATGTTCACGCGGGCCGCATTTGGCCCGTGGGCCGTAGATTCCCCACCCCTGGTCTAGACTTACCAGCACAGTGAAAACACCATAATATTGTTTGCTGCGTAATATAAGAATGACAGTCCTGCTTTTCGTCGGAGTTTTGCAGTGTGGGCTGTCATGCGTTCAGCTGCGCAAAATTGGTGGGGGGGGGAATATTTTCAAAACGCAAAATGACAACATGCTAAAAATTTGAAGAGACCATGCCCCCTGGGTACGCCTATGTTTGCGTTGTTGCGAGCTTTTTGTAGTAGAAGAATGAACATCAAGTAAGAAAGTGCTGTGTCAAAGGCTTGATACTGGGAAACATGGCTGTGCGGGAGAGAGATGCAGGCCATAGGTATGAAAATGGTTACAAGCAGTGGTGTAGCCGACCCAAAATTTTTTTGGGCCAAATACTTCGACTTTAAGCGAACAACAGTATTTTGTTCGGGACACTGCCTGTCAAAGCACAAAATGACAAGATCTCGGCCCCCGACCCCCTGGCTACGTCTGTTTACAAGAAAAGAACTTAAAAATCTCGAAAACGCACGACCCCCAGACACTGCAGAACTCCGATGAAAAGCAATATTGTAAGTATTGAATGCTGGGTTTTGTTGTTATCGATTAGATTTCCCGCAAGCAGAGATTGCTTATTGAAGCTCTATATGTTAGTTTAAATCAGCCAGAACAGTCTGTCGTGAGTTTTACTTGGAAAACCGTGGCTACATTGGACTTACTTCATATGGTTATGGCTGAGGGTGTTGCTACAATACTTGCTATGCAAAACTTCATGCTATTTACCATCTGCCTGTAGCATAGAGGACTAAAACACTATATTATGTATTGCTTGGAAAATGACAACTTAAAAGAGGCATAGGTGAAACCTGTGTCATCGTGCTTGTTTGGTCCATAAAATATGTGGTTACTATAATAAAGGAGTTTACGTACAGCTAATCAAATCGACAACTAGACGATATTTTCGAGGGCGGCAACACGTTCCCACATGAAATGTATATATCCAAAAAAAATAAGCCTAGGAAAAACACTAGAAATCACGGAAATTTAATGAAGAGAACTCAACTACACGAAAAGCTACCGTATAAATTCCAAGAAAATATCGCGTTGCCATTTGTTCTTGAGAAGAATGTAAGAAAGACTTTAATTTCTCTTGAAGATTGAAGAGGCAATCGCAGAACAAGAACCGGGACCAAAAATATGCATTTTTGAGGGGGTTCTACACATAAGAGGGGCTTCCACGCTTTTCAGACAAACAGCTAAAAAGGTCACATCTGCGTGAGGCCCCAAAAACTAAGATGCCCAGGTCACCGCGCTCCCTAAATCCGTCCCCGTTCTTACAAACATAGCGATCAGGGTTTTGATCTTACAGAACTAGTAATAGTATTCTAGTACAGGGGCGGGCAATTAATTTTGCTCTGGGGCCACTTTTGGAAGGCCGCGTTTAGCGGGGGGCCGTACCTTCTAGTGGAGATAGAAGAAGGTTTCTGACAAGTTAGCCTCAGCACTAAGTTGGAGGAAATCTTAGATTTGAAGATTTTTTCTGAATGCTTCCGCGGGCCGCTAATTGCCCACCCCTGTTCTAGTAGGTCGAGATCTCTTGACAAAAACTAAAACCTGGTGTGTTTGTTGAGCGATGTACAAAATTGGATAATGGTATGATCTTCACGCTATCAGCATAAAATGTTTGTTCTTTATGCTTGCTCTAACGAAGTTGCAAAATAATGTTTTCAAATACAACAGCAAGTTGTTTGAAGAGCAAAACATTGGAAGAAGGGGTAGAACTATGGTCAAGGCGCAATATATGGCAAAATCTGCGGTAAGTGGAAAAAAATACCACCGTTAGTTTTGATAACAGTTTCGGGTGTTTCCATTTTTGAGTCCTTTGATGTGAGTGTTACCTCGGTCCTATTTTTAAAAAAGGCAGATCTCGAAGTTCTTGATATCCCTGGATCTCGGCCATGATATTTTCAGCCTGTCCTGGGTCTCCACTTTGGCATTGAAAGGTTTATTATCCCAACTATCCAAAGCAACCTAACGAAAGTTGAAATTGATTTTTCTTTTGCTGTTGTGCCGTTTAAGATCAGGTTTTATGAAGCTGGCCGCCTGAAATGTTCTGCATCTTAACTCGTTATTTAAAAATACTGCTCTTGGACTTCATTTCGGTTTCCGACTTCGACTGTAGACTCAGTAGATGCGGAAGAGCACTTCACAATATATATGGGTCAAAAGCAAGCAGGCCGTGTCCGGATACATAATCAACGCTCTTCATGCGCAATGAATCAGACGCATCTAAAGACAGCCACAACTCTTGGATTTGATTCGTCGAGTTACACTTTTTGTGATTCCGAGTCAATCGGAACAATCGCCTCTAGGTTTTGATAAAGACAATTAACAAAGCGAAACAAACGTCTCACTACTCAGTCTTTGCTTGCAGATGTTTCACTGCAAAATTCATGTAGGCTGAAGTAGGTAGGTAGGACTTCATTTGAATCATTATTAGTGACGCAGTTGAAGAGAAACTTGAGGTTGAGTTGTGGATAAAACAGTCGAGGCATTGACTCGATTCAACACAACTCCGCATCGCTGAACTTAAGCAAAGTAGCATTAAGTTGCGAAGAGTGAAAAGTTACTGACAAGAACATTTGTTCGTTGCCATTAGCGAACTCTTAGCGGTTTGTTTCACAAGGAAAGACACTCAACCAGGTTGCTTGAGTGCGCTGGTATGAATCAGTGCAAAGCCGAATATTGATGGATAGGCTGTTCGATCCACCATGCCAGAAGAAGTTTATCTTGCTGTATATACAGTCGCGTCGCCAGGTTTTGGTTTAATGGGAGACAAAAATACGGGGAGCATTTCCAGCGAAATGCTAACTGAAACTCATCACCCATTTTTAGCAGGGTGAACAAACTCAAAATGGGTGCCTGACACCACTGGCGACGTCCCTGTGTATATAAATAAAAAAATGACTTTTTACAATCGCTGTCATTACTCTTGTTCACGATTTCGAAATTTAGTTTGTTGTCGTTAATAAAGGGAGTCCCTAAACTATTTTGTAGCCTCAGCAGTTTCTAAAGGGACGACTATCAATGACTAAAATCTTGGTAGCTGTTTCAAATTTTGGGTATTAAAAGAGATCACCCCAACTGCGCAATCGTACGTGGCATGAATCAATTCGCAAATCTACATTCAGACACAAACGACGTTGCTTCATTTGACATCATTGAGAAGTGCTCGGGCTTACTTTATGCTGATTACCTCCTTAAGGTATTCATCGAATCAAGCGGAAGTATGGTTTCTGTTGTTGTGACCAGGGGGTGTAGTGGGGCGGGAACGCGTGGGAACGGCGTTCCCACACCTTTGTCACGTTTTGCTTTGAAATGAGTTTGAAGCTGTTTGAAAATGGCTAGTTTTTTGGGTGCGATCCCACACCTTTTTTGTTAGCACTACATCCCTGGTTGTGACCCTTATGTATTTACATGGTTTCACCCACTTAGGTATGGGTGAAATTTTTTCTATTGGTTACATTCGTAATTTTTAGAACCATTTTCAGGTTACTTTGTGCGTGTACCGAGTCCATAAGATGATAAGAAAGTGTTCGTGGTTAAAGTGTCGTGGAATGAATTGTAGTAAAAACAGTTTCTGGGTGAGGATGAGGCAGCTTTCACTGCGGTCGGTTATGCTGCAACTTCCTGCACCAGAGAAGTTTCATAGTACTTTCCTCACCTTTTGCAGCGATTGCTGCAAACCCATACATGTACGAAATGGGAGTCTGGGGGGAAATGCTTCTCTAACGCTACAAAAATTGTCAGATCAGTCGAAGCACATTTTCTAAAATTGTAAGGGGTAAATGTAGGTATGGTGGCAAAAGAATAAAAATCCGGTCAGCCATTGTAGCGACAATTGCAGATTGAAACATAAATTGGGAAAAAATGGAAATTTCCACCTTACCATCGGCAAGGTGTTGACTTTTTTCACAGGTACCGGTTCGAAAAAAATAGACAAATATTTTTCAGCCTTTTTACTTTTGGGGAAAATTAAAGTTCAGGCAACGAAAATACACCTTGTAAAACCGGGAAAGCTTAAATCACAACCAGCGTCAAGTATCAGGGCAGTAACCAATATTTCAGGGCTAACGGTTTGTTTTTCTGCAGTATGTGAAAAACTTTCCCTTGTACCTGTCTACGGAAACTAGTATTTAAGTCAAATGCGACATAGAAGTCTTCGTCTATATTCACGCAATATACTGTATTATTATAGACTACGAAATGCGCATTAGCCAGCACCATTTGGTGCCTTTCTCAGAGATTTAAATGCAAGCGATTATAGTTTTAAAAACACCGAACCGACACGAAACGCGTTTTCAGTATACGAGGGTAACTAGCAAGCACGGAATCAATGCGCTTGTGTTCTGTCTATCTACTACGGATGGAACAATCTGATTTGGTTAATTCTGGGAACTATCGATTTTGATTGATTACCAGCAGCCCCTGTGATAGTACTTTCTGTGAAGAAGACGTATAAACGAATCGTCTCTGAATTCTTGAGCGAACAAATTTTCCACGGTTTTGAACAGCCATGTCCAACCGAAATGCCGCACTGTGTTAAAGACTGTCACTTTATTTATGAGGGCCGCACATTGAATGACTGCTTCCCTTTTAGCAAACCAGTTTGGTTTACTTCAAACTACTGAAAACATTCGAACACTAAATGCAATGATAACGAATGTATGGTACTTTTAGTCGCGCAACCACAGGGGGCAACCAGGCAATTTCCCCCCCTCGAAATTTTCAAAAGCATGTATAGTCGTTAGGTACAACAACAAATCACAGTAATCTTGCCCTCCCCTGAAAATATCAGCTGGTTGCGACCCGTGTACTTTTAATCATTCGCAAACTGATGTCATAGGCATGTTTAGCGCTAATGGAACAACAAAAGCATTTTAGAGCGCAGAGGAACACAACACGTTAGTAGAAATCAGAAAACTAGTAATCAATTTTGCACTGAGATGTCGGTGGACAGGTAGAAACCTACCAGTGAGTAGTTCATGATAAGCAGGCACTAAAGACAATTGCATCGAAAATGTCGAATTTAATATTATCCAAATGAAGACAGGTCGTTGTATTGTGCATACACAATAATTATAAGCTTACCAGGTCGCCTGCGGGCGCAGGTTGGACATACAGTAAACCTCGGTTAATCCGGATCTTCGCCAAAACCGGATAAAACTGGTGGTACGAATGATTTCTTCCGTTTTTCTTTATATAAATATTCGGTTTATCCGGATTTTTTAATCCGGATCTTCGCCAATGCCGGGTAAAATCTGCTCTTTTCACATCTCGTAATCCGGATTTTTCAGTGAAGTAAGTGCACTGACTGGTCTCTAGGAAAGATTCGGCAGCTTTCAGACGCAATACA